>ENA-UOYA01002490-UOYA01002490.1-activated-sludge-metagenome-genome-assembly--contig:-NODE-2490-length-17745-cov-5.388355_pt1 | contig 17745 bp, 15 predicted proteins | sample MGYA00238163_ERZ764804 | MGnify/ENA primary metagenome ERZ764804 (study PRJEB28919, sample SAMN05720223) | activated sludge metagenome | isolation source: Anaerobic digester | place: Hong Kong... | reverse complement strand
GGTCATCAAGAACTGCATCAAGGAGCAGAACGTCGACGAGAAAAAGTATCCGCCGCAGTATATCCTCAGCATCATCAGCGACTGCAAGGAAAAGGGGATCAGCCCGCAGAAGTACGCCGAGATCAACAGCGCCGACTTCAGGAACAAGATCATCTATGAGCTCTATGCGGCGTATGAGGCCGTTCTCAAAAAAAACAACGCCATGGATTTCGACGATCTCATTCTGAGAGCGGTGCAGCTGTTTGAGAAGAACGACGACATTCTGGCCTATTATCAGGACAGATTCAAATATATCATGGTGGACGAGTATCAGGACACCAATTATATGCAGTACCGGTTCATAAAGCTGCTCGCGGAAGCGCATAATAACATCTGCGTCGTGGGTGACGACGATCAGTGCATCTATCAGTGGCGCGGAGCCGATATCAAAAACATCCTTGAATTCGAGAAGGATTTCAAAAATACGAAGGTCATCAAGCTGGAGCAGAACTACCGCTCTCATGCGAATATTCTTGACGCGGCCCATTCCGTCATTAAAAAGAACAAGAGCAGGAAAAGCAAGAAGCTCTGGACCGACAAGGAAAAAGGAGAAAAAATCAAATATTACCGGGCGGACAACGAGAAGGACGAGGCCAGATATATCGCACAGGAGATCGAACGCCTCCATTCCCGGGAACTGAAATACAGCGATTTTGCAATACTGTACCGGACCAACGCACAGTCGAGAACCTTTGAAGAGGCGCTCTCGGCGAGAGAAATCCCGTACCGCGTCCTCGGAGGCACCCGGTATTACGATCGCAAGGAAATCAAGGATATCATGGCATATATGAGACTGGTTCAGAACACGGCGGACGATCTGAGCCTGGCCAGGATCATCAACGAACCGAAGCGCGGCATCGGCGATAAAACTTTGGAGAAGCTGAGGGCGCTGGCCGCTTTTCGAAATGAAAGCCTGTTTCAACTGCTTGCCAGAGAAGACGTCGTTGATGAAATGATCCCGGCCAAAGCCGAGGACAGCGTCAAGGAAATGATAGCGACCCTGCGGCAGTTCAGCGAGGAGAAAGACAACCTGAAGGTTTCTGATATTTATGACGGGCTCCTGGTCCGGACGGGATACCTGAAAAGCCTGGAACAGCAGAATACGGTGGAGGCGGAGAGCAGGATCGAGAACCTTCTGGAATTCAAATCCGTCATCTATGACTATGAAAAAGAAGACCCGCTGTTGTCCTTATCCGAATTCATGGAGAAGGTGGCGCTGCTCTCTGAAATCGATAATCACGACGCCGGAGAAAACGCGGTGGTGCTGATGACGCTGCACAGCGCCAAAGGCTTGGAATTCCCGGTTGTTTTCATGCCGGGTATGGAAGACGGTCTGTTTCCGGGCTGGCGCGCCTTTGAAAAGCCGGAGGGCATCGAAGAGGAAAGAAGGCTTTGCTACGTCGGTATGACCCGGGCAATGCAGAGGCTTTATCTGACCAGCGCCGAGCTGCGGACCTTGTTCGGCAAAACGGATTATACGAAGGAATCCCAGTTTCTGAAGGAACTGGACAAATCGCTGGTGGACGGTGACGCCATCTTTGAGAAAAGGAGTTCCTCGGGAGGCTATGCCGGCTCCGGCGGAAGACTTCCGGGATGGAGCCAGGGCGGGGGCAACGACGGGTACGCAAACCCGGAGATCTTCCGGCCTTTTGATCAGCTCAAATATATCAAGCAGAACCAGGCGGCGGGGATGGGAAAATCAGCCGGCCTCGATATCAGAGAAGGGGACAAGGTTAGTCACAGCAAGTTCGGAGAAGGACTTGTGCTTGGCGTGGACGGCGGCACAGTGACCGTGGCCTTTGATTCCGTCGGCGTCAAGAAGCTTGCCAGGGATATCGCACCCATCAAAAAAATTTAAAGGAGTACGGATATGAGTGACAAGCTCGGTTTAATGAAGGAAAAGGTAAGGATCCTGAATGAAGCGGCGAAAGCATATTATCAGGAAAACCGTGAAATCATGCCGAATATCGAGTATGACAGACTTTATGACGAGCTGGTGGAACTGGAAAAGGAGACCGGGATCGTTCTTTCCAACAGCCCGACGATTCACGTGGGCTATGAGTTGGCGAGTGATCTGCCTAAGGAAGCCCATGAGAAGATCATGCTGTCTTTGGACAAGACAAAGGACGTCGGCGCTCTGAAGGATTGGTTGGGCAGCCATACAGGGGTGCTTTCCTGGAAGCTGGACGGGCTGACCATCGTTTTGACCTATTCGGGCGGAAAACTGGCAAAGGCAGTGACGAGAGGAAACGGCGAGGTCGGCGAGGTGGTCACAAACAATGCAAGGGTTTTCGCCAATCTTCCGCTGTCAATCTCGTTTCAGGGAGATCTGGTGCTGAGAGGCGAAGCGGTGATTCGCTACTCCGACTTTTATAAAATCAACCAGGAAATCGAGGATGTGGCCGCCAGGTACAAAAACCCGAGAAACCTGTGCAGCGGGTCCGTCAGACAGCTGAACAACAGGATCACCGCGGAGAGAAATGTCAACTTCTTTGCATTTTCCGTAGTAAAAGCGGCAGGAGTTGATTTCGGAAATTCCAGGATCGCCCAGGTGGAATGGCTGAAAAACCAGGGCTTTGAGGTAGTCGAATACCGGAAGGTGGACGCCGGCAATCTTGAGGAGGCGGTTGCCTGGTTTGCGGAGCATATCACGGAAAATGATTTTCCTTCGGACGGCCTGGTGCTTACTCTGGATGATATCGCCTACGGCGAATCCCTGGGAGCCACGGCAAAGTTCCCAAGGGACTCCATCGCATTCAAATGGCGAGATGAAATAAAAGAAACAAAACTGCTTATGATCGAATGGAGCGCATCCAGAACCGGCCTCATCAATCCCATTGCGGTTTTTGAGCCCGTGGAACTGGAAGGAACCACCGTCAGCCGGGCCAGCGTACACAATTTAAGCATCATGGAGGGTCTGGAGCTTGGCATCGGCGATACCATCGAAGTTTATAAGGCCAACATGATCATACCGCAGATTTCCGAAAACCTGACGCGAAGCGGCAGGGTGGAAATCCCGGAGCATTGCCCGGCATGTGACCATGGAACGGTGGTCCGCCAGGAAAACGGGGTCAAATCGTTATATTGCCCGAATCGCGAATGTCCTGCGAAGCACATTAAATCCTTCACCCATTTCGTCAGCAGAGACGCCATGGGAATCGACGGACTTTCCGAGGCTACCGTCGAGAAGCTTATTGACAGAGGCCTGGTGAAGGAATATGCCGACATCTTCCGCATCGGCCGGTTCAAACAGGAAATCACCGGAATGGAGGGCTTCGGAGAGAAATCCTTTCAAAATCTCCAGGACTCCATAAACAGAGCCAGAAAAACGAATCCCGTGCGGCTGCTTTACAGCCTGGGGATCCCGAATGTGGGACTTTCCAACGCAAAAAATATTTGCAAATACTTCTGCTATAACTGGGACGCAATCCAGAATGCCGACTATGAGCAGCTCGTCCAAATCAATGGCGTCGGCGGCGTGATGGCCAATGCCTACGTCAATTTCTTCCGGGATGAGCATAACCGGAGGATCGTGGAGGATCTGCTGCGAGAAATCGAGTTTGAAGAGCAGAACGCAGCAGGCGGGACATCCGAACAGATCCTGGACGGCTTGACCTTCGTCATCACCGGATCCGTCGAGCATTTCAAAAATAGGAACGACCTGAAGGAGACCATCGAGTCCCTGGGCGGAAAGACAACCGATTCGGTCACATCCAAAACGGATTATCTGATCAACAACGATAGCGCGTCCAATTCAACGAAGAATAAGAAAGCCAAGGAGTTGGGCGTAAAAATCATAACGGAGCGACAGTTTCTGGACTGGATCAACGGAAGCGGCAAGTCTGAAAACTGATACTTCAAAGAATTTTATCGAGGCGAATTGCTCGCCTCGTTTTTTGTTGTAGGCTTAAAAGCCTGTTGGTCGCGCTTTAAAGCATTTTCAGAGACTGAGGTGTGCAAAAATTCAAGTAATACCATAGAATATTCGCATAATTGCGACACATTAATATAAAATTTCATAACAGGCAGGAAGAAATCGATATTGCATTCGATTTCATTGCAGATTTCTGCATTACAAGGTATAATGGACCCGGATATACAAGCATTATGCCCTTGACTGAATGGAAAAGCGCGGGCTGAAACGGGAGGAGAACGAGCATGAGAGAAGAAATGGCCGTTGAAGCCAGAAACAAAGCCGGCAATTATTTTAAAGAAGGATACAATTGCGCGGAGGCGATTTTTTTAACCTATCGTGAATTGCTTGCCCCCGAGTTGGATCCCTCTCTGGTAAGATTGTTTACGGGATTCGGCGGCGGAATCGGCGAGTCAGGATGCATGTGCGGCGCACTGACGGGATCCATTGCAGCGCTGAATATGATCAAGGGCCGCACGTCGAATCAGGGATCCCGCGACGAGGCTTACCGGCTGGCTAAGGAATTCACGGATAAATTCACGGACAAGTACGGAGCGACCTGCTGCCGGGTACTCAACCCGCATCCCTTTGAAACCAGGGAGCACTTGACGAATTGCCTGAAGATAACGGGAAACACCGGCAAGATGTTGATGGAATTTCTGGACGAGAAGGGTCTGGTAGAATGATATGAAGGTCGGAGTGATCAGGTGTATGCAGACGGAAGGCCTATGCCCGGGGACGACGGATTTTAAAGTGATCAGAGAAAAGAAGTATGCATTTGAAGGTGTAGAGGGTGAAATTGAGATTGTGGGCTTTATCACCTGCGGCGGATGTCCGGGGAAGAAAGCGGTTGCAAGAGCGGCTGAAATGGTTAAGAGAGGCGCTGACACCATCGTTTTCGCCTCATGCATCACGAGAGAAAATCCGAGCGGGTTTTCCTGCCCCCATGCCGAAAAAATGAAGGAAGCCGTCATTGCAAGAGTCGGCGATGATATCGCCATGATTGAATATACCCATTGATTGAAGGATGAATGATGTACATAAAAAAGGTTTGGGCAGTCTATTTCAGCGCGACAGGAACGACGCGAAAAGTTGTTGAAGGGATCGCTGCCGTCATTGCGGAGAGCTTCTCGGCAGCTTTTGACAGATATGACTTTACGCTGCCCGGCGCAAGAGAGAAGGCCCTGAAGTTTCAGGCCGAGGATCTCGTCGTGTTCGGGACTCCCGTATATGCGGGCAGGGTCCCCAACGTTCTGCTGAAATATTTGGATACCATGGAAGGAAACGGCGCGGCGGGGGTGCCGGTGGTGCTGTACGGAAACCGGGATTACGACGACGCATTGATTGAACTGAGAGACATTCTCGAACATGGCGGATTCCATACGGTCGCGGCAGCCGCTTTTGTCGGAGAGCATTCATTTTCCTATACGCTGGCGAAGGACAGGCCGGACGAAGCGGATATGCGGAAGGCTTATGAATTTGCCGGAAAAGTCGCGGCGAAAGTGAAAGAGATCTCCGACGTCAAGGAGCGGACGCCTGTTCCGGTAAAAGGGATCCCCAGTCCCTATCGTGGGTATTACCAGCCGCGGGACCGCAAGGGCAATCCTGTCGATATCAGGAAGGTGAAGCCTTTGACCGGCGAAGCCTGCAACCATTGCCTGATCTGCGCCGACGTCTGTCCCATGGGTTCCGTGAGCCGGGAAAATGTAAGGGAATTTACCGGAATCTGCATCAAATGCGGCGCCTGTATCAAAAGATGCCCGATGCAGGCAAAATACTACGAAGACGAAGGGTACCTGTACCATCGGCAAGAATTGGAGGACGGGCTGACCCGGAGAGCGGAACCGGAGTGGTTTTTATAGGGCTTGAATTGATTAGAATCAGAAAAAAGAAAAATCCTGCTTTGATACAGAGCGGGATTTTCCTTTTTTAGAAGAGAAAAAAATGAAAAAGTCTTGGCACAGTTAGCCAAACCTTTGACGATTACTTTTTAGCGTAATGCAAGAAGCATGCCTAAATTTTCTATCGAAAAGTGCAGGCTTATTAGGAGGTTTTTTACGATTTGATGATGCATATCATCATCAAAAGTAGAAACGCATCAGTAATATCATAGCCCCGATACGCCGTCCGGAAAATTAAAAATGAATAAAAAATATTGAAAGATCAACGCTTTTATTTTTTTTAACCCAAATTTTCAGTTATGGCATAATATTTGCCTAGCTATAGTACCTGAAAAATATATTTCCTGTTCATACAGAAATGAAGCATGTAATGACGCTTATTAAAGGAGGTAACATAATGAATTTCAGTCCCACAAAACAGCAAGAAATGGTAAGAAGAATGGTCAGAGAATTTGCTGTTAATGAGGTACAGCCGATCGCTGAAGAAATCGATGCCGAGGCCAGGTTTCCCCAGGAAACCATCGACAAAGCCGGGCCGTTGGGTTTGATGGGGATGCCCTTCCCGGAAGAATACGGAGGAGCGGGAGCCGACTATGTAGCCTATGTCATGGCGATTGAAGAGTTATCGAAGGTATGCGGGTCCACCGGGGTAATCATTCAAACGCATTGTGCGCTTTGCGCATGGCCCATTATGACTTACGGAACGGAAGAGCAGAAAAAGAAATATCTTCCTGATCTTTTAACAGGAAAAAAGGTTGGCGCTTTTGGCTTAACGGAGCCGAATGCGGGCTCTGACGCTGCAGGCATACAGACAAGAGCGGTTGACATGGGAGATCACTGGCGGCTGAACGGAACGAAGATTTTTATTTCCAGCGGCGGAGTTGCCGACACCTATGTAGTCATGGCAATGACTGACAAGTCCAAGGGTACAAAGGGTATCACCGCCTTCATTATAGAAAAGGGAATGAAAGGGTTTTCCATAGGAAAAAAGGAAAACAAAATGGGAATCAGAGGCTCCCTCGCAGCTGAACTGGTATTCGAGGACTGCATCGTGCCGAAAGAAAACCTGCTTGGCGAATTGGGGAAAGGATTCAAGGTTGCCATGTCGGCCCTTGACGTAGGCCGGCTCGGCATTGCCGCCCAGGCTCTTGGAATTGCTCAGGGAGCATTTGACCAGACCGTTGCTTATATGAAATCCAGAAAGCAGTTCGGAAAACCGCTGCATAAATTCCAGGCTCTGGCATTTGAAATGGCTGAAATGGCAACCAGAATCGAAGGATCGCGGCTGCTTCTGTACAAAGCTGCAGACAGAAGGCAGAAGGGCTTGCCAAGCACCGTAGAAGCGGCACAGGCAAAATTGTCCTGCTCAGAAACGGCTATGTATGTAACAACGAAAGCGGTTCAGTTCCACGGCGGATATGGTTACATCAAAGACTATCCGGTTGAAAGAATGATGAGAGATGCGAAGATTACCGAGATCTACGAGGGCACGTCGGAAGTGATGAAGATGGTAATCTCAGGCGATATATTTAAGTAAGAGGACGGAGGAAGAGCAATGAAAATAATCGTATGTGTAAAGCAGGTGCCAGATACAAACGAAGTAAAAATCGATCCGGTAAAGGGCACGTTGATCAGAGACGGAGTTCCGAGCATTTTAAACCATGACGATGCCAACGCCTTGGAAGAGGCTTTGAGAATAAAGGACCAATATCCTGATACCCATATTACGGTACTGACCATGGGACCGCCCCAGGCGAAGGATATGCTCACCGACTGCCTGGCAATGGGAGCGGATGAAGCGATTCTGCTCAGCGACAGAGCGCTGGGAGGATCCGACACCTGGGCCACCTCAAATGCGTTAGCAGCGGGGATCAGAAAAATCGGAGACTTTGATCTGATCTTTGCCGGGAGACAGGCCATCGACGGCGACACTGCCCAGGTAGGCCCTCAGCTGGCAGAGAAATTAGGGTTGCCGCAGGTCACCTATGTAAAGGAATTCTCATTCAACGGCAGGGATATCACCGTAAAGAGAGCATTGGAAGACGGTTACGAAGTGATTCAATTGCAGATGCCATGCCTGCTTACCGCCATCAAGGAGCTGAACAAGCCCAGATATATGCCGGTGAAAGGTATTTATAAGGCATGCGAGAAAGAAATTACCGTATGGAATGCCAAAGACATCAATGTCGATTTGAAGAAGGTAGGCCTGGAAGCTTCTCCAACGAATGTCCATCGTTCATTCACACCTGCTCCCAAGGGGAAAGGAATCATGATAGACGGAGATTCCCCCAAGGACCTGGCAGACAAGCTGGTGGCGAAACTAAAAGAGAAGCATATCATTTAAGGAGGAATATCAGATGGCAATTAAAGTAATCAATGAAAAGTGCAAGGGCTGCGCTCTATGCGTCAAGGCTTGTCCCTTTGATGCAATCGATATGATTGAGAAGCTGGCTGTTATCAATGAAAAATGTACGGCATGCAATCAGTGTATTCCCGCATGCCCGTTTCAGGCGATAGAAAAGACGGCGGAAGAAGAAGCGAAAGTGGATCTTTCACAATACAAAGACGTATGGGTTTATACGGAACAGAGAAACGGAAAGCTGATGAACGTGGCGTTGGAGCTTTTAGGAGAAGGGTACAGGCTTTCCAGAGAAATCGGCAATGACGCGAAGGTATGCGCAGTTCTGATTGGCGGAAATGTGGAGCATCTTGTAAAGGAACTCTATGCTTACGGGGCGGACAAGGTCTATATGATTAGCGACCCTCTCCTGGAAAGGTACACTACCGACGGCTATACGAAGGTTTTGACGGATGCGATCAGAGAATATAAGCCTGAGATCGTGATTTTCGGCGCGACCCATATCGGCAGGGATCTGGCTCCGAGAGTTGCCGCAAGGCTGGATACCGGGCTGACGGCAGACTGTACAAGGCTGGATGTGAATACCGGAAATTATATCGATTATCTTGAGAAATATACCACGGTAAATACGGAAGGTCTGGACAGAAACAACGGAGACAAGAACCTGAAACAGACGCGGCCTGCCTTTGGAGGCAATTTGATGGCGACGATCGTCTGCCCTTCCCACAGACCGCAGATGTCTACCGTAAGGCCCGGCGTAATGAATAAGAGGGAAAGAGACGACAAGGCAGTCGGCGAGCTGGTTAAAGTTAACCATAAGCTGTCAAAAGAAGATATCCATACGAATGTCGTCGAAGTGGTCAAAGCCGCAAAGGAACTGGTATCTCTTACTGATGCACAGATCATCTGCTCCGGCGGAAGAGGGCTTGGCGACGCGTCAGGCTTCGAATTGATTAAAAAATTTGCAGATAAAGTAGGCGGCGTCGTGGGCGCCTCCAGAGCCGCAGTTGACGCCGGCTGGATTGACCACTCCCATCAGGTGGGTCAGACCGGAACGACGGTTAAGCCTAAAATATATTTTGCATGTGGAATTTCAGGAGCGATCCAGCATCTGGCAGGAATGCAGACTTCCGATACGATCATTGCCATCAATAAAGACCCGGAAGCTCCTATTTTTGAAGTTGCCGATTTCGGAATCGTAGGCGATCTCTATAAGGTAATTCCGGAAATTATGGCGAAGTGGGATGAAAACTAGGAGGAGAAAAATGAGTCTGAGAGACGTTGTAATAGTTGATGCATTGAGAACCGGTTTCGGAAAATATTTCGGAACACTGACACAAATGGAGGCGGACGAGCTTGCGGCGCCGCTGCTTCTGGAACTTGTTAACAGAAACAAACTGGAAAAAAGCGACATTGACCTGTGTGTGATGGGAAATGTGGACGGCCATTCAACCGCTCCGAACCTTGGCAGGCTGGCTTTGCTCAGAGCGGGATTCCCCTTTGAAGTGCCGGGGTTTACCGTTGAACATCAATGCGGATCTGCCTTGCTGGCAATCAATACGGCGTATATGCAGATAGCAACGGGGATCATCGACATTGCTCTGGCCGGCGGAGCCGAGAACCTGAGCAACGCGCCGTACTGGATAGAAAATGCGAGACAGGGATTCCGCCTGGATGAAAAGGGGTTAAAGATTCACTGTGAATTTATGGAGACTGCAAGGCGTGTCTGCGGCCCTGAACTGTATAAGCAGAATGTCAACATGGGGATAACCGCGGAAAATCTCGCCGAGAAATACAATATTTCAAGAGCAGAACAGGATGAGTTCGCGTATGAGAGCCATCAGAAATTCTATGCGGCTCAGAAAAGAGGAAGGATAAAAAAGGAAATCCTGCCGCTTGAGGTGAAGACGAGAAAGGGAGTCGTGCTTTTTGAGACGGACGAGCACGTCAAGCCCGATACTACCATCGAGAAGCTCAGCGAACTCCGCCCGGCATTCAAGGAAAACGGAACGGTTACCGCAGGGAATTCCTCCGGCATGAATGACGGAGCAGCGGTTGTTCTGATGATGACGAGAGAAAAAGCCGCCGAATTCGGTTTAAAGCCGCTGGCTTCCATCGGAAAACACTGCAGCGTAGGTGTGGATCCTGCGATTATGGGTATCGCCCCCGCTTTTGCCATCCGCAACATTTTAAAGCAGGCGGGAACGAAGCTGGACGATTACGGATTGCTTGAAGTCAATGAAGCCTTCTGCGCCCAGACTCTGGCGGTTTATAAAGAACTTGAACTGACCAAGGAACAGCGGAAACGATTTAATGTCAACGGCGGAGCTATTGCGGTAGGCCATCCGGTCGGCGCCTCCGGGGCCCGCCTGGTACAAACATTGATCCTTGAAATGCAGGAGAGGGGAGTGCAACGGGGAATTGCAACGCTTTGCTGCGGCGGAGGCACCGGAATCGCGACGGAATTGATTCTTGAAGAATAACGTTGATCGAGCAGAGTTTAATGGAATTTTCGAGAAGGAGGGATTGTAATATATGCAATTCAAAGAAATTTTTGTGGCAGGCTCCGGATTTATGGGCGCCGGAATCGCGCAGACGTGCGCCATGTACGGACTCAAGGTCGTAATGTATGACATCAGTGAGACCATAGTAAATAAAAGCTTAGAGAACATTAAGACGTTGATGAATAAACTGGTGAGCAAGGGTAAGATGACGGCCGAAGAATGCAGCGCCGCAATTGCCCGAATATCGGTCACAACAGACATCGCAGACGCAAGAAATGCCGATATGGTCATTGAAGCGGCTCCGGAGAAACTGGAGATAAAAAAGGATCTCTTTGCCAGACTGGACACCGTCTGTAAACCGGAGGCAATTTTGGCGACCAACACATCATCGCTTCCGATCACTGCGATGGCAGGCGTAACGAAGAGGCCTGACAAGGTAATCGGAACGCACTTTTTCAGCCCTGTTCCATTGATGAAGCTATGCGAAATCGTCATGGGATACACAACCTCGGAGGATACATACGAGAAGACGGTGGCATTTGCAAAACAGATCCATAAGGAAACCATCCGGGCATTTGACAAGGGCGGTTTTGTGGTAGACAGAATGCTGAACCTTTTCTTGAATGAAGCGGCGAATCTGTTGGAAGAAGGCGTCGGCACCGTTGAAGATATTGACAACGGATGCAAGTGGGGCCTGAATCATCCGATGGGGCCGCTGGAGCTGATGGACCTGGTTGGATGCGATATCACACTGGCTGTCATGGAAACCTTATATGACGAATACAAGGATCCGAGATACAGACCGAGCACCTTGCTGAAAACCATGGTGAGGGCAGGCCACTGCGGACGTAAGAGCGGAATCGGCTTCTATGATTACAGGGACGGAACGCAAAAGCCGATCAAACGATAATGCGGCGGAGGAGATATGAAATGGAATACCAATACATAATTGTCGAGAAAAAAGATGATATCGCCTGCATAACCATCAACCGCGAGGAAGTGCTGAACGCCTTGACCGGCGAAGTGATCACCGAGCTGGATACGGCTTTTCATGAATTGCACCTTGACGACGATATCAGGTGTATCATTCTGACCGGCAAAGGAAGAGCTTTTGTAGCGGGAGCGGACATTTCGCTGCTTAATACGTTCAAAGGACAGCAGGGCAGGAATTTGGCAAGACTGGGCCAGGCTATGATGAACTATGTAGAGTCCATGGATAAACCTGTGATCGCCGCAGTAAACGGATTTGCAATAGGAGGCGGCTGCGAGCTCGCAATGTGCTGCGACATCAGGATCGCTGCCGGATGCGCAAAATTCGGGCAGCCCGAAGTCAATTTGGGGATCACACCCGGCTACGGCGGCTCACAGCGCCTGACCAGGCTTGTGGGCAAGGGTATGGCGAAATATCTATGCCTGACCGGAGACCTGATCACTGCCGATGAGGCAAAGGAAATCGGTCTTGTGGAAAAGGTCGTTCCCATAGAGGATCTTATGGATGAGGCATTCAAGATCGCCAGAAAGATCGCTTCGAAAGCACCGATTGCCGCGGGGCTGGTCAAGCTTGCCATCAATGCAAGCGAAGACGTGCCCTTGAACTATGGCATCGCTTATGAAGCGGAACTCTATAATACGGCGTTCAAGACAGAAGACAGAGAAGAAGGCTTGGCAGCTTTTTTGGAAAAGCGGAAACCGGCGTTCAAAAATAAATAGTTTAGGGAGGAGAGGCAAGATGGAAACAAAACTGACGTCCAAGCAAATGCTGAACGAGCTGCTGGATCGCCATTACAAGACGGCGCTGGAAGCAAAGGCGGAAGGCAAGCCGGTTGCTTGGGCTACATCCATATGCCCGCAAGAGCTCCTGGAGACTCTTGACATAGACGTTGTATATCCGGAAAACCATGCGGCTGCCATCGGAGCCAGAAAATGCGCTCCTGAGTTTATTGAACAGGCAGAAGGCAAAGGGTATTCGTCAGACATCTGTTCTTATGCCAGAGTAAACATGGGCTATACCGATATCAGGCATTCTGAGGCCGGAGATATTCCGATGCCGGATCTTATTTTCTGCTGCACCAATATCTGCAATACGGTATTGAAATGGTATGAAAACCTGGCGAAGAATTTGAGGATTCCTCTGATTATGTTTGACATGCCGTTCAACCATACCTATGAAGTACCGGACCACAGCATCGCCTATATGAGAGGGCAGATCGAGCATGCAATCGTAGAGCTGGAAAAATTCGCGAAGAAGAAGTTTGACTATGACAAATTCGGCGAGATCATGGAAATCTCCAACCAGACCTGCGAGTGGTGGAAAAAGGCCACCGACCTGGCAAAGGCAAAGCCTTCTCCGCTGAACGGATTTGACATGTTCAACTACATGGCGATGATCGTATGCATGAGAGGCAAAAAAGAAGGCCGGGAGATATTCAAGCTGTGGTATGAGGAATTAAAGGAGAAGGCGGAGAACGGCATCGGACCATGGAAGGATCAGGAAGAAAAATACAGGATTATGTGGGACGGAATCGCATGCTGGCCGCACCTGTCGGTCACCTATAAATTGCTGAAAAAGTACGGCGTCAACATGGTCACGTCAACCTATCCCGAGTCATGGAACGTAAGATATGAAAAGAACGACATCAACGGAATGGCAAGAGCGTACAGTTCTAATTATGCCAACAGGAATCTGGATTATGACGAGCAGAATGTTACGAAGCTGGTCGACGATTTCTCCCTTGACGGAATTGTCTTTCATAACAACAGAAGCTGTAAGCTCATGGATTTCAGAACGTTTGAAGTACAGAGAAGAGTAGAGAGGAGCACGGGCATCCCATCCGTCATTTTTGACGGAGATCAGACCGATCCGAGGATTTTCTCAGAGGCACAGTACGAGACCAGAATACAGGCCTTGATAGAAATGATGGAAAATAACAAACTTGCGGGGAGGAATCAACGATGACAGAGGTTAAAAAACTGATCGACAGACTTGAAGAAGCTGCGCTTAACCCTGCAAAGACAATTTCTGAATCGATGAAGCAGACAAGAAAAAAAGCCATCGGCTGCTTTCCGATCTATACGCCGGAAGAAATCGTATACGCCGCGGGATATCTGCCGGTTGGCATGTGGGGCGGAAAAACCGATATTTCCCTTGCCGATCGGTATCTGCAGCGGTTCTGCTGCTCCATTATGAGAACCAATCTGGAATTGGGGATGAAGGGTACATACAATCTGCTCAGAGCCGTTATCATACCGACCTTCTGCGACACTCTGAAATGCGTCTGTGAGAATTGGAAGGTTGCGGTGCCGCAGGTTCCGGTCATACCTATTGTTTATCCGCAGAACAGACTGCTTGATGCGGGTTTTCGTTATATGATCGATGAGTTTGAGCGGGTCAGGAAAATACTTGAAGAGCTGAAAGGCTCCGCTATAACAGAGGAGGATTTGAAACAGGCATTTGCTCTATATGAAAAGTACAGGAAAACTATGAGGAACTTTGTTGAAGTCGTTAAGGATTATCCTGTTACAGTGAATGCCAGGACAAGGCATCTGATCATCAAGGCTGGATATTTCATGGATAAGAAAATATATACAGAGATAATCCGGTCTCTTATTGATGCCCTAAAGAAAATGCCGCCGGAAAAATTTGACGGTGTTAAAATAGTCGCCACAGGGCTGATCGGTGAGCCGATTGAGTTGCTGGACATCTTTGCGGAGAACAACGTCGCCGTCGTTGCAGACGATTTTGCGCAGGAGTCGAGACAGTTCAGGACCCCCGCGAGAAGAAAAGGAAGCCCGTTGGAAAAGATGGCATACCGAGTCGTTGACCAGAGAGGCTGCACATTCTTATACGAGGAACAGAAAACCAAGGGAAGCATGCTTGTGGATATGGTTAAGAAAAACAACGCACAGGCTGTTGCAGTAGTCATGATGAAGTTCTGCGATCCTGAGGAATTCGACTATCCCATTATCAAGGAAGAAATCGAGGCGGCGGGAATTCCGTTGCTGTATCTGGAAATCGACCTGCAGATGGATTCCTTCGAGCAGATAAGAACACGGGTGCAAAGCTTTGCGGAAATGCTGTGCTGAAGGGGAGGATAACATATGTTTTTGGGAATGGACATAGGATCCTCATCGTCGAAGGCTGCTTTGATCAATGATAAGAAAGAGCTTGTCGGATGCAGTGTCGTCAATATGGGGACAGGTACAAACGGACCGGAGGAAGCCCTTGAAGAAGTATTGAGGATTGCCGGGGTCGGCAGGAAAGATATCAGATATACGGTTGCTACCGGGTACGGACGCGTAATCTATCACAATGCTGACAGCCAGATCACGGAAATCAGCTGTCATGCAAAAGGAGTATCATTCCTCATGGACGACGTTGAAACGGTTATCGATATCGGGGGACAGGACTCCAAGGTGATCAAAATAGACAAGGACGGCAAGGTTAAAAATTTTGTTATGAATGAAAAATGCGCTGCCGGTACGGGAAGATTCCTTGAGGTTATGGCCAGGGTCCTCGGATGCGGAATCGACGAACTCTCGGGTCTTGCGGACAAATCGACCATAGATATCCCAATCAGCAGCGTCTGCACCGTTTTTGCGGAGAGTGAGGTCATATCGAGATTGGCGTCGGGAGCCAAGCGCGAAGATGTTGCGAAAGGCGCCCATGTCGCAATCGTAAAAAGAATCGCCGGGATGTGCAATCGGGTGGGTTATAGACCGATCATCGCGATGACGGGCGGAGTCGCCTTAAACGGCAATATCGTAAGATTAATGGGAGAAGAGCTTGGTCAGCTGGTGGTCGCGGCGCCGTATCCCCAGGCAGTCGGTGCGATTGGCGCTGCGGCATTTGCATCTGAAAAATGGAAGAGAGGGTAAGGACAATGAGTGCCAGTTATATGAATCAGGAAGATATCAAAAAAATAATCCCCCATCGGGAGCCAATGCTCCTGATCGATGAAGTGAAGGAAATCGTTGAAGGGCAGCGCATTGTTGCCAGTTTCTTCGTTGATCCTGCAAGAGAGATATTTAAGGGACACTTTCCGGGAGCGCCGGTGCTGCCGGGCGTCTATACTGTGGAATGCATGGCCCAGGCTTCTGATATCCTGCTGCTGTCTCAAGAGAGATACGCGGGTACGATACCCTATTTTATCGGCATTGACAAAGTAAAATTTCTCAAGAAAATTGAGCCCGGCGATACCATTGAGATTCATTCCGAGGTCAGTGTTGAGAAACGGGAAAAAGCCATCGTCACATGCAGTGCTGTGGTTTATAACAAAGGTGAAATTGCTGCGACTGGTGATGTTACGTTAGCAATGAGGTAAAATCTTTAATGCGCGAGGTAGAAAAAATGGATTGGAAAAAGATTTACAAAGAAAGACTTACAACAGCAGAAGAAGCAGTCAAGGCTGTAAGATCCGGTGACGGCATCCTTCCTTCACATGCCGCAGCAGAGCCGAAACACCTTATCAATGCGCTTCTTGCAAGAAAGGATGAACTGAGGGACGTCCAGATATGGCAGGGTCTGAACGTGGGAGACGCCCCGTATGCCCGCCCCGAATATGCGGGCCACTTTACCAACGTCAGCTTTTTTGTGGGAAAAAACAATCGCAAGTGCATACAGTCAGGACAGGGAGAATTTGTTCCGATTCACTTTTATGCCCAGCCGAGGGCGATCAGAGAGGGACGGATCAAGTGTGATGTCGCAATGATCCAATGCACTCCGCCGGATGAGAGCGGATATGTCAATATGGGCATTTCCTGTGACCAGACAAGAGTCGGCGTAGAAACCGCCCGTGTTGTAATTGCGCAGGTGAACAGGAAGATGCCTCGCGTATGCGGCGATACCCTGATCCATGTTTCGGAAATCGATTACTTTGTCGAGTATGATGAAGATTTGTATGAAATTCCGCTGATCAGCAGCGATGACCCGATCGCTGAAAAAATCGGATACAATATTTCCACCCTGATCCGGGACGGGGATACGCTTCAAATGGGTCAGGGCACAATCCCGAACGCAATATTAAAATTCTTAATGGACAAGAAGGATCTGGGCATCCATACGGAAGTATTTTCAGACAACCTGATTCCGCTGATCGAAGCCGGCGTCGTAACCGGCGCAAAAAAAACGATCAATAACAGAAAGATCATTTCAACCTTCATTCAGGGAACGAGAGCGCTTTACGATTATGTGGACAATAATAATATGATCTGCCTGAAGCCGGTTGACTATACCAATGACGTCAGCGTAATCGCTGCAAATGACAATATGGTTGCGATCAATTCAGCGCTGGAAGTCGACCTTATGGGGCAGGTCGTCGCTGATTCCATCGGGGTGAAAACATTCAGCGGAGTCGGCGGACAGCTGGACTTTTTACGCGGGGCGGAACAGTCGAAGAACGGAAGACCGATCATCGCACTTCCGGCAACGGCAAAGAATGGTACGATTTCAAGGATCGTAGCGGTTCTGAAACCGGGAACGCCGGTCACCACGACCAGGCAGGACGTCCATTATGTCGTTACCGAGTACGGCATTGCCAATTTATATGGCAGACCGATACGGGAAAGGGCAAAGATGCTGATCAATATTGCTGCGCCTCAGTTCAGAGAACAGCTGGAAAAAGACTTCTATGAATATTATAAGAAAATAGGAGAATAAATTTACGCTTTGGAGGAGTAAATGATTTTATCATTATCAGCGCCGGGCAAATATCTTCAGGGGAAAGGCCTTCTTAATAATTTGCATATGTATGTGAAGGATCTCGGCTCCAAGTTTGCGCTGCTTGCAGACGGAATCGTATACGAAATCGTGGAGGAGAGAGTCCGGGAAGGATTTGCCGGTGCGGAAGAAGCCTATGGATTTATCCATTACAATGGCGAGTCCACGCAGGAAGAAGCAGACAGAATCGCCGACATCATACAAAAAGAAGGCTACAATGTAATGATCGGCATCGGCGGCGGAAAAACGCTCGATACGGCAAAGCTTGTATCGAACCAACTAGACATACCGCTGGCAATTATTCCGACCGTCGC
>ENA-UOYA01002488-UOYA01002488.1-activated-sludge-metagenome-genome-assembly--contig:-NODE-2488-length-17750-cov-5.364284_pt1 | contig 17750 bp, 12 predicted proteins | sample MGYA00238163_ERZ764804 | MGnify/ENA primary metagenome ERZ764804 (study PRJEB28919, sample SAMN05720223) | activated sludge metagenome | isolation source: Anaerobic digester | place: Hong Kong... | reverse complement strand
AGCAAACGCGCTTCCTTCCAATCCGGTTGAGCTGCCGGGAAAACCCGTTGATCAGTCATCAACTCTTCAAAAAATGCTTGCGCATCTGCCTCATTCCCATTGCGTTTCAGCATCCTGGCCTGCAAGGCTCTCACACGTTGCGAATCCGGGAATCTTTCCAGGCATTGCGATAACAGATCAGCCGCCTGGATTTCCCGCCCAAGTTTCAGCGCAGCTTCACCCCAAATACAGGCTGAATCAGCCGCAGCCTCGACCACATTAATTTCGTTGACTGAATCCAGCAGCTTCTCCAATGTTCCATCATCGCTTGCTACGTAAGCCAGATTCATCACCAGCGTTCTCAGCCTGAAATCCTGCGGTATTTTTGCCAGCGCTTTCTTTGCTTCATCTAACGCTTCCGGCAAATCACCCTGCGCCAAACGGCTTTCAAGCCATGAAAGGTAAAGCGTGTCGGGATTGCGAATGGCATTTTCCCAAATTTGCGGTGAATGGATATTTTTGTTTTGATGGTTCATCAGAGATTCAGGATTTTTCTCCAGTAGATCAAGCGCCATCCGGAACGCAGCCTGCGCTTCATCCCGAAAGCCGGTGATCTGATAGAGATCCGCCTTAAGGGCCATGATCGAGTAATCAATCTTCTCCATCAGATTGATCAGGGTTAAAGCGCGCTGAAATTCACCGATTTGGTAGAAGAGAAATGCACAATCCAGCAGATCGCTCTCTTGAACCGCCTCGGATTCAGTCAAGAAGTTTTCCAGGATCTGGAGTGCGGGTTCTTTTATACCGGAATCGATCAGCAGCTGCGCTACCGTAAATCGATCCCGAACGTCGAGCCCAGTTGGGATCAGTTCGCGGCGGATCATCTCCAGGGCTTTATCCTGATCGCCCCGGTCCAGATAGAATTTCGCCAAGCCGAATTTCAAAGCCTGGTTTTGCGGATTCAAAGCTGCCGTTTGTTCCAGCCGCTGCTGCCATTTCTCCATTTGGCCCAGGCAAGCATTGACTTCAACCACATCCTCCAGATCCAACTTGCCGTTTTTCACCCATCCCTGAAAAACCTCATAACCATCTTCAAACAGCCGCATTTTGGAAAAAGCTTGTATCAGCAGCAAATTAATGGCTGGATTTTGCGGTTGTGATTTAGCCGCCTCGCGCAGGTTTACAACAGCCAGGTCAAATTGTCCCCGCTCATAAAAGCATTTTCCCAACCCCGCATAAACACGCCAAAGTTCCGGGTTCAGATGTGCCTCTTTCCTGGCCAGGATCGCTTCATAACCGGCGGTGCGATCATCATTCAAAATTTCAATTTGGATGATTTCCAACAGCAGGTTTTCTGAGAAATGATTCCATGAAGTATCATCCTGACGAACTGGAAAATCCCGCCCTGTAATCCGGTCGTGCCGCACACCCAACGGAAGATCGGTCAGTTTACATTCCAGAGAGGATAATCCGAAATCGATCAGCCAATCTTCCCGGATATCCGATCTTTGAATTAGTTCCTGCAAGGTATTTCGCGCAGGTAAGAAATTTCCTTTTTCGATCATGCGGTGCGCCCGGAACCCCGCCAGTTGCGGAGAGAGAATCCATTCAGCCTCATTAGAGCGGATTACCTCATCCATCAATTCGGATGCATGGTTTGCGGATAAGCACTCAAGCAATTCTGCCAGAATGGCATGGTCGCGAACGAATCCGAAATCCCCTGCCTGCCCCAAGACTGCCCGGTATTCTGCGGATTTCCCATTTTTCTCAGTCAAGTCATAACGTTTGAGCCATACTTCCGGCACGTTGGTCTCGAGCGAGGATAATTCGCCGATAAAGGACGTTCCTTCAGCATACTGGCCGCTAGAAATAAAATACTCTAGCAGGAATTCTATGGTTAACGGATCGCGCTTTCGGCTGGCGACCACCTCTTCAACTAATTTTTGCGCCTCCGCGGTCTGGCCTGCCTGCAGATTTACCAGCGCTTTGATCACATTGAATAAACCGCCGCTGGAGTAGAAATTAGCAGCGCCTTTGATAACTTCATCTAAAAAAGCGTCTGCGCCGGCGCGATAGCAGCAGACGGCAATTCGCTGATAATCATCCAGGCTGACCGGATTGACTGTTTTCCAGATTCCCAGCGCGTCCTGCCAGCGATCCAGTTTTTCCAGCGCATCGGCCAGGTGGACTTTTTCTTCCCGGATCAGCTCCCTGCAAACGTCCAAGCGGTTGTAGTAATCAACCGCTTTTTGAAAATCGCCATAACGATAATTTAATTCCGCGGATTGTTTTAACAAGTCCTCGTTCAGCGGCTGCAGGTCGCTTAAACGATCAGCAATCACTGCCGCTTCTTTCACCAAATTCACATTCAGGAAGAGATCAATCAACAGCCGGTGAGCAGTGAAAGTTGCAGCATGACCAGCGGACAATATGTCCCCCGAATCGAGGTCTTGAAACAGGCTTTTAGCGATCATCCGGGCCGCATCCACATCCGTTTTTTGCAGCGCAATGGCCTGATCGATCTTGCGTGATAATTCATCTTGAACGGAACTGGATTCGGGCATAAACCCCGTTTGCCCTGACGGGCTTTCTGACGTATTTCGGGAGATCCTTTTATGCAGAGTGCCCAGGGTTTGGTTTAGACGATCGGCGATTTCAACAGCTGCGGCTGAACAAGCGCGCGCCTGGTCGCCATGACCGGCAAATTCATATAGCAGAGCATAATCTTTATTCAGCGCAATTTCGTCAAGCAATCCATCAGAATTCTTATTCTCAACCTGATCATGGCTAAGGGGATGGCTTGAGAGATACGCGTCTGCCAGATTCACCAGTATCGGCTGATTTCCGTATCGTTGAATTTCTTCCAGCACCCTGATAAATCGATCCCTGGGGGTCGCAGCAATCCACGCAGCGATCTCTTCGCTGCCGGTTAGGATTGAATTACCCTCATTGATTAGAACAAAAGCCAGCGCCTTCTGCGCAACCGGCTCAGGGGAAACGCTGAGGTCTTTCAGAAAATGCAACCGATCATGGCAAAGCTCATAAGCTACGGTGAAAACGGTCCCCCATCCTTCATCGATGGCAGATGATGTAATTACGTTGCCATTTCGTACTGTTACTTTCCATTGCTGATTTTTTCCGGCTTCCAAAACCAGCCAGGCTGCCGCTGTAGCAATGACAGCCAACGGCGCATCCGCGGAACCAATACTCTGAAAAGCGCTCTGTTCCGGTGATTTCTTATTCAACAACTTGTCGATAATATCGTCATTAATTGGCGTGTGTGGTTCGACCCCCGCTGCGTACAGGCAAATTCGGGCAGCGTTCCAGTATTCCGGCACGTGCGGGAAAGCCTGGAGCAGCGTATTTAAGAAGCTTTCATCTTTCAAGCGGTTCCATACCGGTTTGTGCCGGCTGAGAACGTTAACGATGGCCTCAATTTCAGCTCTGTTGAAATGCTGCTTAAATACGAAGATTGGGTCGATGCTGCCCATGGATGCCTTAGGTTTCTAGATGATGCGCGACACCAGGTAATAAGCTACCACGAACAGGATGAATGAGACGATGATCATGAAGATACCGACCCCTACTTTGGTCTTGGTCATTTCCGTGATGGATTTCAAGACTTCCGATATGCCATTGACCAGCGCCGATACGTCATCGGTCAATCCTTTTTCAGCCAGTTTAGCGGAACTGGCGGTGATTTCATTGAATTCACCGCTGTTCACTTTGAATGCCAGCGTGAAAAGGCCGATTACAAACGCGATCACGCCAAGAACCACGATCACTCCGGCCAGGGTCAGGATGAAATCGTTAGCAGTTAGTGCAAACATGGTACCTCCAGAAATACTTTGATCTGCAGGTATTATTGCAATATGCGTGCCAAACGATCAGGTCAATTATTGCGATTTGGCAATATCCGCCGGCAGATCTCCCAACATGATCTTCTCTCCATCGCAAAAGAGCATGGCGCGCTGAATGACGTTACTCAATTCACGAATATTGCCTTGCCAGCGGTATTCCTGCATGGCTTTCAAAGCATCCGGTGAAATATTGACCACGTTTTTACCCATCTGCCGGTTATATTTATTAATGAAAAAACCCACCAATTCGGGGATGTCCTTTTTACGATCACGCAGCGGCGCCAGGTGCAGGTCCACCACTTTCAGCCGATAATATAAATCTTCGCGGAATTTATCCTCTTTGATCATCTCCTGCACGTTACGGTTGGAGGCGGCGATCACTTGCACATCCACGTTGATCAAAGCCGTACCGCCTACCCTGCGGAAGGCTCGTTCTTCAATCGCACGCAGCAATTTAGCCTGGATATCAGTCGGCATGGAGGAAATTTCATCCAGAAAAAGCACGCCCTCGTCGGCAATTTCCATCAAGCCATGCTTTCTTTTTTCAGCGCCGGTAAAAGCGCCTTGTTCGTAACCGAAAAGTTCGGATTCGAGTACAGTCGGCTGAATTGCCGCGCAATTGATCGCGATAAAGGGCTTTTTCGCGCGCGGACCGGATTGATGGATAAAACGCGCCAGGACTTCTTTACCGGTCCCGGTTTCGCCGGTGATCAATACTGATACGGAAGCAGCCGCCGCTTTGGCAGCCTGTTCCATCATGACTTTAAATTCAGGCGTGCTTCCCACCACAAAATCGTTCATATCCAATTGACTTTGACGAATGTGATTCAGCTCGCGCCGCATTTTAATAATCTCGCCGGCGCGTTCAATAGACGCCTCCAGGTTGGCGAGATCCATGATCGGTTTTGTCAGAAAGTCGTGTGCGCCATTTTTCATGGCATCCACTGCCATTTGGATGTCGCCATATCCGGTGATCAAAATAACCGGCGGCTTGGAAGGCATGGAGGCAATTTCCGTCAGGAAATCCAGTCCATATCCATCCGGCAATTGAACGTCCAAAATGATAATATCGCCATCTCCTTTAGAGAGAAATTCCCGGCCTTCTTTCAACGTTCCGGCTTCAAAAACCTCATACCCGCTGGTTTTCAGATATTCGGAAATATTATGCCTTGCATGCTCTTCATCATCGATGATTAATATGGTGTAACTCATGCCCGTTCTCCTTGTATCGCAGTATTGTGCAAGATCACTCTAAAAATGGTACCGCCCGGAAAAGTCTCCAATTCAATCGTTCCCTGATGAGCCTCGATCATTCGCTTGGTGATTGCCAGGCCAAGCCCGGTTCCTTTGGGCTTGCTTGATACGAAAGGTTCAAACAGTTTTTCACGAATTTCCGGTGGAATGCCCGGGCCGGTGTCGGAAATGCTCACTACCAGAAATTCATCTGTTTCTCCTCTGGTATCGATCTGAACTGAAATTACGCCGCCGTCTTGCTTGATGGCATCGTAGGCATTGTTGATCAGGTTGATGAAAGCTTGCTCCAACGAACGCTGGTCGGCACTGATAACAGCCGAGGATACTTTTGATTGAAATAACGCTTCAATGTTGCTCTGCTTGAATTTCATCGAATTTTGATTGATGATCCGCCGCAGCAGCAAGATTAAATCGACTTCCTTGAAATTTTCGACTTTTTGGCGGGAATAGGAAAGAACGGATTCCATCAAGTCGTTGATCCGCGTGCAATCATCTTGCATCTGCGCGATAGTATTGGCGATAAAGTCATCATTGGCAACTTTCTTTTTGATGACCTGCAAACCGCTGACGAAACTATTCATCGGGTTCCGCACTTCATGCGCGAAATCCGCAATAACCTCGCCCAAGGCGGCTTTATTTTCCACAGTCTGCAATCTTTTCAATGCTTCGGTTTGCACGCTTAAATCCGTGAGAATCAACAATTTCCTGCCTTCCTCATCCAGGGAGACAAATTTATACGCCACCGGCTTTTGGCTGCCTTCCCGGTCGAAAATCGCCGCTGGCGCATCCTGATGCCTTTTCTCATGAATCTTTTTTTCCTGAAGTTTTCGTTTAATTTCAGAGTTTTCAAAAATGACTTCGGCTTTCTGGCCGATCAACTCTACCCGGGAGTATTTCAAAAAGTCGCAGGCATTCTTGTTGCAATCCTGTATGAAATCCTGGTCATCCAAGATCAGCGCGCTGTCACCAGAATTCTCGAAAAATTGGCCATACTGCTTGTTCTCTTTGAATATGCGGGTATTGCTTGCTTTCAATTCCAAATAAGCCTGTTGATTCTGCAATAAAGACGAAGCCCATGCAGTGAGCGGTTCAAATAAAGGTTCTTTTGCATCTTTCTGCTTTAGGTCATTCAGAACGATGACCAACCACCCATTTTTGATTTCCGTGATCTTGATTGGCAGTGTGATGATCGCGCTCAGGTTATTCATGCGCCCGGTGCGGTGAATTTCGGATAATACGCGTTTACCTGGTTCCCACACATCGATCTGGTCCAGCCTTCTGGCTTCGATCGCGGGAATTTTGGCGGGAAACAGATTCTCATCAGCGCTGATCTTGACAGGTTCGGACTCCCGGCCTTCCTGCAAGTAGAAGGCAGCGTAACGAGCTTGCAGGATCCGCGTAGAAGTAACGAGAATTTCGTGCACCAGTTCCTTCATGCCGGCATTGAACAGGCTTTCCAGATTTGAAATTTGCGCATCGATCAATCCTGCCTGAACCGGTTCCAGTGAAAATCCCTTATTTTCTTCGTTCTCGAGGGTTAATAGCGCCAGTTTCTCGCCTTGCTGGATAAAAGTGACCGCTACGGAAGCCCGGATGGGAGTCCGGTTCTTGCGTGAAATCGTCCATTCCTGACGGGCGCCATCCGTGATTTTTTCCGCATCAAGATCCGGGATGAGTGTTTCAATGCTGGCGCTGAATATTTCATCAGTACCAAAACCGGAAAATTCTGTAAAGGACAAATTGCAGGCCAGAATATTCCAGCGTGTCAGACTGGTTATTAAAGCCGGCTTTTCCAACTGATCCAGCAGGATCCTGAAATCGTTGGTGCTCAATCGGATTTCCTGCGCGCGGCCGGTCAAACGCTGGAATGGTTTTGCGATCATTTCCCTTTTCTTTCCTGTTTCCTGAGGTGGCCAGGGAGAATTCCCTCCATTGAGCGATATTTGGCAACTGTACGCCGGGCTAAAGGGTAACCCTGACTCTTCAATTGATCGACAATTTCCGTATCGCTGAGCGGTTGGTCTTTGTTTTCACTTTCGATAATCTCTTTCAACACGCTGCGAATTCCCAGGCTCTTGTCAAAAAACAGGTCCATCGGAATAATCTGACCGCTGGGTAATTGAACCGATTTATTGGAAACCGCTCTGGAAATGGTGGATTCGTGTACTTCCAATTCTTTGGACAATTCAGCGCGGGTGATCGGTTCAAGGAATTTTTCACCCTGGTCGATGAAAGCACGCTGGATATGAACGATCTTTTCCATCAAACGCTGCATGGTATTATTTCTTTGTTGGATGCACTTGATCAAAAGATTGGCTTTCTCATAATCGGTTTTTAAGTCTTCCTTGGTTTCTTCTGCCGATTGTTTGATCGCCTGTTTATACAATGGATTGATATCCAGGGTGCCATATGTAGGTGTGATGATCTCGACAACCAATGGCAGAGTGGGGTCGTTATTCATGTGGTTGATGATCACGTCCGGATGCGAATAAACCTGTCCTTTTTCTTCGCTGGGCAGCCTGAAATTGCCCCAATGAGCCCGCGCCGGGTAAGGGTAAAGATTCTTGCTGATAAAATCAACCGCTTTTTCCGCTTCCGTATTGGATATTTTCAATGCCTTGGCGATTTGCGCAAATTGCTTTTTGGAGAGCACCCCAAATCCCATTCGGATAATATCGAAATAATATGGGGGAACCGGGTTGCTCTCGTTGATAACTTCGAGCTGAACCATCAGCGCTTCTTCCGGCGTAGCTGATCCGACCCCAACCGGTTCCGCGTGCTGAATCATGCGTTTGACGTTTTCAATTCTTGAAAGTGGAAGATGGTAATAATTTGCTATCTCCGCCAGGTTCTCGTTCAGAAAGCCATCTTCATCCACCTGGTTCAGTATGTAGGCGGCAACAATGCGATCCTGGTTCTCCAGATCGTAAGCGATTTGCCTCAGGATGAATTCAGCCAGGCTGACTTCATCCGTATTGTCAACCTCGTCCATGTAAATATCTTCATCAGGCGCGCTTTTTGCGTAACTGAACTCGCTGCGCGGTGACAAAAACACAATGGCTTCATCGGATTGCGCGCTTTTCGGTTTACTGCACACCGGGCAGATCTGGTTGCCACTCAGCAGTTTCCCACATCCGGGGCAGCGCCGCTCCTCTTTCATGACCAAAGCCGGATTCTCAGCCAGCGCGCGGTTAATCTCCTGATTTAGTTCATCCACATTCATACTCAACAGGGTCATGGTCTGAGCTAAATGGGCGGTGGTTTGCGGTTGAATTCTCTGGAATTGCCGTTGGTACATGCTGCGCTCCTGATGTTTAGTATAGCGTGAATGAGATTTCAAGGCAATATTTATGCCAAAGTCGGAAAAAATGATACAATGCCGAGCAATTATCATGGAAGACCTTTTTGTAATCGGTGGAGGTTTGGCAGGTTGCGAAGCAGCCTGGCAGGCAGCTAAACGAGGGTTAACTGTCAGGCTGTATGAGATGCGCCCGATCCGCCCAACACCCGCCCATAAAACCGGAAATCTGGCCGAAATCGTTTGTTCCAACTCCCTGGGTTCAACGCTTCCCAACCGCTCCACCGGCACCCTGATGCATGAATTGCAGCGGCTGGATTCCCTTTTGTTAAAGTGCGCCCAAGAAAGCCGCGTTCCGGCCGGTCACGCGCTGGCGGTTGACCGTGAAAAATTCTCGCAAAAAGTTCAGGCAGCGCTGACTGCCTGCGGCCGTATTCAGATTGTGCGCGAAGAAATTACCGCCATCCCGGAAAATTTGAGCATCCTGGCGAGCGGCCCATTAACTTCGCCTGCGCTGGCGCAATCGATAAGCCAATTAACCGGTTCTGAGAACCTCTATTTTTATGATGCGGTCGCTCCGATCGTAACAGCCGAATCCATCGACATGACTGTTGCTTATTGGGGTTCGCGCTTTGGAAGAGGTGAAAAGGAAGAAGGTGATTATATTAACTGCCCTTTTAATTCCCGCCACGAATACGAGCATTTCGTGCAGGAACTGATCACCGCGGAACGCATCCCCTTGCGCGGTTTTGAAGCCGAAATAACTTCCGGTGTGCAAGCGGGTAAGGGCAAGTATTTTGAGGCTTGCCTGCCGATTGAAATTATGGCAGCGCGCGGGAAGGATACCCTTTCTTATGGCCCCTTGCGGCCGCTCGGTCTGCGCGATCCGCGCAACGGCGGCCGGCCGTACGCGGTGGTACAGCTCCGCCAGGATGACCTCGCCGGCACTTATTTCAACCTGGTCGGATTTCAAACCAATCTGACCCACTCCGAACAAGCGCGCGTCTTCCGTCTGATCCCCGGCTTGCAGCATGCAGTATTCGTGCGTTACGGCCAAATGCACCGCAATACCTATATCTATGCGCCGGACGTGCTTAAACCCACCCTGCAATGCCGGCAAAAACCACAATTGTTCATAGCCGGCCAGATCAGCGGCGTGGAAGGTTATCTTTCCAACATCGCCTCGGGTTTGCTGGCCGGGATCAACGCTGCCAGGTATTTTCAGGCGAAAGATTTGATCCAACTGCCAAACACAACTTTGCTGGGGGCATTGTGCGAATATATTTCTACGCCCAATCCGCATCATTTTCAACCAATGAGCGCCAGTTTTCGTTTAATACCGCCCTTTGAAAATAAAATAAGGAATAAAACCGACCGGTATAAAGCCTATGCCAGGCGCTCGTCTTCTGATTTGAATCACTATTTGAATGGATTTAATGAAGCAATTTAAACTCGTATTACCCCTGGTGTGGTTCACCGCACTGCTTTTTATTGCTGCTGGCTGCATAAAGGCCGCTGCGCCAGAATTTAGCGGGGAGCAGGCGCTGCAATACGCAGTAGAAGTGATGTCTTTCGGACCGCGCTTGCCCGGCAGCACAGCTTCACGGAAAACCGCGGATTATATCAAATCCGAATTGACAGAATACGGTTGGTCGGTTGATTTTCAGGATTTCAATCATAAAGGGGTAGAACTGCGGAACATTGTTGCCCGCCGCAACGATTCTCCGCCTGATGTAATCATTGGCGCTCATTACGATACTCGCGCCGTCAGCGACCAGGAAACCGACCCCGAAAAGCAATCTTTACCTGTACCAGGCGCCAATGACGGTGCTTCAGGCACTGCCATCTTGCTGGAGCTTGGCAGGGCGTTCCGGAATGAACGGACGAATATCTGGCTGGTATTTTTTGACGGCGAGGATCAGGGGCATTTGAATGACTGGGATTGGAGCGTCGGGGCGCAGTATTTTGCTGATCATCTGGAACTAAAACCTTCTGCGGTGGTGGTCGTTGATATGATCGGTGATAACGACCTGAACGTTTATAAAGAGAAGCAATCCGATCCGGAATTGACTGCTGAAATTTGGTCAATCGCCCAATCATCCGGTTACGGGGCGCAAATCATTGACACAGAAAAGTATGCCATGGTCGATGATCATCTCCCATTTATCAAACTAGGCATTCCTGCCTGCCTGATGATCGATTTCGATTATCCTTATTGGCACACCCAGGCTGATACGCTGGATAAAATCTCCGCCGGCAGCCTGCAGAAAATCGGCAGTACGCTGACTTCCTGGTTAACCGATCATTATTAAATTGCAAAACCCCCGGTCGTCGGGGGTTTTGCGTGGGAAGATGATGAAGTAGGATTGCTGATTTATGCAATGGGTTCGGCAATGATGAAGAGCCGTCCCCAGGAATCTTCCGAACCAACCTGGATGCAAGTTTGCAGCGTCAGGTGTTCTTCTCCGGTATAGACTTCTTTGAACATCTGCGTGGCGCTTAACGTTTGGCCGCTCGCCAGGTCTTTGAATGAGCTGGTAGCCGAATCCGGCGAAAGCGCCTGATACTCGAATTTTTCAGTGACCTCATATTTTTCAACTGTCCCATCACCATAAATGACCTGAATTATGTCACCGGTTTCCAGTTCGAAGAAAGCGGCTCCGGCCAGGTAGTTATGCGCCAAAATTCCGGTTACCCCGTACTTCTTTGCCATTGAAAATTCCGTGACCACGCCCTGATCGGTGGATACATAACCGGGTTGATTTGCAGGCTGCTGAATAACCGGATATTCCAGCACGTCCTCAACAAAAATACCCCGCACGGTGGAGCTGTCGCCATTGGCAATCGATTCAGCAAATTTTTGCAGCGCTGCTTCTTGATCTACGCTGTCTGCCCGTGATGTGTTTTCACTTATTTCCGGGTTGTATGCAACCGGATCACTGAGAATATCTGAGTGAGTTATCTGGATTCCCGTAACCGGAATTACCAAAAAACTGGATATCCAGATACTGATAAATAATGCAGAACTGAACAGCAGATATTTAATGTTTTTGCCAGAGGCTTTCATCATTTCCCTTTTTTGATAAGAGCCCCAGGCAAACAGGCAGCACATCTGCTGTCGATTTCTGGCACGTTTTCGGTAGCCCGGCCATCATAACCCGGTTGGGTTTTAGATCCGTGGCTTTGCGCCGCCAGTTTTCACTGGTTTAGCTCTTATCGAACGTACTTAACTTGTTAACTTCCCGTAAAACAAAAAACGGACTCCGCCAAGCACGAAGTCCGTTTATTAAACGAAAAAGACCTTCGGCGGCTTGGCAGTCATGGTCTCCAAAGAGACTTTAGACCCATAGCTTTGCGTCGCCAGTTTTCGCTGGCTTTGCCTTTATCGAGTCACTTTATAATGTTCTAAATCTAAGGTTAGCACAGATTATAATGACTGTCAACCTGCTAATTATTGGTAGTTTATAAGAAAAAACCGCGAGGAATTTAGTCTACTTAATGAAAAATACCCTGATCAGCACACAGTCCGTTAAGGAACGCGCTTTTTTGGTGGGCGTCGAGTTGGAGGAACATCAAGCTATACTATCGATTGAAGATTCCCTCGAAGAATTGGCGCTGCTGGCCAAGACTGCCGGCCTGAAAGTAATCGGTCATGAAACCCAGCGCCTGGTTACACCTAACCCGGCCACCTACATCGGCAGTGGAAAAGTGCAGGAAATTAAAGCAATCGCCGAAAGCCTGCATGCGGATGTGATCTTGTTCGATGATGAACTCTCGCCGCGCAATTTTCGGGAATTGGAGAATGTTTTTGGATCGCACGTGCGTGTAATCGACCGCACCACTTTAATTCTGGACATTTTTGCCCAGCATGCGCAATCGCATGAAGGAAAGCTGCAGGTCGAGCTGGCGCAGTACGAATACCTGCTGCCGAGACTCACGCGCGCCTGGACGCACCTGGCCAGGCAGGCAGGCGGCGGAGCCGGCCGCACCGGCAGCGTCGGCGGGGTCGGCTTACGCGGGCCCGGCGAAACCCAATTGGAAGTGGACCGCCGGCGCGTGCGGGAAAGGATCTCGCGCCTTAAAAATGATCTTGAAAAAGTCCGCCAGCACCGCCAGCGTTACCGCGCCAATCGTAAACGATCCCTCATTCCGGTTGTCACGCTGGTTGGTTACACCAATGCCGGCAAATCCACTTTGCTCAACAACTTGACTCACGCGGACGTACTGGTAGCCAACCAATTATTTGCCACGTTAGACCCCACCACGCGGCGCCTGGAATTACCGGGCGGGAATGCGATATTGATGACGGATACGGTGGGTTTTATCCAAAAGCTGCCAACCAACCTGGTGGCTGCATTCCGCGCAACGCTGGAGGAGATCACAGAATCCGATCTGCTGCTGCACATCGTGGATGCCACCCATCCCAATGCATTGCAGCAATGGCGATCGGTACTCGACACCCTGCATGAGATCGACGCCGAACATATTCCCATGATCACCGTGCTTAATAAAGTAGACCGGCTTCCCATGGGCAGCCCTGATCCTGCAACCCTGCCGGAATTTTCCGGGGCAGTGAAAATTTCAGCAGCCAAATCCACCGGCATCAATGAATTGGTAGCAGTGATTAAAAATGAGCTCTTCGAGAGGTTCACTCCCATTTCCGTTACCATCCCCTATTCCAATGGGCAATTAATTTCGCTGTTTCACGAATTCGGAAAAATCGACAAGATTATTAATAATGTCGGTTCGGTGACGATCTCCGGCAGTATCCCCGGCCGGTTAATGGCTGATTTTGAAAGATTCACTCAAAAACAAAAGAGCCGGGTTGCAACGTAGCCCGGCTCTTCGCTTTAAAATTCAAAAAAAATTGGCAAAGAATTAATCTTCGCTTTTTTCCATGCTGACGACTTCGCGTCCTTTATAAAAACCGCATTTGGGGCATACCGTGTGCGGCAGGCGCAGCTCACCGCAATTGCTGCATGGCACCAGGTTGCGGGCAGTCAGTGCATCGTGTGCACGCCTGCGATCGCGGCGCCCTTTGGATAATTTTCGCTTTGGTAAAGGTGTCATTTTTCCAATCCTTTAATAATTTCAACTCTTATACACAGAAGTTGAATTATAGAAGCGTGCTGTTTTTCTGTCAAGAAACAAATCTATCCTTTAATTAAAGCTTGAATGAAAATCAGTGTTTGAAGGAGAGTATAATAATCCATTTGTATGAATAGATTCAGAGAGGATTTATTTCCAAATGAAAAATAAGTCGTTAATATCCATTCTCATCATCGTCATTGTAATTCTTGCACTTTTAGTCGACTTGCCTGTTTTAAAGGATGCCAAGCAGAACCTCTTCAAACGCGATCTATCGGCTCAACTTGGGCTGGATTTGCGCGGCGGTATGCAAGTTGTTTTGCAGGCTCCCGAAGGTTACGCCATCGACCAGGAAACCCTGGAAATTGCCTCCTCGATCCTGGAGAACCGCGCCAATGCTTTGGGCGTCAGTGAAGTGGTTTTCCAGGTGGCTGGTGACAATTACATTGTCGGTGAATTTCCCGGCCTCGAGAACATCGACGAAGTTGTCAGCGTGATCAAACAAACCGGTATGCTGGAGTTCGTGGACGTCGGGCAAGACCTGATCGAACCTGGCACGATCATTCAAACCGATTACAACGGTTCAGGCGCCGCAGTACCTTCCACGGAAGCTGATAATACTGAAGCTGAATCGGACGCCGCGAGCGCACCGGCCACGGCCAGCGAGACACCGGCTGAAGATAAAGCTGAGTCAACTGCTAATAAGGTATACCACACAGTCATCACCGGCGCGGATCTTGACTCGGTTGTCGTAACCGCCCCCACCACCTCGCTGGATGGTTATGCGGTTTCCTTTAAATTAAAATCGGACGCGACCAAAAAATTTGGCGAGTTCACCAAAGCCAATGTCGGCAATATGCTCGCCATTGTTTTGGATAAGAAGATCGTCTCCACACCGGTTATCCGCCAGGCCATTGAAACCGGCGAAGGCTCGATCAGCGGTTCAGGCGAGAGCGCGTATACCTACGATGAAGCCAATAATTTGCGCATCACCCTGCACTACGGGTCGCTGCCGGTTGCGCTTGAAATCGCCGAGAGCCGTGTTGTCGGTCCCACGTTGGGACAATCTTCTCTCAATAAAAGCCTGATTGCAGGTGCGATCGGCTTTCTGATCGTCTCCCTTTTCATGTTGATTTATTATCGCGCTTCGGGTGGAATTGCCGTTATCTCAATCTTCATTTTTGGGTTGATTACGTATGCCATCTACCTGGTCATCCCGGTCACTTTAACCCTGCCCGGTATCGCCGGCTTGTTGCTCAGCATCGGCAGCGCACTAGACGCCAATATTCTGCAATTCGAACGTCTTAAAGAAGAATTGCGCAAAGGCCGTACGCTGCAGCAAGCCATCGATTTGAGCTGGAGCCGCGCCTGGCCTTCTATCCGGGATTCAAACCTGGCAACCATTATCACCAGCGCCATTCTGTTCTGGTTCGGCTCCACATTCGGCGCCAGTATCGTGAAGGGTTTTGCCCTGACGCTCGCTTTGGGCGTGGCAGTCAGCCTTTTCACTGCGTATTTTGTGACGCGGACTTTACTGAATGTCACATCCGGTTGGTTCAAGAACGCCGATAAAGCCAGATGGTTTGGCATCTAGAAGGATAAGAACATGAAATTAAACATTCTTGGTAAACGCTATTGGTTTTTCTTATTATCACTGGCATTGATTGTGCCCGGGATGATCATCATCGCGATGAACGGCCTGCCGCTTTCCATTGATTTCACCGGTGGTTCCATGGTGGAAGTTCAATTCAGCGCCGCTGGTAAAGTCCCGCAGATGGCTGAAATCATCGACCTCTATTCCGAAAACGGCGTGGCCGATACGCAAGTACAGTTCAGCACCAGCGATCAAAATGCAATCGCGGTGATTAAATCTTCTTCACTCACGCAAGAACAGCATTCCGCCATCCTGGGCAAGCTGAGAAGCGACTACGATTCCGGTTTGGTTGAAAGAAAATTCGATACAGTCGGACCATCCATCAGCCAATCGGTTACGAATCGCGCCCTGCTGGCCATCGGCGTAGCAGCTCTGGCAGTGATCATCTACATTACCTTTGCATTTCGCGGAATCCCGCATGCGTTCCGTTATGGTGTTTGCGCCATCATCGCCATGCTGCACGATATTTTGATTGTGGTCAGCTTTGGCGCCATCGGCAGTAAACTCTTCGGCTGGCAAATGGATTCGCTTTACCTGACAGCTTTGCTGACCGTGATCGGGTTTTCCACCCAGGACAAGATCGTGGTTTTCGACCGTATTCGTGAAAACTCGCCCATTTTGCGCCGTGTGCCGTTTGAAAAAATCGTCAACCATTCCATCATTCAATCCCTGCAGCGCTCGATCAATACCCAATTGATGACCAGTGAATTTTTACTGCTGTCACTGGCGTTTTTCGGCGGCGATTCATTGCGTGAAATGTGCATTATTCTATGGTTTGGTTTGATGAGCGGTACGTATTCCTCCATCTTCATTGCTGCTCCCATTCTGGTTGTGTGGGAAAATAAAGAATGGAAAACCTGGTTTAGAAAAGCCAAAACTACGCAAGCCTGAGAGAATTTGGGATTAAGGTTCTGACCGGTAGACCGGATCAGAACCTTTTTTTTACCAGCAACAATCAGGTATCATATTAATTAGAGAGGTTCAATATGCGGAGAGAAGTCATTCTGATCACAGGGGCGAATGGGGAGATCGGCCATGGGCTGATCACAAAATTAAGCACCGAAAATCACGCTCGCATTGTTGCCATTGATGTGAAACCGTTGGACGAGTGTTTGATGCAGCACTGCGAGAAATTTATCCAGGGCGATATTTTGGATAACATGCTGCTCGGCCGCTTGATCGCGGAATATGATATCTGTTCCATTTTTCATCTGGCCTCGATCTTGTCCACCAAAGCGGAATATCAACCGGAGACTGCGCACAAAATCAATGTAGAGGGAACCATTAACCTGCTGCGATTGGGTGTTGAGATTTCGCAATTGCAGGGGAAACCGGTTAAATTTATCTATCCGAGTTCGATTGCCGTTTACGGGCTGCCGGATATCCAAACCAAGCATAAAGAAGGCAAATTAAAAGAGTATCAGTGGTGCGAACCCATCACCATGTACGGTTGCAATAAAATCTATTGTGAACATTTAGGCCGCTATTATGCCCGGCATTACCGCCAGATCTCCAAAGACCCCATCCGCAATACGATCGATTTCCGCTGCCTGCGTTTTCCGGGTTTAATCAGCGCCGATACAGTGCCTACAGGCGGCACCAGTGATTACGGGCCGGAAATGCTGCATTATGCCGCCCAGGGTTTGGCGTATGATTGTTTTGTGCGCGAAGACACGCGCATTCCATTTATGGCTATGCCGGATGCGATCAAAGCGCTCCTGATGCTGGAAGCCGCCCCGAACGCGAACCTGAGTCAATTGAGCTACAACGTCGGCAGTTTTTCCCCTTCTGCCGCAGAGATTCACCGCTGCGTGATGGAGGCATTTCCGCAGGCTCAAATTTCCTACGCGGTGCATCCCCAGCGCCAAACGATCGTGGATAGCTGGCCGGAAGACGTGGATGATTCACCTGCCCGCGAGGATTGGGGTTGGCAGCCCGATTACGACATGGATCGCTCATTCAAGGAATACCTGATCCCTGCGATTCGAACGCGTTATGCTTCCAATCCCTGTTGATGCGGTCAGGAATTGAAAGCAAACATAAACACGAGGTCATTCACATTGGTGCCTGTCGGCCCGGTGCGGATCAGCGCCCCAGCGGCATCCAAATAGCTGTATGCGTCATTCCGCCTAAGATAATCATCGGCATCCATCCCCGCATGGATGCCTTTTTGTAAGGTTGTCCCATCAACCGCGCCTCCGGCTGCATCAGTGGGTCCGTCTTCGCCATCAGTTGCCAGAGATATAAACAGGCAATTCTCCACACCCTTAATTTCTTGGGCTGCGCTCAAAGCCAACTCCTGATTGCGCCCACCCTTACCGGATCCTTTGATAGTAACGGTAGTCTCTCCACCGGCAATCAGGCATGTTGGCCGGGATGAAGGCGTCCGGTCGCCTGCGATCTGCCGCAATTGCATCCCCAATTGTTTCCCGACTTCCCGCGCTTCGCCCTTCAGGCTGGTCGTGAGGATCCGTGCCTGAAAACCGGCTTCTAATGCTTTGCGTTGCGCGGCTCTGGCCGCCTGCGCCAGGCTGCCCACGATCAATGTACTGGTTTTCGCCAGGCAATCTTCATGCTCCTTGACCGTTTCGGGAACAAGGCCTTTTACTCCCTTCTC
>ENA-UOYA01002484-UOYA01002484.1-activated-sludge-metagenome-genome-assembly--contig:-NODE-2484-length-17756-cov-9.293204_pt1 | contig 17756 bp, 16 predicted proteins | sample MGYA00238163_ERZ764804 | MGnify/ENA primary metagenome ERZ764804 (study PRJEB28919, sample SAMN05720223) | activated sludge metagenome | isolation source: Anaerobic digester | place: Hong Kong... | reverse complement strand
CCCGAAATCTCCCCTAAATATAACGGCGCGCGCTGTCCGCCCTCCCATGCGGTCGGGCGGCTTTTTTTGCCTTTGCGCTTGACGAACAACCTTATGTCGAATATACTTAATCAGAGAAATGCCGACGGCATCCCGATGCGTCGCTTTCGGAAGGATTGAACCGTAAATGTTAAATATCGTCAACGCCAGACGCGCGGTCGTCAAGGTTGGCACATCCACCATCACCTATGAAAACGGCAGGCCCAATCTGCAGAGGATAGAGCGCCTTGTGCGGGTCTTGTCGGATTTTCGCAGCCGCGGGATAGACGTAGCGCTCGTCACGTCCGGCGCCATCAGCGTGGGACTGTCCAAGCTGGGGCTTGAAAAGCGGCCGGAGGAGATGGCCAAAAAGCAGGCGGCGGCCGCGGTCGGCCAGTGCGAGCTGATGTTCCTCTACGACCGTCTGTTCAACGAATACGGCCACACCGCCGCCCAGGTGCTGCTCACGCGCGACGTGGTGGATACCGACCAAAAGCGGGAAAATGTGCTTAGCACACTCGACGCGCTGTTTTCCATGGGGGTCATACCCGTAGTCAACGAAAACGACACGGTGTCCACAGACGAGATAGACCATCGCGGCGTTTTTGGCGACAACGACACCCTGTCCGCCATCGTCGCTTCCATCATACGGGCCGACATACTTATACTGCTGTCGGATATCGACGGCCTCTACGATAAGGACCCCGCCGTAAACGCCGACGCCAAGCTCATCCCGGTGGTGTACGCCATTGACGGCGAGCTCAGGAATGTGGGCGGGGGCGCGGGCACCGACCGCGGCACGGGCGGGATGGCGACAAAGATAGCGGCCGCCGAGCTTGCCACGGAAAACGGCGTGTGCATGGTCATAGCCAACGGGGAGGATCCCGACATCCTGCGCGATATCATGGACGGGCGCATCAGGGGCACGGTTTTTCTGCCCCGAAAGCATAGGGATGCCAGGAACCGCCCGGCGGCGCCGGTCAGGAGCAGCGGCCATACTGTTTAACGCGGAAACATCCCGCTTTTGCGAAAGGATGATAACAGCAATGTCAAACGGCCAGGCAATTTTATATCTGGAGGACGGCGCCGTTTTTGCAGGACAAAGCGCAGGCGCGCCCGGCGAGACTGTCGGCGAGGTTGTTTTCAACACCAGCATGACCGGCTATCTTGAGGTGCTGACAGACCCCTCCTACCACGGGCAGCTCGTTGCCATGACCTACCCGCTTCAGGGCAACTACGGCGTCAATCCGGCCGACGTGGAATCGCGCAGGCCGTGGGCGGCGGGCTTTATCGCGCGCGAGATATGCGACGAGCCGAGCAACTGGCAGAGCCGCAAGAGCCTCAGGGAATACCTTATTGAAAACGGTATAGTGGCCATAAGCGGCATCGACACGCGCGCCCTCACATCCCGCATCCGCCGTTTCGGGAGCATGCTCGGCGTCATTTCCTCAGAGTGCTTCGACGCGGATACGCTTAAAAAGCGCATACAAGACTACGGAAAAACGCGCCGTAATTTTGTGGCCGAGGTCGCGGCAAGCGAGCCGTACACGATCGGCGACGGCGATATCCATGTGGCGGTGCTCGACCTCGGCATAAAGGGCAGCATCCTGGCAAATCTGGTAAGCCGCGGCGTGCGCGCGACTGTGCTGCCGTGGAACGCCACGGTCGGGCAGATAACGGACCTTCGCCCGGACGGGCTTTTCCTCTCCAACGGCCCGGGCGACCCCGCCAGCCTTACCGGAACTGTGGATACCGTCAAGTCGCTTATAGGCAGGCTGCCCATCTGCGGCATATGCTTAGGGCATCAGATTATCGGCCTGGCGCTCGGCATGGAGACCTACAAGCTCAAGTTCGGGCATCACGGCGGCAATCACCCGGTAAAGGACCTTGCGCGCGACCGCGTTTTCATCACGAGCCAGAACCACAACTACGCCCTTAAGGTGGGCGATATCCCCGACGTGGAGATAACCCATGTCAGCATGAACGACCGTACCGTCGAGGGGCTGCGGCATCTGCGCCATCCCATAGTTTCGGTGCAGTACCACCCCGAGGCCGCCCCCGGACCAATGGACAGCGGCTATATCTTTGACCAGTTTATCGGTATGATACGGCAGAATGTGATGCCGTCCTGTTAATGGAGGGCGTCAATATAATAGGATTTTACAACAAATCACAAGAAATTACCTTGATTTATATTTCCAACGGTTTAGAATAGGGGATAGATGATATTAGGGAGGGTACCGCGCATGAACATATTAAACGAAATCTCCGAAAATCTTCAGAAGGGCAAAGCCAAGATTGTGGCGGAGCTGGTCCAAAAGGCTATCGACGAAGGCCTTAGCGCCAAAACTATTCTGGAGGAAGGCCTTCTTTCCGGCATGAATATCGTAGGCGTAAAATTCAAAAACAACGAGGTATATGTCCCGGAGGTGCTTATAGCCGCCCGCGCCATGAACTCGGGTGTCTCCGTGCTCAAGCCTCTGCTCGTGAGCGAGGGCGTCCAATCGGTCGGCAAGGCCTGCATCGGCACCGTAAAGGGCGACCTGCACGACATCGGCAAGAACCTTGTCAAGATGATGCTCGAGGGCAAGGGCCTTGAGGTCATCGACTTAGGCACGGACGTCCCGGCGGAGAAGTTCGTCGACGCCGCCGTCAACCAGGGCTGCAAAATCATATGCTGCTCCGCCCTGCTCACCACTACAATGGGCGCTATGAAGGACGTCGTGGAGGCCTTCAAGCAGGCCGGCCTGCGCGACCAGGTGAAGATTATGGTCGGCGGCGCGCCCGTGACCGACGCCTTCTGCAAGCAGATCGGCGCCGACGCCTACGCTCCCGACGCCGCCAGCGCGGCCGAGGTGGCCTATTCCTTCTGCGTCTAAACGAGCGATTAAGCGTAAAGCACCTGCCGGTATTCGGCAGGTGCTTTTAACATACTTTATCTTCGCCCCTCGCTAATCGCTTCTCGAAAAATCCAGCGGCTCGCGGGTCTGGTTGACGCTTTGCACCAGCCCGAGGGCGAGCATCGACATCATTATGGACGAGCCGCCGGAGCTTACGAAGGGCAGCGTGATGCCGATGACCGGCGTGATTCCGAGGGCCATACCGAGGTTTATCACTATCTGGAATATGAACATGGACGCAACGCCTGTGCATACGAGCATGCCGAAGGTGTCAAAGGCCTTGAGCGCGCTGCGGATAATGCGGTACACAAGGAGAGCCAAAAGCGCCAGCACGAGCACCGCGCCCACAAACCCGAATTCTTCGCCGATTATGGAAAACACAAAGTCGGTGTGCTGCTCCGGAATGGTGCCGAGCTGGGTCTGTATGCCGTTGTTGTAGCCGCTTCCCGTAAGCATTCCGCTGCCAATGGCGTTGATTGACTGTATGGGCTGGTATCCCACCCCCTGGGGGTCGAGATACGGGTTGAAGCCCGCGATGATGCGGCTTTTCTGGTCGTCCCTGAGCACGAACTCCCAAGCAAAGGGCATGGCGGCGCCGATAAGCGCGATAACGCCGCCGAAGAGCCGCAGCGAAAGCCCGCCGCACAGCAGCAGTACGATGAATATAAATACGAAAACGAGCGCCGAGCCCATATCCCCCTGGAGCATCACCAAAAGGATGATGGAGCTCGCGTGAAGGCATATCATCAGCATATGGCGGAGCTGGTTTATGCCGTGCCTGACCCTTTTCATATGGGCCGACAGGGTCAGTATATAGATGAGCTTGGCGAGCTCCGAGGTCTGGAAATTGAAAAAGCCGAGGTCTATCCAGCTCTTGTTGCCGTTTATGTTTTTGCCGAATACCAGCGTGGCGGCAAGCAGCAGAACATTGGCGCAGTAGAGCACGGGGAAATACTCCGCCAGCTTGTCGTTGTCGGCGAGGGAAAAAAGGAGCATGAGAATAAGGCCGGAGGCTATGCCGATAAGCTGAACCGTTACCTCCCGGCTTTTAAAGCCGCTTGCGAGCGAGCTGGCGATGGCGGCGACGCCGAAGCCGCTTAAGACCAGCGCGAAAAGCACAAGAAGCTTGTCAAAATCTCTCAAATAGGTCTTCAACCTTGTTAAAAGGTCTTGCAATTTCCCCGCCTCCTGTATTATTATAACAATGAACGTTTTAAATGGCAAGCGCATTATTTTGCCGGCGGCAAACGTGTCAGCCGTGCCGCCGCGTGCCCTGCGCGGCTTGATAAGGCAGGGCGGGCGCCGTGCAAGACGCAGGCCGCGGCATTTTGACTTAAGCAGTATTACCGGAGGAGGACGTGTATGCAAAGCGATATACGCATCGCGCAGGACGCGAAAATAAAGCCTATATCACAGGTGGCGGCCCGCGCGGGGCTTTTGGAGGAGGAGCTCATATATTACGGCAGGTACAAGGCAAAGGTAGCCGATGCGGCCTTTGAGAGGCTTAAAGATAAGCCGGACGGAAAGCTTGTACTGGTTACGGCGATAAGCCCCACGCCGGCGGGCGAGGGCAAAACCACCACCACAGTCGGGCTTGGACAAGCCTTGTGCCGCATGGGTGAAAGCGCCGTTATCGCGCTAAGGGAGCCTTCCCTCGGCCCCGTTTTCGGCGTAAAGGGGGGCGCGGCGGGAGGAGGCTATTCTCAGGTGCTGCCCATGGAGGACATCAACCTGCATTTTACAGGCGACCTGCACGCCGTCACGTCCGCCAACAACCTCCTGTGCGCCATGATTGATAATCATATTCACCAGGGCAACGCCCTCGGCATAGACCCCCGCCGTATCGTATTTAAGCGCGTTATGGATATAAACGACCGCGCTTTGAGGAGCATTGTGGCGGGCTTGGGCGGCCCGGCCAACGGCCTGCCGCGCGAGGACGGTTTTCAGATTACCGTCGCGAGCGAGATTATGGCCATACTCTGCCTGGCGGAGGATATCGACGACCTCAAGGAAAGGCTGGGGAATATCCTCGTCGCCTGGCGGCATGATTTAACTCCGGTGTTCGCGCGCGATTTGAAGGCCGCCGGAGCCATGGCCGCGCTTTTGCGCGACGCGATAAAGCCCAACCTCGTCCAGACGCTGGAGGGCACACCCTGCCTCATGCACGGCGGGCCCTTCGCAAACATCGCCCACGGCTGCAACTCGGTGCGCGCCACCCGTCTTTCCTTAAAGCTCGGGGATTACTGCATCACCGAGGCAGGATTTGGCAGCGACCTCGGCGCCGAGAAATTCTTTGACATCAAGTGCCGCAAAACGGGTCTGAAGCCCGACGCCGTCGTGCTGGTGGCGACCGTGCGCGCTTTAAAATACAACGGCGGCGTTAAAAAGGACGCGCTCGGCGAGGAAAACCTATCGGCCCTTGAGGCGGGCTGCGCCAATCTGCGCGCCCATATCGGCATACTGCACGGATTCGGCCTGCCGGTGGTGGTATCGGTGAACGTGTTTGACACCGACACACCCGCCGAGCTTGCGCTTTTACAGAAATGCTGCGCCGACGAGGGCGTCCGCTGCGCCTTGTCGGAGGTGTTCGCCAAAGGCGGGGAGGGAGGGCTTGCGCTCGCGCGCCTTGTGCGCGAGGCGGCAAATGAAAAGAGCGACTTTACACTGCTTTACCCGGACGAGCTGTCGCTCGAGGATAAAATATCGGCCGTGGCGACGCGCGTTTACGGCGCCGCCGGCGTGTCCTTCGACCCCAAAGCCCTTTCCTCGCTGCGGCGCATAGAGGAGCTCGGCTTCGGACGGCTGCCCGTCTGCATGGCAAAAACACAGTATTCCCTGTCCGACGACGCCTCGCTTTTAGGGCGTCCCGAGGGCTTCACCGTCAAGGTGCGCGAGGTGCGCCTCTCGGCGGGCGCGGGCTTTGTCGTGGCCATAACCGGCGACATAATGACCATGCCGGGCCTTCCGAAGACACCGGCCGCCGAGCGCGTCGACATAGACGGCAGCGGTGTCATATCCGGGCTTTTCTGAGGGCGGGACGTAACAGGCTTTACTTTCAACTGAGGATTGGAGCGAAACCATGGAATATTTGTCAGGCAGCCAGGCCGAGACGGAGCGGCTTGGCGAGGCGCTCGGCAGGCGTCTTTCGCCGGGCGCAGTGGTGGCTCTTAACGGCCCTTTAGGCGCGGGGAAAACGGCGTTTGTGCGCGGGCTGTGCCGCGCGTTCGGCTATAAAGGCGACGTGACGAGCCCCACATTCGCGCTCGCGCACCAATACGAGGGCGACGTGCCTATAACGCACTTCGACCTGTACCGCCTTGACAGCGCCGACGCCGACACCCTTGAAAGCATAGGCTTTTACGACGCGCTCGACGGGCGCTCGGTGCTCGCCGTCGAATGGAGCGAGCGCATAGAGGGGGAGCTTCCCGAAAGCGCCGTCATCGTGAATATGGCCTATGGACAAAAGGCAGACGAGCGCCTGCTGCGCATAGAGGGGGGAGGCCTGTAATGCTGGTGCTTGCCATAGAATCGTCGGCGGCGGCCGCCTCGGCCGCCCTGTTCGAGGACGGGCGCCTTGTCGCAGAATGCTTCGCCGACAACGGGCTTATTCACAGCCGCACGCTGATGCCGCTTGTCGAGAGGGTTTTGTCCATAGGGGAAAAAAAGCCCGGCTCGCTCGGCGCGGTCGCAGTGGCGCAGGGGCCCGGCTCCTTCACCGGGCTGCGAATAGGCATGGCGGGCGCCATAGGCATGGCCGAGGCGTTAGGTATCCCCTGTGTCGGCATATCGACGCTGGAGGGCTGCGCGCGCCAGCTCGCGGTCGCGGACGGCGTCATATGCCCTGTTCTGGACGCCCGGCGCGGGTATGTGTATAACGCGCTGTTTCGCTCCCGAAAGGGAGCAGTGGAGCGCATTACCGAGGACAGGATGATAGAAGCCGCCGCCCTTTCCCAGGAAATAAAGGAATTTTCAAATAATTTGGTGTTTTTAGTTGGAGACGGCGCGGTTTTATGTTATAATACCATAATACAATATGACTTCGTGCGGCTTGCTCCGGCCCACCTGCTTATGCAGCGGGCCTCCGGCATAGGGCTTGCGGCCGTCGACCGTCTTTCCGACCCGGCCTTCTCGCCGGCCCCCGTAAAGCCCGTTTATCTGCGTATGTGCCAGGCCGAGCGCGAGCTTCGCGAAAAGAAAAAAATCAGGCAAAAGGATGAATAGCATGATAGCTCTCGGAAGCGACCACGCCGGCTTCGCCCTTAAAAACGTCATAGCCGAGCACCTTAAATCGCGCGGCTTTGAGGTGCGCGACTTTGGCACCTATGACAGCGCCTCCTGCGATTACCCCGTTTTTGCCGAAAAGGTGGGCAAAGCCGTCGCGGGCGGCGAATGCGAGAAGGGAATACTCGTCTGCGGCACCGGCGTCGGCATGTCCATGGCCGCCAACAAAGTCAAGGGCGTGCGCGCCGCCTGCTGCTCCGACTCCTTCTCCGCCAAGTACACCCGCCTGCACAACGATGCCAACGTGCTCTGCATTGGAGCGAGGGTGTTGGGCGAGGGGCTGGCGGTAATGCTGTGCGACCTGTTTATAGATACCCCGTACGAGGGCGCAAACGGCGGCAACCACGCGCGTCGCGTGGCGCTCATACATTCGCTTGAGAAAGGGTAAGCGGCGTTTCGCGCGCGGCTTTGTACGCGCGTAAAATTTAAGAAAGACAATATAATATTTAAATAATTTTTGAAATAGGTTTTTGCTTGGTACGACGCGCGCACAAACAATCAATATAATTTTAAACAAATTTTTGTTTTACACGCGGGCGGGGATATGCCTAAGAGTGCCGCCGCTTGCCGCCGTAATCTACCGAGGAAAGGAATGTAGGGAATGAATGAAAACGTCCATATTATGACACACCCCCTTATCCAGCACAAGGTCTCGCTTTTAAGGGATAAAAACACCGGCGTCAAGGAATTTCGGGAGCTGGTGGGGGAGATCTCCATGCTCATGTGCTATGAGGCCACGCGCAGCCTGCCGCTGAAAGAGGTGGAGATTGAGACTCCCGTAGCGGTGGCGCGCACAAAAATAATCGCCGGGAAAAAGCTGGCGGTGGTCCCCGTGCTAAGGGCCGGGCTTGGCATGGTAGACGGCATCCTAAAGCTTATACCGGCCGCCAAGGTGGGGCATATAGGCCTTTACCGCGACCCGGAAACGCTCAACCCGGTGGAATATTACTGCAAGCTCCCCCACGACATCGAGGAGCGCGAGGTCATCGTGCTGGACCCCATGCTGGCCACGGGCGGCTCGGCGGCTGCCGCGATACAGTTTATCAAAAACTACAAGGCCAAAAACATCAAGCTTATGTGCATCATAGCTGCTCCGGAGGGCATAGAATGCGTCAGCCGGACGCACCCCGGAATTGAAATCTACTGCGCCGTGCTGGATGAGAAGCTCAACGACCACGGGTATATCATCCCGGGTCTGGGCGACGCGGGAGACCGCATCTTCGGCACAAAATAAATCCTGGCGTACCCGCGAAATATGCAAAGGCAACGGATATTTTACACAATTCTCTGCACGGTGTTCGCCAAAAGAGCCAAAAGCCAAGCCGATAAGACAGACCTCGCGCGAAAACTTTGCAACGTATTTCGACAGACTGTAAGCCAATAGCGCCCCTATTGACAAATTGCATTAAAAAGGCATGGATATCAGGAAGAAATTTGGCGAATACTTTTGCCAATTACTGGGTGACAAGGCCTTGCAAATATTTCCATATAATGGTAAACTGTACATGCTATTATATGGATGGGGGATGTACTATGGAACGGAAGATCAAGGTTATCCTGGCGGACAGTCACGCCGATTTTTGCCGTGTGTGCGGCGACATTTTGATAGCCAACGGGTTTGAGGTCGCGGGCAGTACGGCCGACGGAAACGAAGTGCTGAGACTTATAGAGCAGTGCCATCCGGACGTTGTGCTCATGGACCTGGTGCTTTCGGGCATGGACGGCCTGCAGGTGCTTTCCGAGGCGGCGCACCTCTCTTTGGAGAAATGGCCTACCTTTATTATCATGACCTGCTTCAACAGCGAGGAAGCCATGAGGACATCCTCCAAGCTCGGAGCTTCTTTTTACCTGCTAAAGCCCTTCAGCTACGATATGCTCGTCGAACGCATAAGGCAAAGCGTGCTGGAGTACAGCCATCAGCCTCAATCAGCCCACAGGATACCGGTAAAGCCGGAGCGTCCCGACCTGGAGACGCAGGTCACCAAGATAATACTCGACGTGGGCATCCCGGCGCATATCAAGGGGTACCAGTACCTGCGCACAGGCATAATGATGGCGATAAACGACCAGGACGTCCTCAACGCCGTTACAAAGGTGCTTTATCCCAACATAGCGAAGAAATACCGCACCACCTCATCAAGGGTGGAGCGGGCCATCCGCCATGCGATAGAGGTGGCGTGGGACCGCGGCAATATAGACACGCTCCAGTCGCTTTTCGGGTACAGTATAAAGACATCCAAGGGAAAGCCCACCAATTCCGAATTCATCGCCATGATTTCCGATAACCTCCGCCTGTCGCTAAAAACCGCCATATAGCCCGGCCTTTTCATATGAGCCTTTCGGAGGTGGGGCTACCGTTATGCTTGCGGATGCCGGACACATAACGTTAATTATGAAAACATATCGCCAAACGATAATCCCTGCGGCGTATGCCGCAGGGATTTTGACAACGTTATTATATAATGCGCACTGGATAATCTATTTGCCGGTTTCAGTCGCCCATCAGAAGGAGCATTACGGCCTTCTGGGCATGCAGGCGGTTTTCCGCCTCGTCGAAAATCTCCTGCGCGTGGGCCTCGAACACCTCGGCCGATATCTCCTCGCCCTTATGGGCGGGCAGGCAGTGCTGCACCATGCAGTCCTTTTTGGCGAGCGCCATAAGCTCCTTGTTTATCTGGTAGCACGCGAACGCCCCGCGGCGCTCGGCGGCCTCCTTCTCCATTCCCATGCTCGCCCATACGTCGGTTACGAGAACGTCGGCGTCTTCGGCGGCCTCGCGGATGTCGCGCGTTAAGAGAAAGTCCGCGCCGAAGCCCTTGGCGAAGGCGAGGACGTCCGGGTGGGGGTCATAGCCGGCGGGGCAGGCGACGCTGACCCTCATGCCCGTTTTGAGCCCGCCCACTATAAGCGAATTGGCCATGTTGTTCCCGTCGCCGATATAGCAGAGCTTAAGGCCCTCAAGCTGGAGCTTGTATTCGCGTATGGTCATGAGGTCGGCCAGCACCTGACACGGATGGGCGAAATCTGTAAGGCCGTTTATGACCGGAATGCTGCCGTGCCGGGCGAGGCTCTCCACTTCCTCCTGCGCGAAGGTGCGTATCATGATGCCGTCAAGATACCGCGAGAGCACGCGGGCTGTATCCTCCGCCGGCTCCCCGCGGCCTATCTGCATTTCGCCCGCGCTTAAAAACAGCGCATACCCGCCGAGCTGGTACATGCCGACCTCGAAGGAAACGCGCGTGCGGGTGGAGGCCTTCTGGAATATCATGCCGAGGGTTTTACCGTCAAGCCTGCGCGGGTGGGGTATGCCGTTTTTCTGCTCATATTTGAGCTGGTCAGCGAGGTTTAATATCTCGGTTATCTCCTGCGCCGAAAGGTCCAAAAGCTTCAGCAGATGCTTCATTTGACGTCCGCTCCCATCTGTTCAAATACCGAGGCGAGAATGGACAGCCCCTCGGCAAGCTCGTCGTCGCTGATGGAAAGGGGAGGAAGCAGGCGCAGAACCTCTCCCTTGGCCGTGAGCGCGATAAGCCCCTGCCTGAGAAGCGCGTCGACCACCGCTTTTGCCGTGACGCCCCCGAGTACTGCGCCTATCATGAGCCCGCCCCCGCGCACCTCGCGGATAAACGGCGAGCGCAGGGCGGTAAGCGCATCGGTTATGACGCGCCCCTTGCGGAGCACTTCAGCGAGAAACTCCGGTTTTGCGACACGCTTTAACACAGTCAGCGCGCCCGCGCAGCAGACGGGGTTGCCGCCGAAGGTGGAGCCGTGGCTGCCGGGAGTGAGAACGCCGGAAAGGCGCTCGCCGCACAGCACGGCGCCCATCGGCAGGCCGCCCGCTATGCCCTTGGCAAGGGTCAGGATATCGGGCTTTTGGCCGAAATGCTCGCAGGCGAGAAATGTCCCGGTGCGGCCTATGCCGCACTGGACCTCGTCGAGTATAACGAGTATATCGCGCTCGGCCGCGGCGGCGCAGACGCTTTTTACATACTCGGCCTTAAGCGGCAGTACGCCGCCCTCCCCCAGGACCGGCTCAAGCATAACGGCGCAGACGGATCCGTCCATAAGCGCGAGCATTTCGTCGATATCGCCCGGCGCGGCGAACGAAAAGCCCTCAACCAGCGGCCGGAAATCGCTGTGGAGGGATTCCTGCCCGGTGGCCGAAAGGGTGGCCAGGGTACGGCCGTGAAAGGAGTCCCTAAGGGTTACGATGGTGTGTCGGCCCTCGCCGTATTTGTCGCGGCTGTACTTGCGCGCAAGCTTTATGGCGCATTCGTTTGCCTCCGCGCCGGAGTTGGCGAAAAAGACGCGGCTCATGCCCGTAAGCGAGCACAAAAGCTCGGCTGTTTCCACCATGACGGGGCTGGCAAAATAATTGGAGATATGTGACAGTGTGGCCGCTTGCTCGGCTACGGCTTTCGCCCACTCCGGGTCGCAGTAGCCGAGGGCGTTGACGCCTATGCCGCTGCCGAAGTCGACGTAGCGCTTTCCGTCGGCGTCAAAGGCCGAGGCGCCCTTGGCGCGCACGAGCACTGCCGGCAGGCGGGCGTAGGTATCCATGGTGACGGCGCCGCACCGGCTCAAAATATCTTCATTTTGAGTCATCAGCAAATCATCCTTTCGGGGGAGGTATACCGGGTTCAAAATATCATGGTGCCGCTGCCGCCGTCGGAGAAAAGCTCGATGAGGATGGAATGGTCCACCCGCCCGTCGAGCATGGACGCGGAGCCGACGCCGTTGCGGATGGCCTCGACGCAGCAGTCTATCTTGGGGATCATGCCGCCGGTCAGCACGCCGTTTTTCTTGAGCGCGGGCACCTCGCTTAAGCGGATGGTGGAAATGAGGCTTTGCGGGTCGCTTTGGTCGCGCAGCACGCCGGGGACGTCGGTCAAAAGCAGAAGCCTCTCGGCCTTAAGGGCGGCGGCTATCCTGGCGGCCGCCGTGTCGGCGTTGATGTTGAGAGCGCTGCCGTCGTCGTCCCTCGCGATAGACGATATGACCGGCATATAGCCGGCGGCGAGCAGGTCGGCGATGGGGCCGGGGTCGATATCGCGCAGCTCGCCCACAAAGCCCAGTCCGGGCGGATTTAGCAGCCGGCGCGCCTTCATAAACCCGCAGTCCAGCCCGCACAGGCCTATGGCCTTTGTGTCGTAGAGGGAAAAGAGCGAAACGAGGTCCTTTGACACCTTTCCGGCCAAAACCATCTGCACGATGTCTATGGTTTCGCTGTCGGTCACGCGCAGCCCGCCGATAAACGCGCTTTCCTTGCCCACCTTTTTGAGCATGTCGCTTATCTCCGGCCCGCCGCCGTGGACGAGCACCACGTTGATGCCCACCTGCCGCAGCAGCACGACGTCCGCGATGACCTTGCGCTTGATGGAATCGTTTATCATGGCATTACCGCCGTATTTGATGACGATGGTCTTGCCGGCGTATTTTTTGATGTAGGGCAGCGCCTGGATGAGCACCCGGGCGCACGTCTGCGGCGGTATTACGCCGTTTTTATCTTTTGATATATCCATGGATACATCCCCGTTTCGACGGGCGGCCCAAGCTCCGCCCTTATTATAAGGTCTGGCTTTACCGTACATCTTCTGCCTCTTGCCTACGTCCTGTAATCGCCGTTTATCCTCACATAGTCGTAGGTCAGGTCGCACCCGAAGGCAGTCGCGCAGCAGGCGCCGTCCTTGAGGTCGATATGTATATGGACGGTCGGCTCCGACAGGACAGCCTTGGCCTTTTCCTCGTCAAAGTTAAGGCCCTCGCCGTTTTGGCATACGGCGATATCGCCCGCGCCCGAGGAAAAGGATACGTCCACCCTCCTGGGGTCAAGGGGCAGACCGGCGTAGCCGAGCGCGCACAGTATGCGCCCCCAGTTGGCGTCGGCGCCGAAAAAGGCCGCCTTTACGAGCGACGAGGATATGACGCACTTGGCGTACGCGCGCGCCGCGGAGAGGGAGGGCGCGTTTTTGACATGGCATTCGAGAAGACGGGTCGCGCCCTCGCCGTCGCGCGCGAGCATGCGCGAAAGCTCGGCCAGCACATCGGTCAGAGCCTCGACAAAAGCGCGGTATCCGTCGTCCTTGCCGCGTATGGGCGGGTTGTGCGCCAGCCCGCTTGCCATGATAGATACCATGTCGTTGGTGCTGGTGTCGCCGTCTATGCTGATCATATTGAGGGTGCAGTCGACGGCCTCGCGCAGCGCCTCGTTTAGCGGGACGGGTGATATGTCGGCGTCTGTGGTGACAAAGCACAGCAGGGTGGCCATGTCGGGATGTATCATGCCCGAGCCCTTGGCAATGGCCCCGATGCGCACCGTTTTGCCCCCGACGGAAAACTCGCGCGACGCCTGCTTAGGCACCGTGTCGGTGGTCATGATGGCCGTTGCGGCCGCAAGCCCGTCCTTGCCGAGGGCTTTTTTAAGGGCCGGTATCCCGGCCTCGATAGCGTCGAGCGGGAGGGGCTGGCCTATGACGCCGGTGGACGCCACTATGACGTCGCGTGCGCTTATGCCGAGGGCGTCGGCCGCCGCCGCGCACATGCGCCGGGCCGCCTCGACGCCGCCGGCGGCGCAGGTGTTGGCGATGCCGCTGTTGCAGATAACGGCCTGCGCCCGCCCGTCGGCGAGGTTCTCGCGGGTGACGACGAGGGGCGCGCCCTGTACGCGGTTTTTAGTATAGACTGCCGCCGCGGAGCAGGGTACGGCACTGTAAATGAGCGCCAAATCCTTTTTATCCTTGTTTTTTCTGATGCCGCAGTGTATGCCCGCCGCCAAAAATCCTTGGGGGAAGGCTACGCCGCTGCCGGTTTCCTTTTTCATGCCGCCGCTCCTTTTTGTGTTGTAGCCGCGCGCTTTTTTCGCGCGCCCGGGGTTGAATAGCGATTACTGTCAGGGTTATATATAAGTGGTAAGCCCGGTTTCCTCCGGCAGGCCCAGCATGACGTTCATGCACTGGAGGGCCGCGCCGGACGCGCCCTTGCCGAGGTTGTCGAGCCTCGCGGTTACGAGGACGCGTTCGTCGTTTCCGAAGACGAAAAGCTCGAGCATATTGGTGCCGGTAGTGGCCGCCGCGTCGAGAAAACCGCCGGCGGCATAGTCGGCGCTGTCCATCACCCGCACAAACGCGGCGCCCTCATAATGCGCGGCTAAGACCTCGCGGATTTTTGCGGCGCCGGGGCGGCCGTTTAGAAGGCGCGGCACAAGCGGCACAGACACGAGCATGCCCCTCGGAAAATCGCCGACAGCCGGCGTAAACAGGGGAGGCTCGCTCAGCCCGCAGACGGCCTGCATCTCCGGCAGGTGCTTATGCGAAAGGGTAAGGGCGTAAAGCCGGGTGGACTTTAGGGCCTCGTCGCCGGGGTCGCGGCTGTTGCCCTCGTAATCGGCTATCATGCGCTTTCCGCCGCCGGTGTAGCCGGTGAGGGAGAAGGCCGAGACAGGGTAGTCGCGCGGCAAAATCCCGGCCGCAACAAGGGGATATACGGCCGCCGCGAAGCCGGAGGCGTGGCAGCCCGGGACGGCGACGCGCCTTCCGTTTCGCACCGCGTCCCTGTGTCCGGGCGAAAGCTCCGGAAAGCCGTAGGCCCAGCCGGGCGCGGTGCGGTGGGCGGTAGACGCGTCTATCACCCGCGCGGGACGGTCGCTCATAAGCGCGACGGCCTGGCGGGCCGCCTCTTCGGGCAGGCAAAGAAACACCACGTCCGCCTCTTTATAAAGGCGGGCGCGCTCGCCGGCGTCCTTGCGCAGCGCCGGGTCTATGGCGATAAGCTCGGCGGCGGGATGCCGCGACAGGCGGCTTTGAAGCAGAAGCCCTGTCGTGCCCTCTGCGCCGTCGATGAACACCTTATAAACCTTGCTGGCCAATAAAATCAGTCCTTTCGCCGCCCCTGCCGCCTTACGGCGCCGGCGCGATGTCGGCCATCTCGCCGTTTATAAAATCCTCAAGCTCGTCAAGCTGCTTTTGAAGCGCCTCGCGCCCCGGGCCGCCCTCGGCGTTGCGCCCGTTGACGCAGGTGCGAAGCGAGATGGCGTCGTAAACGTCGGCTTCGAATTTGTCGCAGATGGAGAGGTAGTCCTTTAACGTGAGGGTTTCCAAGAACTCGTTATGCTCTATGCAGTAATGGATAAGCTGCCCCACGACCTTGTAGGCGTCGCGAAACGGCATGCCCTTGCGTACGAGGTAATCCGCGCAGTCGGTCGCGTTGATGAAGCCGCCCGACGCCGCCTTGCGCATGTTGTAGGTCTTTACGGTGAGCGATTCGAACATGGGGGTGAACACCTCAAGGCACATCTTCACGCTGTCCACCGCGTCGAATATGGCCTCCTTGTCCTCCTGCATATCCTTGTTGTAGGCTAAGGGCAGGGCCTTCATCACCGTGAGCAGCGCCATGAGCGAGCCGTATACGCGTCCCGCCTTGCCGCGCACAAGCTCCGCGACGTCGGGATTCTTCTTCTGCGGCATGATGGACGAGCCTGTGGAGTAGGCGTCGTCCAGCTCGACAAAGCCGAACTCCCAGCTGCACCACATGATGATTTCCTCGGAAAAGCGGGAAAGGTGCATCATAAGTATGGAAAGAGCGCTCGCCAGTTCCAGCACGAAGTCGCGGTCGGATACGCTGTCGAGGCTGTTGCGGGTGACGCGCGCAAAGCCGAGGAGCTGACGCACGCGCTCGCGGTTTATCGGGTAGGTGGTGGAGGCCAGCGCACCGCTGCCTAAGGGCATCTCGTCCATGCGCTCATAGCAGTCCTTAAGCCTGCCCACGTCGCGCCGGAGCATCTCGGCGTAGGCCATAAGGTGGTGGGCGAAATTGGTGGGCTGCGCCCTTTGAAGGTGGGTGTAGCCGGGCATGACTGTTTCGGTGTTGGCTTTTGCCTTTTCAAGGAGCGCGCGCTGAAGGGACAGCACCAGCGACCGGATGGCCGTTATCTCTTTTTTCAGGTACATGCGCAAATCGAGGGCGACCTGGTCGTTGCGGCTGCGCGCCGTGTGCAGCTTTTTGCCGGCGTCGCCGATGCGGTCGGTGAGTATCTTCTCTATGTTCATGTGGATATCCTCGGCGTCCACCGAAAACTCCACGCGCCCTTCCTCTATATCCGCGAGGATGTCTTTGAGCCCTCCGACAATGGCCGACGCCTCCTCCGGCGTGATGATGCCGCATTCGCCGAGCATGGTGGCGTGAGCTATGCTGCCTTCTATATCCTCGCGGTAAAGGCGGGCGTCAAAGGCTATCGAGGAGTTGAAATCGTTGACCTTTTTGTCGGTGTCCTTCTGGAACCGTCCGGCCCAAAGCTTCATGGGAAAGCCCCCTTTTCATGTTTTCGGGAAAGCGGATTTTACCTCGCGATCGCCGCTGTCATTTGCCGCGCCGCGCGTCCAGCATGGCCTTCACCTTTATCGGCAGGCCGAACAGGTTGACAAAGCCCTCCGAGTCCTTCTGGTTGTAGACCTCGTCCTTTCCGAAGGTGGCTATCGACTCGTCGTAGAGGGAATAGGGCGAGGTTGTGCCGGCGCCTATGATATTGCCCTTGTAGAGCTTCAGCCTAACGTCGCCCGTCACCGTTTTCTGGGTGGCGTCGACAAATGCCGAGAGGGCCTCGCGCAGCGGCGTGAACCACTGCCCGTAATAGACAAGCTCGGCGAAGCGCAGCGCGACCATCTGCTTGTAGTGGAGCGTGTCGCGGTCGAGACAGAGCGACTCGAGGGTCTCGTGGGCGTGGTAGAGGATGGCGCCGCCCGGCGTCTCGTAAACGCCCCTCGATTTCATGCCGACAAGCCGGTTCTCCACGAGGTCCACAATGCCGATGCCGTTTTCGCCGCCCAGCTTGTTGAGGGCGCGCACGATATCTGCGCCCTTCATGCGCACGCCGTCCAGCGCAACAGGCACGCCGCTTTCAAACGATATCGTGACGTAAACGGGCTTGTCGGGCGCGGCCTCGGGGCTGACGCCCAGCTCGAGTATCCTGTCGTAGCGCGGCTCGTTGGCGGGGTCCTCGAGGTCAAGCCCCTCGTGGGAGAGGTGCCAGATGTTTTTGTCCTTGGAATAATTGGTCTCGCGCGTTACGGAGATGGGCACGTTGCGCTTTTCGGCGTACCTTATCTCGTCCTCGCGCGATTTGAGGTCCCATATGCGCCACGGGGCGATGATGGTCATTTCCGGCGCGAAGGCCTTTATGGTCAGCTCGAAGCGCACCTGGTCGTTGCCCTTGCCGGTGCAGCCGTGGGCTATGGCGTCGGCGCCCTCTTTTTTAGCTATCTCCACTATGCGCTTGGCTATGACCGGACGGGCGAATGATGTGCCCAGCAGGTATTTGCCCTCGTAAACCGCCCCGGCCTTTAAGGTGGGGAAGATGTAATCCTCCACAAATTCGTCGGTGAGGTCTTCGATATAGAGCTTGGACGCGCCCGTCTTAAGCGCCTTTTCCTCGAGTCCGGAAAGCTCCGCGCCCTGGCCGACGTCGGCTGCCACCGCTATGACCTCGCAGCCCTCGTAATTTTCCTTGAGCCAGGGGATGATGATGGAGGTGTCAAGCCCTCCGGAATAGGCCAGCACAATCTT
>ENA-UOYA01002483-UOYA01002483.1-activated-sludge-metagenome-genome-assembly--contig:-NODE-2483-length-17759-cov-6.912280_pt1 | contig 17759 bp, 19 predicted proteins | sample MGYA00238163_ERZ764804 | MGnify/ENA primary metagenome ERZ764804 (study PRJEB28919, sample SAMN05720223) | activated sludge metagenome | isolation source: Anaerobic digester | place: Hong Kong... | reverse complement strand
CCGGGCGTCTGTGGGTAATGGGACATTTCAGCGGACCTCTCTCTATTCTAACAATTGTTAGAGTTAGGGATGGGCCCGATCTGTTGCGTTGACATGGGTCAAAACGGTATCGATGTCGGCAGGATTTCGGTTTGGTGACAGTTGATCTTTACGTTCACGTAAAGTAGAGATTGGCTATGTCGAGTGCCACTGTCGATATCGCCGATCCGCGCGACCGTCATCAATATTCCATTTCCGACCTGTCGGAAGAGTTTGACGTAACGCCGCGTGCGTTGCGCTTCTACGAGGATGAGGGGCTTATTTCTCCCATCCGCCGTGGGCTCACGCGCGTTTACACCAAGCGTGATCGTGCGCGGCTGGCGTGGATTTTGCGCGCCAAGCGGGTGGGGTTCAGCCTGTCCGAAATCCGCGAGATGATCGATCTCTACGACATTGACGACGGACGCCACAAGCAGCGCCAGGTGACCATCGAGAAATGCGAATCCCGAATCGCGCTGCTGAAGCGCCAGCGGGTCGACATTGATGCGCACCTTGAAGAATTGGCGCGCTTCATCGAAGTCGTTAAACAGGCTGATCCGGCGCTCGACGCCAAATAATCTTCGTTTCGGAGTTTAAGAGAGATGCCGCAATATACCGCGCCCGTGCGCGATATCCGCTTTGTGCTTGATCACGTCATCGGGCTTGATCGCTATTCCAACCTGCCGGGCTTTGAGAACGCCACGCCCGATATGGTCAATGCCATCTTGGAAGAGGGTGGCAAGTTCATGGCGGAAGTCCTTTTTCCGCTGAATAAATCTGGCGATGAGCAGGGCTGCACGCGCCATCCAGATGGCTCGGTGACCACGCCCGATGGATTCAAGGAAGCCTATAAGGCCTATGCTGCTGCTGGCTGGACGACGCTCGGCGCACCGCCGGAATTTGGCGGGCAGGGGCTTCCCCATGTGATCAATATTGCCATGGAAGAGTTCCAGGCGACGGCAAACCAGGCGTTCGCCATGTATCCGGGCCTTGCGGGGGCGGCTGTTTCCGCGATTCTCGTTGCTGGCTCGGAAGAGCAGAAGCAGACCTATGTTCCCAAGATCGTTTCGGGCGAATGGGCAGGGACCATGAACCTGACCGAGCCGCATTGTGGCACCGATCTTGGCATGATCCGCACGCGCGCCGAACCGCAGGCCGATGGCAGCTACAAGATTTCGGGCACCAAGATTTTCATCTCCGGCGGTGATCAGGACCTGACGGACAATATCGTCCATCTGGTGCTGGCAAAGACGCCGGGTGCGCCGGACAGCACCAAGGGCATTTCGCTCTTCATCGTGCCCAAGTTCCTCGTGAATGCCGATGGCTCGCTGGGCGAAAAGAACGCCGTGAGCTGCGGCTCGATCGAACACAAGATGGGCATTCGCGCCAGCGCGACGTGCGTCATGAATTATGACGGTGCGACCGGCTATCTGGTGGGCGAGGAGAATAAGGGCCTCGCGGGCATGTTCGTGATGATGAACATCGCGCGGCTTGGCGTAGGCGTGCAGGGCCTCGCACAGGCCGAGGGCGCTTATCAGAACGCTGTCCAATATGCGAAGGATCGTCGACAGGGGCGCTCGCTGACAGGCGCCAAGGAACCGGCTGAAAAGGCTGATCCGCTGTTCGTCCATGCCGACATCCGCCGCATGCTGATGGAAGCCAAGGCCTATACCGAGGGCATGCGCGCTTTCTGCCTGTGGGGCGGCTTCCAGTCTGACCTCGCGCACAATGCCGCAACGCCGGAAGAACGGCAGGCGGCGGACGATCTGCTCTCGCTGCTGATGCCTGTCATCAAAGGCTATGGCACCGACAAGGGCTATGAAGTCTGCACCAACATGCAGCAGGTCTTTGGCGGGCATGGCTATGTCGAGGAATGGGGCATGAGCCAGCGCGTCCGCGATGCGCGCATTGCCCTGATTTATGAAGGCGCGAACGGCATTCAGGCGCTTGACCTTGTCGGTCGCAAGTTGCCGTCGAACGGCGGGCGGGCCATTCAGGCGTTCTTTGCGATGGTCGCCAGCGAGGCTGCTGCCGCCAAGGGCAATCCGGCGCTGGAGAAGATCGCTGGCGCGTTGGAAGCGGCTCTCGGCGACCTTCAGGCCTCGACGATGTGGCTCATGGCCAATGGCATGAAGAACCCGGACAATGCGGGTGCGGCATCTGTGCCGTACATGCACATGACGGGCGTTGTCGCGCTCGGCCTGATGTGGCTGCGCATGGCGGATGCCGCGCAAAAGGCGCTCGATGCCGGAACCGACGATGCGGCGTTCATGGAAGCCAAGCTGGTTACCGCGCGCTTCTATGCAGAGCGCATCATGCCCGACACGCTGTCGCTGCGCCGCAAGCTCGAAGCAGGGTGCGACACGATCATGGCACTGCCGGTCGACGCATTCTGATTTGCGAAATTCCGGACGGCCAGCTTCGCGAGGGGCTCGCCGTTTCGGCAAATGAATAAAGCTGATAATATATATTATGTAAAATAATGATGGATGCCAAAAGGCCCCCTCGCGCAGAAATCAGCGCTTTTGGCATTCTTTGTGCCTCAGGGATTGAGAACGAGCGTGTCGCCTTCGATGCGCCAGGCCTTGAGCGACGACAGGAAGTTCATTCCCAATAGATTGGTGTCGCCCAGCGTATCCGACACGAGCACGGGAAACTCGCGGCGCTCGATGTTCCCGATCCGCAATTGCGCGATGCGGCCGCGCTTCATGGCCGCGGTTCCGTTCGCAGTTTCGACGATGACCGGAAATCCGCCTGCATCCACATCCACGCCGACATTGGCCGCGTCAGCGTCCGACAAGGAGGTCGTCGTGGCGCCGCTGTCGATCATGAAGCGCAACGCTTTTCCATTCACCTGCGCATCAACCCAGAAATGCCCGTCCGGCGCCTTGGCGACGCGCAACGTGCCATCGGCGGACACACTGCCGCCTGGGGATACTTCACCCTTCAGCCGCGTCCAGATCGCTTTGAACTCGGTACGGAAGGTAAACAGAATAAAGGCCGTGGCAAAAATCAGCAGCCAGGTGATGATCATTCGCAACGTCTGACGCAGCGAAAGCCGGTGCGCGAACAGGCTTGAGCCGACAAGGACCAGCAGCAGGATGGCATAGATCAGGCTGCCGGTCTGGTCGCTCATGCCGCCTTGGCCTTTGAGAAGAGCCTGTGGAAATTCTCGGTCGTTCTGGCGGCCAGATGCTCGACAGAGACGCCGCGGATTTCCGCCAGATATCTGGCTGTGTCAGCGACAAATGCCGGTTCGCAGCTCTTCCCGCGATGGGGCACGGGGGCGAGAAACGGCGAGTCCGTTTCGATCAGCAGTCGGTCTTCTGGAATGCGCTCGGCGGTCGCGCGCAGTTCTGCGGCATTCTTGAAGGTCACGATACCGGAAATTGATATAAAAAGTCCTAATTCCAATGCGATATCTGCGAACTCTCCACTTGCTGTGAAGCAGTGGATCACGCCGGGATAGGCGCCCTTCCCCATTTCATCGCGCAGAATTTCGGCGGTATCCGCTTCGGCATCGCGCGTGTGGACGATCAGCGGCAGCCCCGTTTCGCGTGCTGCTGCGATATGGGCGCGAAATGCGAGCTTCTGCTGATCGCGGTCGCTATGGTCGTAATAATAATCAAGCCCCGTCTCGCCGATGGCGACCACCTTCGGGTGCGCGGCGGCTGCGACAAGTTGGGCTGTGTCGACATCAGCATGGGTATCCGCCTCATGCGGATGGATGCCGACCGAGGCCCAGATATTCGGCGCTTTTTCAGCCGTCTTGATGATGTCCGCCCATTCGCGCTTGCGCGTGGAGATGTTGAGCATGGCAGAGACGCCTGCTGCCCCTGCACGCGCAATGACCTCATCCTGCTCTTCGATCAGCCCCTTATAGTTGAGGTGGCAATGGCTATCGACAAACATCAGGCGTCCGCTTCTCCGGCGGGTAGTTCAAGGCGCGGGAAGAGCGGGGTCGGCGCCTCGAGCCGGAAGCCGGACGACGTGAGGCGGTCAAACCAGTCGTCATCACTCAGCGCCGCGAAATCTCGGCCTCCCGCTGGAATACCAAGCTGGTCGAGCATGCGGCCTGCCGATGTCGGAATAATCGGCTGCACGGCAAGCGTCAGATCGCGGATCGCCTTGACGAGCGTGCGCAGGACCACGCCCATCCGCTCCGGATCGGTCTTGCGCAGCGCCCAGGGGGCCTGCACGTCGATATACTGGTTGCAGGCAAAAACGGCACGCATCCAGGCATCAAGCCCCTGCGAAAAGGCAAAGGCGGAGAATTCGCGGGGAACGTCGTTGCCGCAGCATTCGCGCACCAGCGCCAAGAGCGCGACATCGTCCGCATTCTCTTCGCCACCCGTTGGCAGTTCGCCGCCAAGGTTTTTGAAAATAAAAGACAATGTGCGCTGTGCGAGATTGCCATAGCTGTTGGCCAACTCGGCATTGACGCGGGTGACGATGGCTTCCGGGCTGTAGCTACCATCCTGTCCGAAGCTGACTTCACGCAGCAGGAAATAGCGCAGCGCATCCACGCCGAAGAGGTTTGCCAGATCCATCGGATCAACGACGTTGCCGAGCGACTTCGACATTTTTTCGCCGCGGCTCAGCAGGAAGCCGTGGCCGAATACCTGCCGGGGCAGCGGCAGATTGGCCGACATGAGGAAGGCGGGCCAATAGACCGTGTGGAAGCGGACGATGTCCTTGCCGATGATGTGAACGTTGGCGGGCCAGAAGCGCGCAAAATCGCCGGTTTTATCGGGATAGCCAATGCCGGTCATATAGGTGGTGAGCGCATCGACCCAGACGTACATGACATGGCCGGGCGAATTGGGCACCGGTACGCCCCAATCGAAGCTGGTGCGCGAGACGCTCAGGTCTTTCAGGCCCCCTTCCACGAAGCGGAGCACTTCGTTGCGGCGGCTTTCGGGGCGGATGAACTCGGGATTGTCGCGATAGAGCTGGAGCAGCGGCTCCTGATATTTGGACAGGCGGAAGAACCAGGTCTCCTCGGTCGTCCATTCAACGGGCGTCCCCTGCGGTGAGAGCTTGGCGCCCCCTTCCCCTTCAACCAGCTCGCTTTCGTCGTAAAACGCCTCGTCGCGAACCGAATACCAGCCTTCATAGCGATCGAGATAGAGATCGCCCGCCTCGGCCATTGCGTTCCACAGCGCGATGCTTGCGGCCTTATGGTCTGGTTCGGTGGTGCGGCAGAAGCGGTCATAAGAGATGTCGAGTGTCTTGCACATCTCTTTGAAATAAGATGACATTTCATCCGCGAATTCGAGCGTTTCACGGCCCTGCGCACGGGCGGTCTGCACCATCTTGAGGCCGTGCTCGTCGGTGCCCGTCACAAGGCGGACGTCGCGTCCCATCAGCCGCTGGAAGCGGGCGATGGCGTCGGTCGCAATCGCCTCATAGGCATGGCCGATATGCGGGCGCCCATTGGGATAGGCAATTGCGGTGGTGATGTAGAAAGGTTCGCCAGACATGCGTCAGGCTTTAGCGGATGATCCCGCAGGGGCAAGCGCTGCGACGTGTCCGGCGAGCGTGAAGACGACATTCTGGGGATCAAGCGAGCCCGCAACGGCCTGTGCCGCGAGGCTGCGCGCCTTTTCCCACTGGCCGAGCGCCTGCCCCAGTGCATCGCCCGAGCGTGCGCGAGACACATCGGCGATGAAAGCGGGAACGCGCTGGAGAAAGGCTTCGTAACGGGCTTGCGCTGCCTTTCCGCTGAGTTGCTGAGCAAGCGAGAGGCGCAGCGTGTTGGCGCGGTCGCCATCGCGCGCAAGGTCGGCAAGGGCGGCGTCGATCTTGGCAATGTCGAGCCCTGCAAAGCGCAGCGCCTTGCCCGGAGCGCCTTCTCCGGCTGCGACAAGCGCCTTCAGTTCCAGCTGGTCTGCGTCGGGAATGTGCGCCCTCAGGACTGACGTCATGGCAGCATCGTCCAGCTTGCCGAACCGCAAGACGCGGCAGCGGGAGCGGATGGTCGGCAGCAAGCGTCCCGGGCTGTGCGACACGAGCAGGAAGATCGTCCCGGCAGGCGGCTCTTCCAGTCGCTTGAGAAGCGCGTTTGCCGCGTTGACTTCAAAGCTCTCTGCTTCGTCAACCACGATCACCCGTCGTTGCGACATGGAGGGTGCTGTTGCAAACAGGCTGTTGAGATCGCGCACCTGATCCACCTTGATGCTGCGCGCGCGTTCCTCATTTTCCGGCCATTCATGGCGTGGCTTGCTGGCGACGAGCTTCTCGTCCTTGGGAAGCCGGTCGAGCAGCGCGAAATCTGGGTGACTCCAGGCGTCGAGCAGCTTTGCCGCCGGGTGCTGGAGCGGAACCTCGATGCCCGGCGTCTCGGGAGACAGTCCCATGCCCTCCGCCAGCAGGCGGCGGGCAAACTGCATCGCGAGCGAGAATTTCCCGACGCCTTCTGGGCCAGTCAGCAGCCACGCGTGATGGAGCCGCTCACCGTGCATCGCCGCGCGGAAAGCGGCGATTGTCTCATCATGGCCGATGATTTGGCTCACGCCAGATCGTCCAGCGCCGCGAGAAGCCGGTCTGTCACGGCATCGGGTGTGCCGCTGGCGTCGATCACGCGGAAGCGTGCCGGATCATCCTGTGCCATCTCGCGGAAGCGCGTGGCCACGCGCTCATAATAGGCCTGCTCCTTGGCGCCCATGCGGTCGGTGTCTGCAGAACGGGCCTTGGCGCGGCGAGCGCCTTCTTCCACGGGAAGGTCAAGGATCAAGGTTCTGTCGGGCAGAAGTCCGGCGCTCCCGATGCGGTGCAGATCGAGAATGTCTGCATCGGCGATGCCGCCAGCGCCGCCCTGATAGGCGCGCGTTGAATCGACAAAGCGATCACAGATTACCCACTCTCCGCGCTCGATGGCCGGGCGGATGAGCTTCGCGACATGGTCTGCACGCGCTGCTGCAAAGAGAAGCGCTTCGGTCGCATCATTCCAGCGATCCTGCCCGCCAGCGAGCAAGAGCCCGCGAATGGCCTCTGCGCCCTCGGTGCCGCCGGGCTCCCGCGTGGTGATGACGGTCAAGCCCGTGGCGCGCAGCGCTTCGGCCAGTTGGCGGATCTGGGTCGACTTGCCGACCCCTTCCCCGCCTTCCAGCGTGATGAAACGCCCGCGCACTGCGCCTTACAGACCGAAGATCGAGAGGATGCCGAGCCAGACGCGGCGGAAGAAGCCTTCCTCTTCAACGTCGCTTCCAGCAACGAGCGGAACCACAGCAGGCGGCGTATCCGGCGTCGTCACGATGAGATCTGCAATATGGTCGCCTGCCTTGATCGGCGCCTTGATGGGGCCATCATAGCTGACCTTCATCTTCATGTTCGAGGCGGCAAAGCCAGCAGGCACCGTCACGGCGATATTCTGGGGCGCGACGAGTGCGACTTCGGATTCGCTGCCGCCCTGAACGCTTGCCTTTTCCACCTGCGCGCCCTTGGCGAAGAGCGGCTTGGCCGTCCATGCCTTGAAGCCCCAGTCCATGAACTTCACGGATTCGGTAATGCGCGCGTTGAAGCTGTCGAGCCCGGCGACGACCATGACGAGGCGGCGCCCCTTCTGTTCGGCAGAACCCGTAAAGCCATATCCCGCTTCATCTGTGTGCCCCGTCTTGAGACCGTCAGCGCCTTCGATCCGGCCGAGAATGGGGTTGCGATTGGCCTGGACGATATCCTCGCCCTTGCCCATCGTCTTGCCCCAGCTGAATTCCTTCTGCTGGTAGAATTTGCGATAAAGGTCCGGATAGTCGCGCAGCGTCGAAACGGCGAGCGTCGCAAGGTCATGCGCTGTCGTGTAGGTCCGGCCTTCGTCGGGCCAGCCATTGGCGGTGCCGAAGTGGCTGTTGACCATGCCAAGGCGCTTGGCCTCCGCATTCATGCGCGCAACAAAGGCTTCCTCGGTACCTGCAATGCCTTCTGCCAGAACGACGCAGGCGTCATTGCCCGAAAGTGTCACGACGCCGTGGAGCAGGTTTTCAACGCTCACTTGCTCGCCTGCCGAGAGGAACATCGTCGAACCGGCTGCGGGCCCATGCCACTTCTGCCAGGTCTCGGGACGCACGGTGAACTTCTGGTCGAGTTTGAGTTCGCCCTTCTTGATCATGTCGAACACAACGTGCGTCGTCATCATCTTCGCCATCGAGGCGGGCGGCATCCGGCGATCTGAATCCTTGGCGTAGAGGACCGCACCCGACGAAAGGTCGATCATATAGGCAACGGGAGCCGTCGTTTCGAACGGAGGAGCCGCCGCAATTGCGGGCAACGCCGCCACCGAAAGCAAGGCGGCGACGTAAGATACTGGTTTCATGAATTATTCCCGAACTTGCGACTCAGCGCGTGATTCGAGCGTCTCGATAGCCCTTTGCTGCAATCGGGCCAAGCGCGGTGCGTGCCGCACCCTCATTGGCATAGGGACCAGTCCGCACCCGGAAGAGTGATCCGGAGGGTTGAACGGTGCCGCCAAGCTGCTTGGCAAGTTGGTCTGCCTTTGCCCGATTGGAGAGTGCTGCCACCTGCACGAACCAGCTTCCGCTCGTCGTCACCGCCTTAACCTTGGGCTCAGGCTTTGGCGCCGGGGCAGGTTTTAGCGCTGCTGCGGGTTTTGCTTCTACCGCGGGCGGCGCTTTTTCGGGCTTAGCAACAGCCACGGGCACTGCCGGTTGCACGGGTTCAAGATCAATCGGCGGCTTTGCAACGGGCGGAAGCGCGGGCGGCGGGCCAACCTTTTTGCGCAGGACCGTCAGCAACATGTCCGGCGTGTCGATGCGCTCACTGGCGGGCTTTCCGGCCCGAAGCGCGGCTTTTTCCTGCTCGGGCGGATTGACGCGGCGGACGCGGACAGCCGTTTGGCCTTCGGCATCGAGCTTCAGCAGGCTTGCGGCTCCCGCCGAGAGATTGACCAGCGCCGACGAGCCTTGCCGAGCCACGCGGGCCAGAATGGTGCGCCCGGTGTCAATGCGTGTCACTTCGACAAAGCTGTCTGCCGGAAGCGTTGCGTGCGTCACCCAGATTGCGGCTGCAGGCGCGGTTGGTGAGGTCGCATCCGCTGGCCAACGGGCATAGCCTGCCTCGTCATAGTCGATTACGGCGACCGCAGGGACGTCTGCATCCGGCGCGGCGGATTGCGCGGCGCAGGGCGAGGCTGTCACCGCAAGCAGCGCTGCCGCCGCGATAGACCTAGTCCGGAACTCCCGATTGAACAGCATCGGCCAACAACCCCACGGAAAGTGCATAAAAATTGGAGCAGTTATAATCCAGTATGACCCTGTAATTTCCGGTTAACAGCCAGGCAGGGCTATTTGGTCCGTCGGGCTGGAACAGCGTGGCAAGCTCTGTCTCCCGCACGCCTGCCCGCAAGGGCTGGACGCCGAGCGCGCGCCATTCGGCAACCGTCATCCATCGGCTGAGGCGGCCATGGACGCGGGCACAGCGCGGCGAACTCGTTTTTGCAGCCACTTTCGTCCAGTCAAATTCTGCAGGAAGGCTTGCCGAAACGCCCCATGGCACGCCGCGCCGCCAGCCAGCATTGACGAAATAATTGGCAATCGAGGCAAGCGCATCGGGCTCGCTTGACCAGATATCGGCACGCCCATCGCCATCCCCATCGCGCGCCACACGCAGATACATGCTCGGCAGGAATTGCGGATAGCCCGTGGCTCCTGCCCAGCTTCCCTTCAGCTTCTCGCGCGTAAAACCGCGATCCATCATCTTGAGCGTGGCGATGAATTCCGACGTGAAGAGATCACGGCGGCGGCCATCATAAGCGAGTGAGGCCAGCGCATTCAGCAGATCGAATCCGCCGGTGTAGGAGCCATAATTGGTCTCATGCCCGTAGATCGCCATCATGATTTCTTCGGGAACGCCGGTTTCCTGCTCCACCCGCTGCAAGAGCGGGCGCAGCGCCAGATATTTGTTGCGCCCGCGCGAGATACGCGCGTGATCAACATGCTTTTCACGATAGGGCGCGAAGCGCGGAATGGCGGTGCCCGGGGCACCGCCCGGCTGTGCGCGGTCCAGTTCAACCGCACGCGGCACGAAATCCAGATTGCCCATCACGGCATTAAGCGTTGACTGGCTCACGCCTTGCGCCGCGGCTTGGATACGCAGCGTCCTCACATAATCGTGAAAGCCTTCATTCGGTGCTGTCTGCGCTTGCGCCTCCTGCTGGATGAGCGACGAGCCGGGAACAGCCCCGACAAAGGCCAACGCACCGACAAAACCTGCTACCCGAATGACTACGCCCCGCATGGAGGGAATCCTGCCAGATCGGGTGCGTATTGCAAGCCTTGCCGTCGCACGGCTTGCACGTTAGGGCGCGAGGCGTCTAAGGCGCTTAGCGCAGCGGACAGGTGGCCGAGTGGTTTAAGGCAGCGGTCTTGAAAACCGCCGTAGGTGGAAGCCTACCGTGGGTTCGAATCCCACCCTGTCCGCCATTTCCTTTGGCCAGTCTGACGTTTGTCGCCGCATGGCGTGATCAGAACCAGCGTTTCTGGAACCAGAGCGCGAGATTGACCAAGGCGATCAACACCGGAACCTCCACCAGCGGACCGATGACGGCGGCAAAGGCGACGGGTGATGCAAGGCCGAAGGCCGCGATGGCGACGGCGATGGCAAGCTCAAAATTGTTCGATGCCGCCGTGAACGAGAGTGCCGCTGTGCGGCCATAGTCGGCGCCGATGGCGCGGCCGCAGACGAACGCCAGAACGAACATTCCGACAAAGAAGATGACAAGCGGAATGGCAACGCGGACCACATCGAACGGAAGCGCCAGAATTTCGCCGCCCTTCAGGCTGAACATGGCAACAATGGTGAAGAGCAGCGCAATGAGCGTGAGCGGGCTGATCGCTGGAAGGAACTGCGTTTCATACCAGACGGCACCGCGCGCCTTCATGAGCGTGCGGCGTACCAGAAACCCTGCGAGGAACGGAACGCCGAGATAGGTCAGAACGGCCTTGGCAATTGTGCCGAAATCAATGTCGACAATGTGCGCTTCCATACCGAACACGGGCGGCAGGACGGTGAGGTAGAACCATGCATAGGGCACGTAGAACAGGATCTGGAACAGCGAGTTGAAGGCGACGAGGCCAGTCACATATTCCGGACTTCCCTTGGCAAGCTGGTTCCACACCAGCACCATCGCGATGCAGGGTGCAATGCCGATGAGGATGAGGCCGGTCAGATATTCAGGCCGGTCTGGCAGCAGAAGCGATGCCAGCGCAAACATGAAGGCAGGCGCGATGATCCAGCACAAAGCGAAGGACAGCGCGAGCACCTTGCCGTCGCGGAAAACCTGGCTCAATTCTTCATAGCGGACCTTGGCAAGTGGCGGAAACATCATGAGGATGAGGCCGATGGCGATGGGAATGCTGGTTGATCCAACGGACATCGCCCCCAAGGATTTGGGGACTGCGGGGGCAAGCGACCCCAGCGCAACGCCGATGGCCATTGCCGCGAAAATCCAGACCGTCAGATAGCGATCCAGAAAAGACAGGCGGGTTGCCGGGGCGTCCATAGCGATTGTCGCCATCAGGCGGCTCCTTCCATTTGCCCGATACGGGCCAGTTCAGTCATCAGGGCCTTGCGGTCCATTGTTTCAAAAGGCAGCGCAAGAAGCGCCTGCACGCGCATGCCCAGCCAATGCCAAGTCTGCTCGAATGCGTCATCTACCTCAGCATCACTCCCGTCGACGTCAGCCGGATCGGGCAAACCCCAATGCGCCTTGATAGGGGCGCCCATGAAGATGGGGCACGCCTCGCCTGCGGCATTGCCGCATACGGTGATCGCAAGATCAATCGGCGGCGCATCCGGTCCGATGAATTCATCCCAGCTCTTGGAGCGAAAGCCGGACGTGTCGATGCCCTTGCGCGTCAGCAGCCGCAAGGCACCCGGATGGGGAACGCCCTTGGGCCTGCTTCCGGCGCTATAGGCGGCGATGCGCCCTGCCCCGCTCTGATTGAGCAAGGCTTCGCCCAAAATGGATCGGGCGGAATTGCCGGTGCACAACACCAGCACGTTGAACGCAGATGTGTTCATGGTGATCGAAATCCAGCGCGTCAGATTGTGAGGGGCGTCAAGCGGCGTTTCGGGTGTCGGCGGTATCCGAAGTACAGGCCGCTGACGGAGCGCAGGCAGCGCCACCGCAGCAGTTTTCCGTAAGATACGCCATCAGATCGTTCATCGCGGCATAGTCTGCCGTGTAGAAGATCGACCGGCTCCGCCGCTGCTGCGTCACAAGGCCCGCGTGCGCCAACTGCGCGAGGTGAAAGCTCATGGATGAGGCGGGAACGCCCATCGCCTCGGCGATTGTTCCTGCCGGAAGCCCGTCAGGCCCGGCCTGCACAAGCAGGCGGAACGCGGACAGCCGGTGATGATGCGCAAGCGCGGAAAGCGCCTCAACCGCAACGGGCAATTGCATCAGCAACAGGCCTGCTTTGGCGCGCAGCAAGACGATGCGTTTGCTTCGGGCATGACTTCATCCTCGCCATAGCTGGTGGCTTCTCCGTGCGTGTAGAAGGTCTCCCAGCGGACACCGGCAGTGTCGGTGACCCAGCTCTTGTCAGACCGGGCGTAGCAGCAGGTCGTCGCTTCCTGATCGAAGGTGGTTTCGCCCGCAGCCTTGAGCCGCGACGCGAGTGCTGCAAGTTCTTCGGCGCTGTCGACCTGAATGCCGACATGATCAACGCCGGTGGCACGCGCGCGCGACGAGATGGCGAGGTTCACGCGTGGGTCCTCAAGCAACCATTTGGCGTAATCATCCTTCACGACAACGGGCTCGGCATTGAGCAAGGTGCTGTAGAAAGCGATGGCAGGCTCGATTTCGGGAACGCTGACATGCAGGTGCAGGCGCTTCATCGGATGTCTCCATTGATTCGATGTTTCGAATAATATCGAAATATCGAATTCAGGCAAGCGCTTTGGCTGGCAGCCGATTGGGCGTCTCTTGGAAATTTAGCGATGAACCGCTTCAGGCAGCGATGCGTGTCGTCGTTTCCTGGGGTGCTTCCGGCGCCGCAATGGTCGTATCCGGCTTCCAGTTGCGCACCGCAAAGTTAAGCAGTCTGCACCAGAGCGGCATAGCGGCATAGTCGGCTGAAGCGCGGTGCAAGGCTTTGGGCATCTTCACGCCTCCATTGCCAGGCTGGGTGCGTGCCACTGGGTAGCTGAGGGCTGTCGCGCGCGCATCTGCCCGCGAGCGACCAGTTTTGCGATGCGCCGCGCAACCGGCCCGACGGCACGCGACAGAAGCGCATCGACACTCCCCTGCCCGTTGCGCAGCGTATGGACCCATGCCGCCATTGTAAGCGTCGCGTATCCGGCGAAAACGCCTGTGATCGCGACGATCCCCGAAATGCTTGCCAGCTCTTCGAACATGTTGATCATGTGCAAGGCGATGGCGACGACAAGAACGCCTGCGGCAAGGCCGATGGCCGAGGTTGTCCGTCTTGCGGGAATGGCAAGGCTGAAGGCCAGAAATGGCGTCAGCAGGATAAGGCCCGCATCGGCCATGCGCGCCATCAGGGCTGACAGTGCCGACAGCCGAACTTCTTCAACCGGGGCCGAAAAGGCGCGCTCAGCAAGCGCGAGCGGATAGGAGGAATCATTCAGATGCCGCAGCGTCGGCGGGGTTTCCTTTGGTGTCAGTCGCGAGATGGGCATCTTCAAGTGATCAAAGGACACATGTGTCAGGTGGCCCGAGGCGCTCTGGCGGATGATGTTGCCATTCTCCAACCGGACCATGAGGCCTTCCGCTCCCGCGTTGATCGCGGTGGCACTGTCCGCCACGATGGTGTCTTCCGGGCTGGCGACAAAGACCCCGGTCATTCGGCCATTCTCATGCTGGATATGGTCGACATGGAGCGTGTAGCCCTGCCCGAGATCAAGGAAGCGCCCAGCTTCGATGCCGATGCCAAGGTCACCGCGATGGAGCGCACTTTGCAGCTTTTCCAGGCGCCCCTCGCCCCAAGGCTGCGCAACCATGCGCAAGCCGAGAAACAGGGCGGCAGCCCCAAGCGCAAACAGGAGGGGAACACGCAGCATGCGGCGCGGTGAAATGCCAATGGCGCCGATGATGTCGAGTTCGTTCGACTGTGCCAATGACCGGAGCGCGACCGAGATCGCAAGGAAGGTCGCAACGATGGAGCCCAACGCCACATATTCCGGAATGAGGCAACTCGACATGCGGACAAAGGTCAGCACCGGCTCCTTGACGTTCTCAAGCAGCTTCAGAAGGCGCGTCGAGTTTTCGAGCGTGAACAGCAGCACCACGATCACGATGCCCGCCACGAACGGCATTGTGAGCCGTCGGGCGAGATAGCGGTCGAGGAGCGTTGCGCTCATGCCGCGAGCCGCTGGTTTCCAAGCGCTTCGAACGCGCCGAACAGCGCGTCGAAGTGCGTCCCGATGGACAGCACGGATGATGCCTTGCGCCGCGCCTCTGCTGCCATGGCGTCAATGTCGCGCATGGTGAAACGGCGGATTGCGTCCGCAAGCGAGGCGGCGTCTGCGGCGCGATAGGTTTCTGAAACCAGCGGATCGGCAAAGCCGCTCGCGCCGCCTTCATCAGGAAGGATGAGCGGCAGGCCAGAGGCAGCTGCCTCGGCAACCACCAGCCCGAATGTCTCGGACTCGCAGCCATGAACAAGCGCATCGGCACTCGCGAGCGTCGAAGCGAGCAAATGCCGGTCGCTGATGCCATCGATCAAGCGAATATGGGGGTTGCCGCCGATTGCCTTGAGAATGGCGGCACGATCACGTCCCTGCCCCACCAGAACAAGGCCGAGCGGGCGATCAATGCTGGCAAGAGACACAGCCTCGACGACCATCGGCCAACGCTTTTCAGAACTCAGCCGCCCGACGCCGGTCAGCAGGGTTGCGGTTTCCGGCAAGCCGCACATGGCGAGGAGATGGGCGCGCAATTCCGCCGAGCGATAGGAGGGCGAAAAGACGCCTTCTTCAATCCCCAGAGGAATGGTCGTGACGCCGGGCAGGCCTGCGGCGCGCATCCGTTGCGAGAGGTCCGGATTGGCGCAGACCACCATGTCAAAGCCGCTGCAAGCACGGCGCAAATGGTTCCAGAACGGGGCAAAGCCTCGGTCGATCGCCTCACGCTCAGCGACCTGCCCGAACCAGCGATAGCCATAGGTGCCCACAGGGTCTGCATGCATGAACATGCTGCGCAGGGCATCGCCCTTCCAACTGGCGACAATATTCGCCGTGCGCCACGGCGACGAGGCTTCCACGACGTCGGGGCGCTCGGCATCCAGGATTGCGTGGACAGCTTCGGCGCTGCGGAAATAGCGATAGCGCTTGTCGACGATCAGCTTGGGGGATGCGACAGAGACCAGCCGTGCGCCGCCGGGGCGGGTTTCTTCGCTGTCGGTCTTTCCGGGCACGACGACCACAAGCTCATGGCCCGCCTTGGGCGCGTGCTCGAGCTTGCGCTCGACATAGTTGCGCACGCCGCCACCATGCGGGCTATAAAAGGCGGAAACATCGACGATCTTCATTTGGAGCCTCCCGACTTGAGCGGGCCAAAGCTGGCAAGGCCGGTGCGGTAGTTCATGACGATGGTAATCGGTGTCAGGCCCGATCCGGCATGGGCACGTGTGGACGCTGCCTTGGGCTTGCTCCAGTGCAGCCGCGGATTTCCGGCAAAGCCGATGCCGTCACCCGTGAAATTGAATTTCCGGTTATTGTCGCGGTCATGCAGCAGCGACAGGCTGTAGTCGCCCGGGGCTGGGACGCGGATGCACATCGTCGGCGTGCCGCTTTGCGGTACGGGCATGACGGCCCTGCGGAACACCTTGCCGGCGTTGAGCAGAAGATTGTCATCCTGCAGAAAGTCGACGTCGTTCGAGGGATAGACCTCAAGCTTCAGGGAGCCTGCGCGATCCTTGAGCCCGGCAATCGTGACGATGAATGCAGGCCCTGCCTCATCAGTGCGGCACCGACCCTCGGCAATGCCAAGCGACGGATTGGAAGCGACGGATGCCGCCTGCGCCATCACGAGAAGAGCGCTGAACGCCATTATCTTGCACGCTTCCAGAGGTCTGAATCGGCGGCGAAAACGACAGCGCCGACCACGACATGGAAGGCAAGCGTCAGCAGGGCGATCTTGGTGGTGGCTTCGCCGATGTCAGCGCTGGACCCGAGCAGAAAGACTGTCATCGCTGCAAACACAATGTCCTTGTTCGGCAGCAACGGCAGGCGCGAAACAAGCATGCGAAGCATCGCGAGCAGCAGCAGCCAGCTCAGCGGAACATCTGGCAGGAGCAGGTGCCAGGCGCCCGCCATAACGGCCAGCCCGACCGCGATACGCGCGAAGTGGACGCCGGAGATGAAGACCAGATCCGGACGGGCAAGGCTGAACAGGCGGCGTCGGAAAAAGAGAATGACGATCGAGCTGATGAGCACGACCGAGAGCGAGACAACCAGCGTCTTCAATTCAACGCCGATGGAGGTTGTCAGCATGTATCGCCAGCCGACAGCCAGCAGCAGCACCGTGGCCGCATTGCCCGCCATGGCTGACAGGATCGACACGTCCTTGACCGCGCCAAAGGGCGTGCCGGTCATCTCGGTGCGCTTGCGAGCCCAGAGGTAGAACTGGACTTCGCCCAGATAGCCAAGGAGCAATTCGTTGCTGACCTGCTTTTTCAGAAGCGCGACGAAGCCTTCGCCGGGAATGTTCCACAGACGGCGGTAGATGATCCACTCGCTTGCCGGTGTCGCCAGATAGCTCGCCACAAGGCAGATCCAGAAGCCGGACGACGTGGGCAGGCGCAACAGCTCGCGCAGGTCAAGGCCGCTTGCGCCGCGCACCACGGCGATGAGCATCGCGATTGACAGCGCCGGCCCAAGCCAGCCGAAGATGCGCGCATGCAGCGATTTGCTGCCCTGTGCCAGAGCATCAAGCGCATTCGCCCCCGCCCCTTCGCCTGCCGCGAACTCGTTCTGGTACAAATCACAACTCCGATCGAGCAATGCCCTTGCTGATGACGCCGCCGCGATGACGCCGCCTCAGTCCGGGCGCGAAAATCATTTCAAGTCGGCATAGGCGGCCGCATGCCGCTCTTTTGTGAAGGATTTAAGACACCGGTCGATGCTCTCCAGAACAGGCTGGCTGCCGGTGTCGCCGGGGTGGACCGCGACGCGGACGACCTTGCTGGGCTGGAGGAGCGTACGCGCCGCCGCCGCGAAGAACAGCGACGAGGCCTGGCGTGCAGGCGTGCGCGTCGCCCAGGTGATGACAGGGCCACGCGTCAGGACTTCTCCCGTCGCTGGACGCCAGACACGAAAATGGTCTTCCACCAGTCCGAAGCCCGCTTCTGAAAGGGCTGAGCGGGCGCCGTCTCCATAGAGCCATGCCGGGGCGATGAAGCCGGTTGCGGGGCGGCCGATAATGTCCTCGATCAGCGCCTTGCCGTCGGTCATGCGCTGCAGCGCAGTGGCATGATCGAGCCCCAGAAATTCGCCCTCGCCTGCCGTCATGTACTTGGCCTTGAGCTGGCTGGCACCGCTATGCGCCGCCATGTCCTTGTGGAACCAGCCATGGACGAACATCTCGACGCCCTGATCAGCCCAGCTGCGCAGGCGCGTCTGGAAATTGCGTGCGGCGGAAAGCGGCGCCATTCCCCAATGGTCGGGGACTACAAGCATTGCCAGACGGGGCGATCCGATATGCGAGACGATCCGCTCGAACAGCGCGTCAGTCTCGCTTTCGAAGCGAGGCCCGACATCGT
>ENA-UOYA01002482-UOYA01002482.1-activated-sludge-metagenome-genome-assembly--contig:-NODE-2482-length-17761-cov-30.282390_pt1 | contig 17761 bp, 29 predicted proteins | sample MGYA00238163_ERZ764804 | MGnify/ENA primary metagenome ERZ764804 (study PRJEB28919, sample SAMN05720223) | activated sludge metagenome | isolation source: Anaerobic digester | place: Hong Kong... | reverse complement strand
GGTTGCTTTTCAGGTCGAATGTTGCTGGCTTCGGTCCAGTTGGCGCCTTAACTTCCGGAGCGCGTTCAGCTATACTAAGCTTATCTCGGTTTACGCGCTTTGTTTTCTTCTTCGCTTGAACCGGTTTGCTTATGGTCTTTGTAATTGCCTTCCTCTGTGTCTTCGGCTGTCCTTTCGCTTTCCGTCCGGTTGGTTTGGAAGGGGATTTCAGAGATTTAACAGAAAAAGATTTTTTACCAGTCTTAACCGGCTTAGTATCCTTCCCCACATAATCTAACTTATGCGGAGCTTCGCGCCACTTCTTAATATCCGTGGTAGTTTTCCCCGTTCTCTTTCTATCATTTTCAATCGAGTACTTAACCCAATTGCCCGAACCTTTGTGCATATATTTCGCAGACTGGCTTATCTCCCCGTATTTCTTTACAATGGCAGTATAAGCCTGCCCCGCCGTTTGTGTGCGCGTAAGGGAACCCTTAGACACTTTGCGAGCTATTATAACCCGCCCCGAATACAGCCCTTTCATATCATTATCACCATCATATAATATGTCATTCAATGGTATTAAATATTTGCACTTCGTATAAATAATTAACTTAGAAAGTCTTATATGCTTGAAGTGTGTTATACTGTGTACAGAAAATTAATTTAGGGGGATAAACGAAATGGTAAAAGTATTTTCAACTTCTGTATGCCCGAAATGCAGGAGATTAAAAGCATTTCTGGAAAACAAAGGAATTGCGTTCGAAAGCCTGAACATGGATACCGCCGAGGGAATGACGGAATTGTTTATGCTCGGAATTGTCGCACTCGAAGCGCCTGTGCTGGTGAGTGGCAACAACGCGATGTATTCAAACGATCTGTTCAAAGGAACTGAAATTCAGGAGGAAAAGATTTTAAACTTCCTGAATTAATCTTTTTTGGGGGGAAAGTAAATGGAATGCGAGGACTGCAATAACGAACTTACAATTATAAACGGTATATCCGATTCTTATTTTTACTGCTTCTGTTGCGGGAACGTGCAGAATATTCCTGTTACAACTCAGATAAACTCAGAAAGCCAGCTTGTAACAATCACAGCATAACTTTATATACTTCTTTAGCGTTCTATTAAGCGGGGGAATAAACAAATGTACGGACTTGTAAAATTCGGATTTTGCTTTGTAATTGTCGCTGGACTTGTACTGCTTTCGTACTGTGCAATTGCCTGAAGGTATGTGAAACGGACTTCGTTAAAACATGGTTCGTGTCGACAATAACCATTGGGATTGCAATAACAAGCACACTGGTAGTGATACAGTGAAAGAACAGATAATAGCTTTTATAACTTTTATGCTTTTCGCAATGGTGAACAATTGTTAAAAAAAAGGTTCGGGACAATTCCCGAGTTACCTTGTTTTTGATTTTCGTTTTGTAGATCGTTTTTTAGTAGTTGTTTTTCTTTTCGTAGTTGGTTTTCTTTTCTGTGTGACAGTTTCACCGAAAAAACTGTCCATGTTTCCGAGAACGTTTTTAATTATCCTGTGTGCTCTTTTGTCTGTCAATTCCTGAACGTTGTCAGTAGATTGCGGTTTCCGTTTGTTTTTGAATGGGAAAATAACCTTTTTACGTGGAACTTCAATCTTTCTTGATATACTTCGTTCCTTTGTTTTCGGGGTTGTTTTATTAAACACTTTCTTAGTTGGTGGTTTGATATCCTGCTTAGCGTCTGGTTTAATGTCTGTCTTTGTGCTCGTTTTAGAGCCTTTTTTAGTGTCATTTGTTACATTAAACATCTTCGCAGGCTCTACTGCACCATCCATTGTTTTTACATCTGTTATAGCTTCGTTTTGAACAAATGGTACATATGCCTGCGGTACAACCAAACGCGGAACCGATACAATAACCGGCAAAGGTATTGCGTCGGTTTTCGTCTTTATTTTTGGTATAATTTCCGTTTTCGTTTTCTGCAAAACTTTCAGTACATTTTTGGTTTTTGTTATCGCCTTTGTACTCTGTGTCTGTTTTTTCTTTGCTATCTTGACTTTTTTCACCGAAAGCTCTTCTTTTCCCAATTGCATTATTTTAATGTCACGTTTCACCTTTTCTAATTTCGTTACGTCTGTGATTTCTTCCACTGTTTCGGTTTGTTTTCTTTTTGCTGCGTTCTTCTGTGCTTGGGTCATCTTATGTTTTGGCTCTACGTGTTTTCTACCTGCTGCTTTACTTTTTATTTCTACTTTTGGTTTTTCTTTAAGTTTAAATTCATGTGCTTTCATTTTTTCTCTTGCGATACTGGCTTTCTGCGAAGCTTTAAACTGATCGATCTTTGTTTCTATTCTGGGCTTTGTAATTGTCGATAAATCCCACACTTCTACAGGTTCCATTTTCGATAATGTTTCTAATACAGTTTCGGATTTATTCAACATTATCAATTTTTGTCCATTGCCCGTCGATACTTCCCTTTCAGATCCACCCGACGTCGTTTCTTTTTTAACCGACTGTTTCACTGCTTGTATTTCTTTTAATACCAAATTCCCGTTTGCATCTTCGACAAGTTCAAAGCTTGGCTTTTCGCTTGCTTTTTTTGCCGCTATTTTATCCCATCTATCAACTGCTCGCTTTCCTGCTTCTGACCCGCCTATTTTAACCTGCGCGGATTCATCTTTCATCATTTTATTTATGTTTATGTTAGTTTTAGCATATGCGTCAGTTGCTTTAACTTTCTGTATGCCTTCAAGTGTTTTAACTTTCGCTTTACCTGGTATTCTACCTGCCCGATTCATAACAACTAGATTCGTAACGAATCTAACCGGGTCATCTTCAAACGACTGAACGACTATACCAGCACCAACCGGCACAGACGGTAATATAGTTCTAGGTGCCTGAACGTACCTTTCTGCACCATACGCGACCTGTCCTGCCATGTTTCCGATATCCGTGATATCGTACAACCCCTTTACAACCGACCCAACAACAGGTATATTTTCGGTTGTTTGTGTTGCTTCAACTGCATGTGTTTTCTTTTTCAACCATGTTGAAAGATCTTTTCCAGAGTGATCTATAGCTTTTGCGATATTCGAATGCTTAAACTCCTTTGTAGTGCTGAATCGCTCAACTGCTTCCCGTTGTTTGCTTGTAAGTTCTCTTCCTGCCGCAATCGACTTTCCAGCTCCATAAAGGTTTTTAGCATAAGACACGATGTTTTGTTTATTCGCTTTGGTATTGCCAAAACTTTTCACTTTGTTTATAATACTCCGTGACTGATTTACTCGTTTCCCTGTCTGTGCAATTGTCACGTTCCCTGCAGAATCACGCGAAAAGAAATTAGTAGTCTGTCTTTTCGCTTCTTCAAGCTTCCTGCTTTGCTCTACTGCAGCAGCCCGTTTTGCTTCCTGCTCTCTTGCATATCTGGACCCTGACGAATTCCCGACTATGTTTCCTTTCGCATCCCTTGAAGCGGTATGTTTCGCGGCGTATCCACTAGCGGCATCCGATAAACTTACATGCGTTTTCCCGCTACTATCGACATACGCCATACTCTCACCTTTTTGATACGCTTATTCTTGCGGAAGGCGCGTTTTCTTTTATGAGTTTCACTGCTTTTGCCTTAGTTGCGGCATCCTTCGCGGAATATTTCAGTGAGCCGGTGAAACCATATCCACCGCCTCTCTTTGTAATTGTCCCAAGTGTAGCATTACTCACTTTAATTTTCTTCTTTGCAATTACAGCGTCCCGCTTCGATTTGAACGGGCCATAATTAAACCTAACGGTAATCAGATACATATTTTCTATACCTCCAAATAAGTTTATACTATAATAATATTAGGCAGTTAAACTATAAGTAACTTTTTACAAAAAATAAAAAGAAGAAGTTAGAACTGGCCTAACGCCATTTCAACATCTTCCGAAAAATCCGGTTCGTCGTCATCCATGGTAAAGAACGTGTTTTCCCTCTGTTGAATAATTGGGAAGAACATATACAACAACGATGTCAACCACGCAGGAAGCATCAGCGTATAATACATTAGCTTAATACAAAGATGTCTAAGGTCTGATGTTTCCCACACTTCGCCCACATTTACGATTGTTGTTGCGTCCATCGCGCTTGTTATCGCGTCCGCAGTAACCCCAATTGCATATACAAGGAATGTTGAAAGAAAAATTCCGACTATCATCAAGAACAAATATTCAATGTACAATTGTGCTGGTAGATCGGTTCCCTTCGAACGTTCAAACGCATATAGAATCAAACCGATAATCACAAAGAACGGTGACGCTTTCCACATATCGAACATCATTTCTAAAGCGTCTTTTGTGTCCTGTGATACCATGTCATCGTTAATCATATCGTTAAATCCCTGTATCGGAATATTGTATGAGCTAGACAATACAACATACATCAAGCCAAAAAATAAAAACGCAAGTCCGATAGTTAAAATAACCATTGAACCTGCCGTTTCATCAGATCTAAAATCTTTCATACGCGATCCTCCTTTAATTTCTATCCCTTCCAAGCATGTATAGGTTAGCCGCGAATGATAGTATAATCATCAGTATGATAAATGTCTTGTACTGTTCTGGAATGAAACCTATGATTATACAACCGACTATCATGCTTACTACAACTGGAATTGTCATAAACTCCTGTCTCTTCCACATTAACCCGAACGGAAGCAGGAAGAGAATTACATATACAGATTTCCCCATGAGTTCTTCAAATGGGTTCATGCTGTTGCTAAGAAGCCCTTCCCAGTCTCCATTTTCAAGGTTTTCAGTCAAATTGATATATTCAGTTTCGCTGAATTGTCCTACCGTCGTATTTGCAAGCACTCTCGGGACAGTTCCTCGCATAAACAGTGTTGAACTATTCCCCGTCGCACTTTCAACAAACACAGATACATTATAATATTCACCTTCTTCTGGCATCGTGTAAGTGTAATAGCTGTTTGAAGTTGTGCTTTCCACTCCATCTAAAAAGAAATGAGCCGTAGTAAACGCCTCACTCGATGTAAACGAGAAATTGCACGGCTGTTCAGCTAATATAGTTCTGTCATTTGCTGTGAGTGTAGGAGCTCCTTGAGCAATCCCAGCGAATAACAGCAAAGCAATTATACAAATTATTTTTTTCATCAGTCCATCCCCTTTGTACTGCGTCCAGACAGGAATTGTATTACACCCCACATCACCGTGAGGTTAGCAATTACCTGTATTGCCAGCGCGAAGCTTTCGTTTACTCCAAGATCGGTTAAGTAATTGTAAGGTATTACAAGCACTCCCAGCACCGTCGTAAACAATCCAATTGTTTTGAATACCATTGACCAGCCGTCGAAATCGCTTTGTAAATCATCTTCTGCAAGCGTGCCGTCAATTTCAGTAACACCGCTTGAAAACTCACTATCAATTTCTTCAAGCTCGTAAACTTGAACGGGGTTGAATATCCCCGCTTCATTGATAACCGTACCAGCCAGAGCGAACGCAATTACAAAGAATGCCAATTTTTGAGCATTCACGTTATATTCCTCCTTCGTCCCTTTTCTTGTTTATCATACTTAGCACCGCGTATACCGTCGCCAGACCCAACCCAACGCCAATAACCGCATTCGTCGCTGTGCCTAGACTATCGAATATATCCAGGTAATAGAACCACCACCCAAGCCCACATATCAGGACTGCGCCCGTATGTGCGTCAGCTTTTCCCCATTGCATTGCAACAACAAAGAAAATCAACACCACAAGCGCTACCATCATATTACCGGTGAATGGTAGAGCGCTACCCGGGAAGTTTATACCATAGTACTTTTCAACATCTCCGAAACGGTCATGGTCAATTATCGCTTTTACAATGTAATCTTCGCCTACGTAATCCTGCACAGTAAACACGTAAGTCATGTTTCCTGCACCAACGCTGCTAGTTTCCATCACATTCAACGTATTATTATTTTCGTGTGTTTGGCCCAACACGAAATATACTGAATTTGTACCTGTTCCAGTGTCGTTGTACGTCGCTGTAATTGTCGCATGTGACGAGTTTACCTCGTTTTTCGTTATAGTGATATTGCATACCTCGTAAAATTGCGAAGTTGGCAATAACGAAGTTCCAGTTGCGTCTAGTATTATGTAATAGCTGTTTTCAGTCGGTGTTATGTAATCCGTCTGGTTTATGCTCCCGTACATCGTATTTACAGCGTACCTAGTGCTCTCGGTCATCTGGAAGCTACATGCCCCGTCTGTACCGGTTGTCTGCGTTGTAGTGGTTACGTTCGTCCCTGAAATCGTCACATTCGCGCCATAATAACGCTCGAATAAATATTTATCGGTGACAATAAACCGGACATAATGCGGTGAGTAATAAATACCGGAACCGTCCGATGCAACCGGATCAAGATAAATATCTTTCCTGCTTGTTTCATCCGTAACCGTTGTTATTGTAAAGTCCTCTGAAGCTGTGTAACCCGACGCACTTGCCGATATTGTATACGTTTCGTTTGCAACCATTCCAAGCGTTAGATAATACATCCCGGTTTCGTCAGTTGCGGCATTAGTAGACCACGTTTCATTCGAAATTGAGACAATTGCATTGTGTATTCCCTGCCTTGTATCCATGTCTTTAATGTACCCATAAACGCCAGGTTTTGTAAGATCCGGACCGAAGCTAAATATGTGTGCCGTGTAATTTGTCCAATCGGTTACCGTATATTCAAACGTTGAGCCGCTTACGTTTCCTATTTCAGTTCCGTCAAGTTCTACAGTATAATAATTCGTAAGCCCGCTAAACGTGACTTCGGTTTCGTTTATATTTTCACTGCCGTATACACACGTTAGGGTTGCTTCGAAATTGTTCGGTGTGTTCAATATTTCATATGATATTGGGTAAAACCCATCTGTCCCGTTATCGGCATATAAGTAAACAACTCCGTCCGGACTTATCGTGCCGCCGTTGTTTGCGTAATCGTAGATCGTCGCGCTTACGTCTGCAGTTCCTTGAAATAGTGTATCTGGAAAACCTACAGGGTCAGCAATTGAATCATAATAGAAATACGCATCAGCAAGTACCGCGTCATCTCTGGTCATCTCAAGTAAATATAACCCGAAATTGGTTTCAAGCACATCAGATCGTTCAAATTCTACATAGCCACTTTCCGGTTTCGTTGAATTGTCGCCGTCCGGTATAACCCAAGTTTTGACCTCGCCAAGATTATCAGGATTCGTGATTGAATACAGCACAATTTCGAAATCAGACGACGGGTAGCTTCTCATCAATTTGGCAGCCCACGTAAATGTATAACTATCGCCACCCTCATTGATGGTTTCCGCACAGCCTATAATAGACTCCGTTGTGATGTCGTCTATATAAAAAGATTCAGTAGCGTCACCGGGCGACCATCCGCCAAAAGCTATTATTTTTTCATCACCCGCTATACCGGGATCGACTTTAGACGCAATATTCACACCATCCGCGTAAAGATAAAAATACGAACCCGACTGAACAACCTCAAATTTCGTGCCAGGTGCATATGTTGCCTCCGGGTCAATTATAGTAAAACATAGTTCAATTGTGCTCCCCGTTGCATCATAAAACGCAAAATACATCCCACTGTCGGCGTTTATCGTTGACCCCTTGTATATCCATGACACGTATGTTGCCGGTACTGTGTCTATACTTTTTATAACCGTTCTATAGCCGGACCCCGTGCCCCCGCCTGTGTTAATATTACTTAGATAAAGCACACTGTTATCAAGACCGGACGGGTCTGAAACAACTGAAGCGGAGGTGCTTGCAAAACCCGATTCCCATACGTCGGTATATGCTGTATTATAACGCTCGGTGTCGTCACTAAACGCACTAGCGGAAGATACAAACACCACCATGCATATAAGTACAGCAAATATAAACTTTTTCATCTCAAAGCCTCCTAAACTTCAAATAATCCTTGCTTTCAGTCCATATTATTTCAGTTCCCGCACGTATCTTATGCTTCCTAGCCATAGCCTTTGGAATTGTCACAAGAAGCGTGCCGCTATTGTTCTCAAAAACTTTCCCCAAAAAAAATCACCTCGTAAAACAAAATATAATCTTGATATCACTATGTATATTGTTTTATAAGGATAAATAGTTATCTACTGTAGAAAAGAATTTAATTAAAAAAGTAATTAAAAAAGAAAATCATCCAAATCTCTTTTTTAATACAAGGTCGATTTTCACAAGATCGTTTTCACTGTTCTTTTTTATGTAAACGTGTAATACTGGAAATGGTTTTGTAAGTTTGATACTTGTTCTCGATGAATAAATTGATTTAGGTTCAAGTGCAAAACCACAATTATAATTTTTAGCTATATAAGTTGAACCATCTCCATACTCAACGCATATTTTTGACACAGTGTACGATTCAATTTCGTTCCCTGTATTTTTATAATCAATGTATTTCTTTTTTACTTTTTACAGTCTTTAATTTCTTCTGCCACTTAGCATATTCCGACCAGCTTCTTTCTATTGGCTCACAGTTGTGGCTTTCTATTTGAAGACATTCACAACATAAAGAAGCCCCGCACCTATTACATACACGAGTTGGTCCGGCTTTGTTATTGCAGTTCTCACACATTGTTACCACCTACATATTTTAGATAAAATTCTTTGTAAAAGTCCTTTCTTCTTTCTTGTTTCAATTTGTGTATATATACATTCTCTTGCTTCGTCTATCGCATTCATCATATTTTCGTTTCTTTCCGGGTTTGCGTTTTTAGGTATCTCTTCAATATCAAAGTTATAGAATTCTGTCAGATCCGGGTTAATAGACACGCTGGATATTTTATTGTACTGGATGTTTTCATATTTACATCCTTTACAGATCCCCTTGCCCTTTATAGTCATTAACCAACACACATCATAAGTGTAAGGACATCGTTTAGGTTTATCATCCTCCATACTTAACCCCCTAAATAATATTTCTGTAGAATGTTATCTACTTTACAGAACGCATCCATATTATTTAAGCATTTCCAAAATATAGTCAAAAAAGAGTATAATCAAGAAATTAACGGTAAAATCTTGTTCACACTGTTAACTTCCAAAATTTCCCAAATCGCATTTATGCTAAATATTCAATAACTCGCGTGTCACCCGACCGACAAGAATTCATTAGTCAAATTGAATTTATGCAATATACTATTCACTTTATCCTTCCCACATTTTTGACCAAATTTCGTACTCAGTTCCTTTGATATATCCCTAATTGACATGTCCGGATTATTCATTTTCATCATACAAACCATTTGTTCTAAAGGTGTCTGATTTTTGTCTTTGTCTGTCTGTTTTTTCTTAGCGTTCTTTTGCTCGATATTTTCTATGAATTCGTCTATTGAACTCGACCTCATTTCCTCTTCTATACGATGCCTCTTGTCCTCGTATTCGTCCCTTAACCACTTCGGAGCTAACCCGAAGTAAGCATAATTATAAACAACCCCTTTGTGTCTGATATAAGGAAAGATGTTTTTTCCATCGTCTTTGTTATACATTTTTCTTACAGTAGACAGTCTACCAAGTGTTATTCCCCTAGAAAACCATTTCTGAGCCATGACGATCTTATAGTGAAGCAAGTTCCTTGCGATCTTATCCACAAATCCCCTGTCCGGGACAGTCATAATTAATAAATTTTCCTTTGTACGGAAAGTTTGCAATATCTTAGTCATAACCTCGTTTATGTCGCTCTGCCAGTTACGCGCGCTTAATCCCTCTGCACCAACGTCGTCCAGAATATAAATCCCATGCTGCTTTATGCCCTTTGCTATCCTTATTACCTCTTCCCCAGTAAGAATTGCTATGTTATCAATGGTAAAGTAATCTTCGGGATTGCCACCTAATCTTTCAGCCATGAGCAACGAAACGTTATAGGACAATTCCAGTGCGGCATTACTCTTGCCGTCTCCTGTTTTCCCCTCAATCAATAACATAACGTGCTGATTATGCCCCGAACATATTTTATCGCAGATAATTTCAGCGAAAGACAATACCTTAATATCCTTATCAGATTTCAGAGAACGCATTCTCTACTTCCTCCGCGACATTCTCTTCCTTCTTCGGCTTTCCATCTTTTCCATAGAACTTTTCTTCAAGTTCTTTCTTCTTGTCTGGCGGCAACATCGGCATTACATATTGTCTTTCGACAATTGCCAAGAAGTCATCACACAATGACATAACTTCGCCTATCATGTCAGTATTGACATCTAACACCGCGTCGTTATACTCGTCTACGTCTATCTTACCGGCGTTCTTCTGCCTCTTAAGCTCTGTAATTGCGTCCTTACGCATTTCTTTAAGTCTCACCCGCTCATCTGGATTCGGAATAAAATTTATTATGAGTTTCGTCAAAAACTCAACTTTCTTTTGTATCGACTCGGGCGCAATTTCCGTACTTCCGCACACATCAGCGCATTTGTAAAAACTCTGAAAAAGTAAATTTGTATACTGGACCTTTGGCGCGACTTTTGCCGCAGGCGTTTGAAGGTTAAACGTATCATCGTCACTCATATTACAACCTCATAAAATTTTATTGCGTATCAATATACTTGATAGTTCTGCATACAAATTTAGTGCATCGTTCGCGTAATCTACCACTCGATTAGGATTGTACTTTGATCCTTTCCACTGTTTCAATTTTCTAAAAATTTTAAAATCCCTTACTTCTTTTTCGTTTCTTACAAGCATGTAGAGTTCAATTAAACACATTCTAAACTCTCTGTAAGTAAGATCAAGTTCAGGGTATTGGCGGTACGTTATTTCACCAAGCATTTTTGTATACAGTTCTCCAAGATAAAGATTTAATTCAACCGCTTTTAAAATTTGAGGTGTTTTTTGGGTTTCTAAAACGTCACCCACTTAACCACCTCATTTGTTAATTACCATGTAGTATATTAGCGGGATCATCAGAACGCCACAGATAAGCAAAACTTTCATCCAGTGCTTATCGAAAAAGTCTAGCTGTTCTTTCTTATCCCCAAGCTCCTGCAGAGTAAGGAGATTGCTTACCATGTGACCAGTTACGCCAACCGTGCATAACTCAGCCGCCTCGGTTAAGTACAGTGGTTCGCATTTTATCGGAGTGCAGCTTATTTCTTTTCTGAAACTGACAATTTCATCCATGAGTTTTTTTGCCGCATATTCAATCTGTTCTTCGTCCACTTCTTCTATCTCTGGTATTGCCACTCTCTTACTCTTCTTCTGCATTCTCGTCGTCCTCCTGCTCTTCTTCCTCAATTTCCTCTTCGTCTTCTTCCTCGTATTCTTCTTCTGGTTCTTCCAGCAGCACGGCGGGGATTTCATCACCAAATCGCATACTGCTTTCAATTACTGACCGGCAGTCTTCATACAGTGTAGAGGTGCCATTGAATAACAATCTCAGTACGGTTATCTCGCTCGGTATCCAGTTTAATTTTTCATTTGTTCGTATTTTCTTCGCGGTCTGCACAAGTGCCGCGGCTTCGGTGAAACCAAACGGGAAAAACCCGGGAAGCGGATAAAATAACATTTCTGTCCCAAACAGTTTTGTTCTTGCAGATGGTTTTACTAGATCCGGATTTACCAGAGTGTAATTGTCGTGTGCCAGTAGCCCTTTGTTTTTTACGTCCTGCTCACATATAAACGGGAGCATTTTACCGGCATTATCAACAATAACACCCACGGGACGGTTGCCCGCCTCTTCCAGGATAACTGACAACCTTGCATATTTTTTTAATCTTTCGAGTTTCGAGTAAAGGTAAAACGCCACAACTGAACTTATCACCGCAACTGCTACGGTTATAATTTTAATCCATGAAAATGCCTGACTCTCTGGAACTATTGGCATTTAATTGTCACTCCCCGTAAGTTTTTCGCTTATTTCGATCAAAATACCAGCTATGAAAGCAAGCGATCCGGCGATACAATAGTCGACTGCAAATCCCCTAGATCCACCCTCAATCAAAAAAAATGCAGCCGCCGCGAACATACACAATATTTCAAATTTATATAACTTGCGCATTTTATTTCCCTCCGAATTTTAGAAAGCTCCATCGACTCTTAGGCGCGCTAACACTCGGTTGCTGATTTCTCAAAACCTCGGTCTGTGTTACGCTCCGTGTGCTTATCTCTGAGTTAATCAATCTTTCTCTCTTATCTCCATACGTCCTGCTAATATAAGCAGTGTAAACGCTCAATATGTATTTCTCCATTCCTGCAATGTCAACGACAAGCAAGTCGTCCTTTGCCGCGTTGCAACACCTGGCAAGTTCAATATCACGCTGTGCAAAGATTTCTCGTTTACCGAGCTTATCTTCCTTTGTGAATTTCCCTATCACACGCGGGTTATTGTTTGCAAGAACCTGTTCTTCACTGAATAGCTGATAGACGCAATGAAACAGGGCTCCTTTGTATCTTGCCGTGAGTGGCAACCCCTTGATATAATTTACAACATCGTCTCTGTAAGGACTCCGTTTTAATGTATTCGCGTACTTCAAGCTTTCATCCGAAAACGCCGGACGTTCAAGGTTAGAAGCACCGAACCCATGTATATCGTTCTGATCTTCATATTCATAATTATTTTCTTCATCTATCTCTTCTACTTCGTAATTGTCACCCATCGTTACAACCTCCTTAATACAAGTCCACGCGGCGACTCCTCCCAAATTACCTTAGTGTTCTGATAATACCCGTATTTATCAGCAAGGTCCTTTGGGATTGTCACCGTCCGACTTCCCGTTTTATTTTCATGTACATGCACATACACACATCCTCATATATTTTCGTAGTTTATCGTAATTTATCGTATATTCATAGGTTAAGCTCACACGTTCAAGAAAAAACAAATTAAAAAAGAGAGAAAAACTTAGTTTTGGGGGAACTTGCCCCCGAGTTATTCAAAATTAGTTATTGCCACGCATTCCAAGCAGGGACTTAATCACAATTGTCAGAAGTGCGACAATTACAACGATTCCCATTACACTTGTACCGTTATTCCACACGTCTGCACCGGTAGTTGCACCTGCGAAGTCACCGCTTTCGTTAACGGGAAGGGCGGTCGAAACCTGTTCGCCAATCCCGGGGCCCAAATACAGTATAACGACTAAAGTAAGCAGCCCAATACCAAACCCAACAAGTTTCTGAATTGCATCCCCTTCACTAGCCATATTATTTTCCTCCACTATTACTATTGTTACAAGTTAGCTAATCCGTTTTCATCTGTTTAGTACCATAGCTAACTGGAAGTTACTCCTAATACTATATTAGTTCTGAAAGTATTTAAAACTTTGCACTTCTTATAAAAAATTAATTTATAATGTTAAAAATTAGAAAGTTTTATAACAGATTACAACGTAAATAAGTTTACGATATATTTAATGGGGGAATTGCAATTACAGAGGAAGAAATTAAAGAGAAGAAATGTTCTAAATGTGGAAAACTCCTTTCTATCGAGAACTTCACTTTTAGAAAAGATAATAAAAAATATAGAAATGAATGTAAGAAATGCATAAACGAATATAATAAACAATACAGAGAACAAAACAAAGAAAGCATAAAGGAAACTGCAAGCGTGTATTATAATCAAAACAAAGAAAAAATAAGTAACCGCAATAAACAATATAGAGAGAAAAACAAAGAAAAAATAGCTGAGCAGAAAAAACAATATAGAGAAAACAACAAAGAGTTCTACAAAGAATACAACAAAAAATACTGGGAAGAAAACAAAGAAAAGTTAAAAGAATACAACAAGCAATATAACAAAGAAAACAAAGAAAAGATAACTGCACAAAGAAAAAAGTACAGGGAAGAGAACAAAGAAAAAATAAAAGAATACAATCACAAATATCACAGCGAAAACAAAGAAAGACTAAACGAAATAAGTAGAATGTATCACCATGAAAATAAAGAAAGATTAAATGAAAAGCACAGGAAATACCACAACGAAAATAAAGAAAGATTAAATAAAAAACACAGGGAATACGCCAAAGAAAACAAAGAAAAACTAAACGCGCTTAACATTAAATGGAGAGAAAACAATAAAAAACGCTATGAAGAATACCACAGACGTTACAGAGAAGAAAACAAAGAACTTATAAAAGAAAAAATGAAAGCATGGCTGCAAACACAAGCCGGAAAACACGCGATGGTAAGACACAAACACAAACGCCGAGAAATGGGATTTGAGCCCATAAACGAAAAATTCGAAAACTCAGAATTCCATCACCTACACATAGACTTTGAAGGAAACAAAAACAACGCAATCGGTCTATTCGTTCCTTCCGAACTGCATAAATCAATTCCACATAATCACGAAACATGGAAAGGAATGGACGAAATAAACGAGTTGGCAATCGCATGGTATCAAGGAGTTGCGGCACATGGGCAAGCTAACATCCGAACAGATAGAACAGAATAAAGAAAAAATACTCACATTGTTATGCGGCATTGACCGCCCTGACATAATGAACGTCGTTTATTTCCTCGAAGAATCGGATTATTTCACGGTTCCGGCCAGCACGAAGTATCACGGCAATTACAGAGGCGGTCTTGCAGAACACTCGCTTAAACTCTATGAAATTTTTCACGAAAGAAATTTGAAATTGCAAACACCATTAAGCGAAGAATCGGTTATAATCTGCAGCCTCTTACATGACTTGTGCAAAGTCGGGCTTTACGCCGAAGTGGGAAACGAGATATACAGAATACAAGGTCACCCAGCAAGCCGTAATCATGCTCTGCTGTCAATAGAGAGGATAAACGAAACCGGATTTGAGCTTACAGAAAGAGAATTCAACCTTATAAAATTCCATATGGGTGTATTCGGAGCATTTAAAATTAAAAAATACGATGTATACGAATACACACCCGAAGAACTAAAAGAAGCAATAGAAAAAGACTTCATGGTTCAGGTATTCGCTTCATGCGATACCGAAGAATCACACTCTTTTTAAAAAACGTTTTTAAAAAAAGAGAGGAAATTAATAACGTCTTCTTCTGCCTTTCTTAATTGACATGACAGCAAATATTAACAGAACTGCCCCGAGTATAAGAGCAATCGGAGACATTAAACTAAACGTTGCGTTCTGAATTTTAACGTTTGATTCATGCGTTTGTTCATATCCAGTGCCAGTAACATTAATCTGGTCGTCATTTTCTGACAATATGGAAGCCGTATATCCAACAAAAATTGAGATAACGGCTATCAATGCAACAACAGAAACTGCTTGTTTCATCATTTTGATTTCTCCAATTTTGCTTTGAGTAATTTTGAAAATTCTTCTTCAATCATTCCGGGGTTATCAGTTTTATACATCTGGTAACTGTCAAAACAATACCAGATTAAATAAAACATTGCAATATAAATCACAGCCACACTGCACCAACCCACCATATCGGACATTTGCGCTATTGCAGCCATGACAAGGACAAATAACGCTGCCCACGTTTTCCAATTAAGCCCCAATATCAATCTAAAGCCTCCTCTACTTTCGTTTCTTTAATAAATTGGTATACCTGTAACAATGTCAGTATAACAAAAATTATTGCCAACAGTTCAAATATACCGCTTGCGGCACTATTCCTTATTACCTCAGTGTTTGTGACAATTTCAGAGCCAACCACTAGGTTTTCTGTTTTCGTAAGCGTCCCGTCAATAAAGATATTCGAGATCTTGAAAGACAGCAAACTTGAAATTGCCATACAAGCAACAGAACACACGTTCACCGGTCCCATGTACGTTAGGAGCATTGAAACGATGAAAAACAACGCCATCAATGCAATCATGACGTATAATAGCCATATTTCAGTTGTTAGCATATTTTATCACCTGATATTATATACGCGCTTAAACTATTTTAAATTATTTAATTTACACAGATAGTATCCAGTGAATGTTATTTACACAAAGCAGAAACCCCGCGAGTGCAGGAATACCCACGTAAACCTTAAACCATCCGTCCGTACTCCCTTTGTATAAAAAATACAAAACGACGAGTACAAGGCATTTCGACAGTATAAAAATAATCGGTTGACTTACAAGAAACTGTAACATTGGGTTAGTCTCGCATAGTCCTGGCAATTGCAGAGCGTACAGCGTTGTGGCAACATCACCTATGATGAAAAATGCAATAACTGGCAAAACTTTCTTTATGAAATCCATTCAATTCCCCCAATTGAATGAATGAAACTCTTTGTATTTAATTGTTTCGCATAGTGGGGAAAAACGTAAAAAAAGAAAAGGTGGCATTGTAAAAGTTATTTCGGGGGAAACCTAACGGGCAATAACGAAAATAGCATACGTGACTATCTTAGCAGTTGCAAACGTTTTACCTGTCCCTGGAAGACCGTTAATAGAAACGGAGTTTACCACACTCATTCATACCACCACAAATAAATTTAAAATAAAATTAAAGAATAACTTTTTTATTTATAATTAAAGCTCCGCACTCACTACAAGAAACTTTAAATACTTTTAGCCTCTCTTCACCTTCTATATCCTCATAATTGAGCTTTACGAACACTTCTTTCTGGCATTCTTCGCAAAATAGTGTCATACAGTATCACAACGATACGCAACATCAGACACAGATCTTATTTTTCCGTAACATTTAGAACAAACAACATTAACTGTCTTAGTCATCTTAGCAGTATCAACGTCTGTTGAAGTAAAAAGAACATCCACATACTCATTACACTTTTCACAAAACTCTGTATGTCTTCTGAAACTTGCCATTGTAAACCACCCACTAAATTTAAACTTTAAACTTTAAACTCTGGCTTTATGCCAGAGCAAGGAAAATTGCATCATAATCATTTCCTAGCATGAATCATTAATTGCCTTCCAGAGTGCTCATATGTACAAGTATAACCAACTGCTTTTAAGCTGTCTAGCCAATCTTCAGGCTCACATTTATTACCTAGATAGTCAAAATTATGGAACTCACCTTCAACTTTATCAAAGTGTTCAGCAAACTCTTCTGCTGAATTAATTGCCCACTCGCCACCTTCACAGTCTGTTTTTAGCACATTAGGCTTATAAGGACACTTAGCTAAAATATCATTAAGTCTCAACGATTGAATTTCTGCCTCTTTTCCACAGAAATTAATTTTAAAACTGCTTCCTGTACCTAATGAGTAAGGCAAGCATGTTACGTTTTCAAGATTATTTAACTTTACATTATCTTTTAGTTCTTGATAAAATAAAGGTTCCACTGCTATTACATGTTTTACCATGGGAGCAACTTTTATGGTAAAAACACCAATATTAGCACCAATATCAAGTACAACATCATCTTTAGAGAAATCACTAATGTCATACTCATCTATCTGCTCAAACACATCTGGAAAGCACTGTAAAGCTTTATTATAATTAAACATTCCATACTCAGTTTTCAAAACTGTTACATTTTTAGTGTCTACCCGAGAATACCCAGGGTAACAGTGCCTTAAAAGTACATTACTAGCCGTATTAATCCAATTTCTATCAAGAAATTTTACTATGTTATTCAATATATCACCACTCTATTTTGTATTCCAGTAACATTTTATATCCAACCATTTAATCACCATATACAAATATTACGGCATACAATTTATACATTTGCATAACAATCTAACTGACATGCTCCACACGCTAAAGCATGTGGGCTTTCTGCCTTCTTACCGTAAGTGAGCTACCACCCGCTAAAGCTGGGTGGCTTCCTGATTCATTCCCTTGACTTTTGTCAACGAGTCCTCAGGCTCTTCCTCTCGCTCCGAGAGTGTTGAATGGGTTTCAAACCCCTTAAACTG
>ENA-UOYA01002481-UOYA01002481.1-activated-sludge-metagenome-genome-assembly--contig:-NODE-2481-length-17762-cov-5.568476_pt1 | contig 17762 bp, 16 predicted proteins | sample MGYA00238163_ERZ764804 | MGnify/ENA primary metagenome ERZ764804 (study PRJEB28919, sample SAMN05720223) | activated sludge metagenome | isolation source: Anaerobic digester | place: Hong Kong... | reverse complement strand
TGTACAGGTGTCCGCCCCTGCTTACGTCATCCCGGGCCGCCTTCATATGCTCGAATCCCATGCCGTCGCCGATGAGAAGGATGACGCTCTTCGGTGTCTCCGGTACAGCTTGCTTAATATCCAGGGTAACAACGTTGGAATCGAGGTAGCCGTCCTTAGCAACGGATACGGTATATTGGCCGGCCTTCTCAAATGTATAGCCAGCCTTTCCGCTGCCGTCGGTGGTCAGGGTGGCCAGGGTGTTGTTGACCCCTGACTTAACGGTAACCTTGGCGTCGGCCACCGGCAGGCCCATGGAAGTGACGGTGAACCCGGTGGGCAGTCCCGCAACAGCGTCGGAGTGCTGCAGCACCAGGGGCTTGTCCAGGTTTAAAAGCTGGGCGATTTTACGGGCGATGTCGGTGTTGTCAATGGTTCCGTTGAACAACTCCGCTCCGGGGCCTTCAGCCATAATGGGCACCATGGCGGCGGTGTGGTCCCCGCTGCTCCAGCTGGGTTGGTGAGTGGCCAGGTCGTAGGTCAGGCCGCCGGTCTCGTGGTCGGCGGTGACAATAACCAGTGTGTCGGGATGCAAGGCTTGAAAGTCCAGGGCTGCTTTCACCGCGTCGTCAAAGGCCACTGTTTCGCCCTGCGTGTTGTTAAAGTCGTTGGCGTGGGCGGCCCAGTCAATCTGGCCGCCTTCCACCATCAGGAAGAAGCCGTCCTGGTCTTTGGCCAAAACTTCCAGTCCTTTTTGGGTCATTTCACTCAGATGGGGCTGGGTGGCAGGAGGATTGGCCCTCTCCTGCACCAGGCCGTTGGTGTCGTGGAAGATACCCAGCACTTTATTGACGCCGGAGGCGTTTAAACCATTCAATTCAGTGACGTTTGAGACATAACTGTAGCCGTTGGCCTGTGCCTCGGCGATTAGATCACGGCTGTCGCCGGGGTCTTCAATTGACTTCCCGTCATGTGTTTTCCCGGCGTTCAAGGTTTGCCGGTTCTGGAAGTGATTCTTGCCGCCGCCCATAACAACTTCCATATCTTTGGTCATCATTTGGGAGGCAATGCTGTTGTACATGTTCCTGTGCAAAATGTGTGCGGCAAAACCGGCCGGAGTGGCGTGGGCAATCTGGGTGGTGGTAATCACACCGGTAGCCAGCCCCTTGGTTTCGGCCAATTCCAGCACGGTGGGAACGGAGGTGCCGTCTGGCAGCCGGCCGAGCTCGTTGTTGTCTATCTTATATCCGGAAGCTATGGCGGTAGCGGCTGAAGATGAGTCTGTAATGTCGGCGTTGGCGGCGTTTGTGGTTACTTTTCCGCCGGCGTCGTTGACGTCGTCCATGTACAGGTGTCCGCCCCTGCTTACGTCATCCCGGGCCGCCTTCATATGCTCGAAGCCCATACCGTCACCGATGAGCAGGATGACGTTCCTGGGAGTGCTTGAAATTCCGCTCTGCACACTATTAGCCGCAAAAGAAGGTGAACAGCCAAAAATATTAAGGACAAACGTGATAACCAGAATTAATGAAGTGATTTTGGATTTACTTTGAATAACCATGTTATTTAATCCTCCTTTAAACATTGAAACAACTGTTAAAGCTTGACCAGCTACAGTCCATCGTCTTACTTCGGTATGATCCACTCCCCATTAATTAGGACCATTTTTCACCTCCTAAAAAATTCCTAAGTCCGTAAAAAATTATGACATATCCTGGTTAATTAATTTTTAAAACAAAGTATGGCTGTGGTTAAATTTTTGATCTTTAATGTAAGAGAAAAAAAGCTGAGCTTTACCGTGAAAAAATCCACCAAAAAAAAAGAGGCTTCGCGTTCGACCGCGAAACCCCTGATCCAATAAAGATTACTGGAAAAAGGGATAAATTTAATGGTGCCCTATGATTAAAGCATGCAGTCTAAAATTTGGAGGCATCCTAACTGTTATTATTATGGAAGAAGCTTGACTCCCAAGGCGGCAAGAGAACTGCGCTCCGTCTTGCTCAAAGTGACATGGGCGTACAGACGCTGCCCTTTGAAAGCATCAATTAAGGTGACAAAGCCATTGCTTGTAGCGGTAAGACGGCAGTTATCGATTTGTTGAACGTCCCCTGTTATCACAATTTTTGTGCCTTTCCCCACCCTGGTTATAATGGTTTTTATGTTTTCCCTTGATAAGTTCTGTGCCTCATCAATAATAACCCACTGCCCGGGTATGGATCGGCCGCGAATGTAAGCAAGAGCTTCAAGCTCAATATATCCCTCATTCATAAATGTCTTAACCTGTTCGGCTGGTGACGTTTTTCTGTCATATTTATTTCCGGCGAATTTGCGGGTTAAAAACTCAAGATTATCGAAGATCGCGCCCATCCAGGGAGAAAGCTTTTCCTCTTTACTGCCGGGCAGCGCCCCGATGTCGCGGCTATGGGGAATTAGAGCCCGTGACACGACTAATTTAGTGTATTTGCTATGGTTGACAATTTGATGCAAACCAGCGGCCAGGGCCAGCAGCGTTTTACCGGTGCCGGCCGGCCCAAGGGCGCTGACCAGTTCGATTGCCGGATCCAGCAAGGCATCCATTAAAAAATACTGTTCCATATTACCCGCCGCGGGGCTAATGCCAAAAGCCTGTAAATCACGGCGGAGGGGAATAACCGATTTGCTGGTCGCGCAATAACGCCCGTAGTGAAACCCACCTGTCTTGTCCACCATCCTGACATACTGGTTGGGAAGCAAGGGATAATCTAATGAGAATGAGTCGTTCTGATAAAACTCTTGAATATCCTCGTCTGATACTGTAACTTCACACCATCCAGTATAAAGATTGTTCAACTCAACCCTTTCCACTATATAGTTTTCAGCCGGTATACCCAGGACATCAGCGGCGATCCTCGTGCAGATATCCTGGGTTATTAGTTCCAGAGGTTCTTTTCCTATCAGGCCTTTACTGACTGCAAGGATCCTGTTATCCGCATTGTTTTTTGTTAAGAAATCGGGCAACTGAACATCAATGTGATTGATCTCTACTTTAATGTAGTGACCGGTCGAAAGCTCAACACCCTCGTGCAGCTTGGGCCGCAATTTGTCAAGATACATTATTGCCCTGCGGGCGTTGGCGCCCCGCAAATCCTCCAGTCCTTTATACTGGTCAATTTCTTGAATTACAGCAAGGGGTATGATGATCTTACAGGGGGGAAAAGACTGTATTATTTCTTCCACGGGACGGTCCAATAGAACATTGACATCCAAAACCCTTACCGTCAAAAATTACTCACCCCTAGTTTTTTAAGTTGATACTAACAAAGAAATGTTATAAGCATAAGAAATTATTGTTAAATAAATGTAATTTTTAAAAAGAATCCCGAACAAAATTCGGGACTGAGTTGGGGATGGAAATTATTTTGTTGTCAATTATATACGTTACTATATGAAAGTTATAAGATCATTAAAGTTGCAATAGATTTTTGTTAAACAGAGGTAAATCTTTAGATAAGGATTTTATTATGAATGAAAATAAAAAACCTAAGTGGTTTTATTAAAATTAACAAGAAATTAATTGAAAATTACCTGTCACTTAAGAAAAATTTAAAAAAATACTTATACAATAACTGAAATAAAAAAATTCAAAAGAAAGCTGGTGTTTATTTGAGAATAGCTTTTTTTACGGATACTTTTCTTCCTCAACTTAATGGCGTATCTATCACTATGCAGAAGTTATTCGAGTATCTCGACCAGAGAAGTGACTGCGATTATATAGTTTTTGCGCCTGGTCCCGGTGAAGACATGAATAATAAAGTTTATCGTTCCACAAGCATTAAGTTTATCCTGTACCCCGAATGTCGAATTTCCATACCAAATTACTTGTTTATCTCAAAGACACTAAATGATTTTAAACCGGACCTGATCCACATAAGCACCCCGTTCAGCATGGGACTCTGTGGATTATTTTATGCCGGGAAGCACGGAATCCCGGTTACTTCCGTTTATCACACCAATTTTAATGACTATCTCAAATACTACCGCCTAAAATTTATAAGCGGCATGGCCTGGAAATACTTTGCCTGGTTTCATAATCACTGCGATATTAATTACTGCCCCTCAATTTATACAAAAGAACAGCTTTTGTTACGCGGGTTCAAGAATCTCGAACTGTGGGTAAGAGGTGTTGATACCGACCTTTTTTCACCAAAATACCGGGGGACTTCCCCATGTGTTTATCACATGAATGATAAAACAACCTTTTTATATGTCGGCAGGGTGGCAGCCGAAAAAAATTTCGGGGTGTTGACAACCGCCATAGATCTGATCAACAGGGACCACTACGATAAGGTACATTTTCTTATTATCGGCGACGGGCCTATGCTGGAAAAGGTCAAAGGTTGGGAGCCGGGCAATGTGACCTGTACCGGTTACCTGACAGGGTTGTCACTGGCCCGGGCTTACGCTAACGCGGATGTTTTTATCTTTCCCTCCACCTCGGAAACATTCGGCAATGTTGTTTTAGAGGCAATGGCTTCCGGGCTTCCTGTAGTCGGAGCCTTTGCAGCCGGTGTACGTGATAACCTGATTGACGGGTTTAACGGGATTTCCTGCAAGCCGGATGACCCTGTTGACCTTGCCGCCGGTGCCGTTAAATTACTAAAAGATAAAAAACTTATGAAGACATTGGGTGAACAGGCCCGTTCCTACTCCCTGGAAAAGTCCCTCGAGGCAGGTTTTCAACACCTTATCGAAAGTTGGGAGGTACTGATCGGTAAACAAGCTTCAATTTCAAAGGTAACGGGTCCTCAAATAATTATGGATAGTCGGGTGGCCTGTTATCCTGAGAAGTTTACCTCTTAATACCTTTAGAGGCCTTGCTCCTAACAAAATACAAGACCAATTATTTTTTAAAGAGGTGTAACATGTTAAACGTCACATCAATGTTTAGTATTCTTGTTACAACTACTACAAAACATATCTCCATGAATTCTCTTCCGGTCAAGGAGTTAAAGGAGCCAGTAGTACACATTCTTTCATAACCAATCAGGCCAGACAAATTCTGGACAATGACGGTTATAAAAAGGCAGCCCATATTTTTAATATATTTGATGAGCAGTTGGAAAACGGTGTAGTGTGGGTTGACAAAGGGCTTAAGAGCGCCTGCCACTATTATGATCCCGATACTGGAACAGGTATGTGGCTATGGCCCAACGCCGCTAAAAAATGCGCAGAGTTTTTCTACAAGTCGTTAAACTTGTGGCAAAGAAAAAAACATGCTATGGCCATGTTTTTCCTTGGAGCTGCTATTCACCTGGTGCAGGACGTTTGCGTTCCGCATCATGCCGCAAATAAAATGTTCAACTGCCACCTGGAATATGAGAATTGGGTGGAAAAAAGGAAAGAAAACTATAAAGTGGACCGTGGGGGAATTTATGAGATCTATGTAAAACCTGAAGAATGGATAAGTGAAAACGCCCGGTTGGCTAAGGGATACTTCCATTTTGTGGGTAATAGTACACAAGGAGGCTACCATAAGGCAACAGAGGAATTATTACCCAGGGCTCAGTGTACCACAGCCGGTTTTTTGTTAAATTTCTACAACCTACTGTAACAGTTATCCATATGTAGCCCAGGGAACTAACTGCTTAAAGCTATAACAAGTTTACGTGCTTCCTTGAGAACTTTTTTATGCCAGTTCAAATAATCTTTTACCTTCAAGGCTGAGGTGTTTAGAACGGCATCTTTTTTTATACCTACCTCATTGATCAGTTGCATGGCCTTGTCACATTGACCCACCGTATCGCAAAAGTGTGAGTCGCTGTTTGCGGCAACTAAAACTTTGTTCCTTTTGGCTGACTCGGCAAATAAACGGCAGCGCGGGGTGCTGCCCGGACGGCTTAAGGAAAAAGAATTATTGTTAATTTCCAGGGCTTTTCCGGCAGCTTTGGCAGCCAACACCACTTTCTCAATATCCACCGTAAACACCGGGTTCCCCGGGTGGCTGATGATATGAACAAAAGGGTTGCATATCGCATTTATCATAGCTCTTGTGTTTGCATCAACAGAACCGGGGTCGTAACCGCTACCTTCATGGAATCCCGCCAAAACCAGATCGAGTTCTGATAAAAGTCGCTCAGGTAGGTCAAGATTTCCAGCGGTGTCGATAATATTGGCTTCCACTCCGCGCAGAATTTCAACCCCGGCCAGTTCTTTGGGAAACCCCAGCAGTTGGTAGAAGTAATACTCGTGGGGCCCGCCCGGCATGTTTATACCGTGGTCGGTAATCCCCACAATTTTCAAACCTCGTCCGGCTGCAGCCCCGGCTACTTCCTTTATGGTGCTGAAGGCATGCCCGCTGGCAATTGTATGGACATGTAGATCCGCTTCCATTCGCAATTTTGACGCCTCCTTTTATTAAATTTATTTTATACCCGGTTTGTTAAACCATTTTTAAAAGTATGTTATTTTTTATTGCATTTTTTATTGAATTTCTGAATTAATAATTTTTTTTGAACATATTTTGAATAGATATAAAAAATATTTATAAGTTAACATAATTTTCATATTAAATTAACTGTAATTTAAAATAATAGTTTTATAGTTTATTTCAAAGACTCTTTTATAAGGAGAAATAATGTGGCTGCCGTTTTTGGAAAAGCGATTGACGCAATCAGAAATTTTATCAACTTTTCAGGTTTTAAAGAAAGATATATTCCCGGTAAACAGCATATAAGCAATTCTTTTATGCTAAAAGTAATCGAGCCCAGCCTGGAAAGATGCAATCCCGTGGTTGTGCTGTATTTCGACATCACGAAATTTCACGAAATTGAACAGCTTGGCGGCCCACAAATTGCGACTCGCGTGCTGGCTATATTTAAAGATGCGCTGGAGAAAAAAATACCTGATCTTTTTAAAGATGCAAATTTGCTTGCCGTAGAGAACCTGCTGGGGGATGACTTCGTCGTGCTGCTTGAATTGGGGGAAGAATTGGCCCTTGCAAACTTACAGGACGCTGCCATTGCCTCCCGCATCAAGATAAAAGAAAGCTTAAAACAAGAAATGCTGAAAATAACCGGTGAACCGCTGGAAATCCACGTAGGTTACGCTGTAATAAATTCTTTATCAGGAAACCTGGAAAGCCAATTCTACAACGCTGTACGTGAGGCAAAAGGTATCGCAAAAGGTTCCATAGACCTGCATACGGTACGATTGCTGTCTGAATTCAGGAGGCTTCTGGACGGCTCGCACTTTAACGTAGTATATCAGCCCATTATTTCTCTCCGGTGGGGCAGCATTCTCGGGTGGGAGGCACTGACGCGCGGACCCGATGACAGCTATTTCCACAGCCCGGACATTATCTTCTCATTCGCTGAGGAAGCCGGCCTTCTTTTCCCGCTGGAAAAGGTCTGCCGCCAGATAGCTTTTAACAGACTCGGAGAAATAGGTCCCGACCAAAAACTTTTCGTAAATATCCACCCGCGCACTATCAGCGATCCCTATTTTGTCCGCGGTGAAACTATGAAACTAATCAAGGAAGCGGGATTGAAACCTGTCAATATTGTTTTTGAAATAACTGAAAGACACAGCATTCACGACTTTTCCTTCTTTAACAAAACCCTGGAGCATTACCGTAACCAGGGTTTCCTTGTAGCGGTAGACGACGCCGGAGCCGGTTTTTCCTGCCTCCAGTCCATCGCTGAAATAAGGCCGGACTTTATAAAGATCGACATGTCACTGATCAGGGGTATCCATACAAACTCTGTCAAACGGTCGCTCCTGGAGACATTTGTCATCTTTGCGGAGAAAATAGGCTGTACGGTAATCGCTGAAGGAATAGAGGAAGAGGAGGAACTCGATACCCTGGCCAATATAGGTGTGCACTATGGCCAGGGCTACTATTTGGGGCGCCCGGTTTACCCCAAACAATTTTTAAATGAAGAATTATCCCTTAAAATGTTCCGCCTGGCTTCAAATGGCCGCAACCGTGTTTGGAAGCACGCTTTCCCGGTGGAAGAGATTATTGAAAATGCCGTTACTATTAACAAAAACACACCTGTGCGTAACGTAAAGAAACTGTTTGATAAGAACGAGAAGATTTCCGGTGTGGTTGTGGTGGAAGATGGGGTGCCGGAAGGTTTAGTTATGCGAAATAATCTTTATCGCTATCTTAGCATGCAGTATGGGGTGCCTCTCTATTATGAACGCTCCATTTCCATAATAATGGATAATCTGCCACTTATACTGGAGGGGGACACACCTATTGAAACAGCTTCCCAGGCGGCTATGAGCAGGGATAAAACAAAATTGTACGACTACATTATTGTCACAAAAAACAAGGCCCTGCAGGGCGTGGTTTCAGTGCAGACCCTGCTGGATACCATGACCAAGATCCGCCTGGAAACGGCCAAAGGAGCCAACCCTTTGACCGGCTTGCCCGGCAGCGTCGTGATAGAGCAGGAGCTGCACAGACTTATAAATGAAAACGTGCGCTTCAGTATTATCTATATTGACCTGGATTACTTTAAATCTTACAACGACAGATATGGATTTGAAAGAGGCGATCGCGTCATCCTGTTCACATCGAGACTTTTAAACAGTGTTTTGCAAAAATTCGGGGGAGAGAAAACTTTTTTAAGCCATATTGGTGGTGATGACTTTGTAATCATCATGGGGAAAGAACAAACCGGCGAGGTATGCGACAGGTTCTTAAGATATTTCGACCGGCTCATAAAATCGTTCTACGATGAAGGAGATCGCGGAAAAGGTGCAATACTAGGTTTTGACCGGGAAGGCAGGGAAAAACTATTCCCTTTTGTGTCGGTATCTATGGCGGTCATTGAGTGTGAGGAAGGCACAACAGCCAGCCTTAAAAGCATTTCTGAAAAAGCGGCCCAGTTAAAGCGTTATGCCAAGTCCATTTCCGGCAGCATCGTTGTGAAGGACAGGAGAAGTCGCGAGGCTTAACATAAAATTAATAAAATAGTAATTTGCAATTAACTTTATAATTATAAACTGTGATCGGCAGGATAGTCCTAGACAAGGTGGGAATAAAAGTGCCGCTAATCCTGGCTGTTGATGACGAGGCTAATATTCTGGAGCTTTTGAAGTATAACCTGACCAAAGAAGGTTACCAGTTTATCGGAGTTACCAACGGCAGTGACGCCATAAAGGCCGCCGGCGAAGAAAAACCTGACCTGATCATTCTGGACATTATGCTGCCTGAATTGGACGGCTGGGACGTACTCCGTATTTTAAAATTCAACAAAGAAACCATGTCCATACCTGTAATCATGTTGAGCGCCAAGGGCGATGTTCTTGACAAAGTGCTGGGGCTGGAACTGGGCGCCGACGACTACGTCACCAAACCGTTTTCGCCAAGGGAAATCCTGGCCAGGGTAAAAGTACACTTACGACGCAAGCGCCAACCCCCGCCCAGTGAAGAAGCAAAAGAAGAAATCCGGATTAAAAACCTGGTAATAAGACCGGACCGTTATGTTGCGACTCTGAATGGCAAAAAACTTGATCTTACTCCAAAAGAGTTTGAGCTGCTGCACCTGCTGGCCGCGAACCCCGGCCGGGTCTTTACCAGAGACATCCTGCTGGAAAGAATCTGGGGTTATGACCGGGTCAGGGAAACCCGTACCGTGGACGTGCATATCCGCTACCTGCGCCAGAAAATCGAAAAAGACCCCGCCAGCCCGGAATACATCGAAACGGTGCGCAGTGTCGGCTACCGTGCCTGCCCGGAAAAATAAAAACGTGTGGTTTGGGAGACTCTTACAATGAACCTGCTTTACAAAGCACTTAACTTAAGCGGCAGTGAAAAACTCGGCAGAATTCTCACAACGGGCGCCGCTGCGATTGCAATTATCTCTACCATAACCATAGTCTTTTTTATTTCCAGCAAGGGCCTTTCTACTTTTCTGGTTAATGGTGTAAGTGTCAAGGACTTCCTTTTTTCCACTCACTGGCTGCCCGACCGCCTGCCGGAAGAGGGCGGGCCGCAAGTCGGTGTGCTGGTTTTTATTTTCGGTTCTTTAACCGTATCGCTGCTGGCCGTGCTGTTAAGCACGCCGCTCAGTGTCGCCTGCGCGGTTTTCATTGCCGAGATAGCGCCCAACTGGGGCCAGCGGGTGCTGCAGCCTGCCATTGAAATTTTGGCGGGTATTCCATCTGTTGTTTACGGGTATATCGGTTTGAGCGTCTTGGTACCCTTTATCCGCAATAATATCGGAGGGCTTGGCTTCAGTGTGCTGGCCGGTTTTCTGGTCCTCTCCGTGATGATCCTGCCTACCATAGTAAGCATCTCCACCGACACCTTGAGAGCTCTGCCCGGCGAGTGGAAGGAGGCGGCATACGCCCTGGGCGCCACCCGCTGGCAGGCGATTCGAATGGTACTCCTACCTGCGGCGCGCTCAGGTATTATGACCGGTATTGTTCTTGGCCTGGCCAGGGCTTTCGGTGAGGCGCTGGCGGTCCAAATGGTCATCGGCAATACCAGAAAGATTCCCGGGTCTATCCTGGACCCTATAATTACCCTCACCAGCGCCATTACCATGGATATGGGCAATACACCGATGGGCTCCCTTTGGAATAACTCCCTCTGGTCAATGGGTCTTTTGCTGCTAATAATGTCTTTCTTCTTTATCGTGATGATTCGGTTTATCGCCTTAAAAGGAGGCGCCGCCAGATGAATTCCCGCATTGCCGACAGAATTGCCACCGTCATGTTTTGGGCCGGGGCACTGGTCGTAATCATCATATTAGGTTCACTGACAGGATATGTGCTTTACCACGGGGGGAAGTCCATCAGTTGGGACTTTCTTACCAAACCTCCCCAGGTAGTCAGGGCCGGAGGCGGTATCGGGCCGCAGATCTTCAATTCCTTTTACCTGCTGGTTCTATCCATGGCCTATACCATCCCCATGGGCCTGCTGGGCGGTATTTACTTGGCTGAATACGCAGGCAGCAACAGGTGGACAGAGATAGTGAGGCTCTCTATCGAAACATTGAACTCACTTCCTTCCATTGTGGTCGGACTCTTCGGCCTGCTCGTTTTTGTAAATATGACAGGCTGGGGTTATTCACTGATATCCGGCGCCCTGGCCCTCACCGTAATCAACCTCCCCCTTATGATCAGGATCACCGAGGAGTCAATCCGCGGCGTACCCGCCAGTTTGCGCGAAGCCAGCCTGGCTCTAGGCGCCAACCGCTGGCAGACCATCATCAAGGTTGTGCTGCCCGGCGCCTTCCCCGGGCTGGTCAGCGGGGCTATTATCACATCCGGCCGGGTCTTCGGTGAGGCCGCCGCTCTATTGTTTACAGCCGGCATGTCCAGCCCGGCTTTGGATTTCAGCAACTGGAACATTTTTGATTCGTCTTCGCCTTTGAATCCCTTTCGCCCGGCGGAAACACTGGCCGTGCATATCTGGAAAGTCAACACCGAGGGTCTGATCCCTGACTTAAGAAGGGTCGCCGACGGCTCCGCGGCGGTGCTGATCCTGGTAGTGCTCGGTTTCAACCTGGCTGCACGCTACCTGGGCAGAAAAATATACAGGCGCATGTCGGCCACATAAGGAACCAGGAAAGGGGAAGCAGAGTGAAAATTGCGGTCATATCAGACCTGCATGCCAACATTACAGCGCTTGAAGCGGTTCTGAACGACATTGATGGAAAGCAGGCGGACATGGTTGTTTGCGCCGGTGATTTGGTCGGTTACCTGCCCTTCCCCAATGAGGTGATTGACCTGGTAAGAAGAAGAAATATATGCTGTGTCATGGGCAATTATGACGACGCCATCGGGAATAAGCGCGTGGTATGCGGTTGCGCATATAAGAATGAAAAGGCCAGAGTGGCCGGTGAGCGCTCCCTGGCCTGGACCAGTGAGCATGTGACCGAAGAAAACAAATCTTTTTTACGGGACCTCCCCCGTGAAATAAATCTAAGTATAAATAGCCGGACAGTAAAAATTGTACACGGCAGCCCGTATCATTTAAATGAATACCTGACTGAGGATACAAGTGAAGTTTACTTAGAAGAACTACTCTCCCAAACCTGTACAGATGTGCTTATCTGCGGCCATACCCACATCCCCTACCATAAGAGTCTGGCAAACGGCAAACACGTGGTCAACGCGGGCAGCGTGGGCAAGCCCAAACACGGCGATCCGCGGGCAGTTTATACCGTGCTGGAGATTGCTGAAGTTGTGGGTGTCAAGTTTTATAAAGTGCAGTACGACTTTGCCGGCGCGGCCGGGGCTATCTTATCCGCGGGGCTGCCGGAAGAGTTTGCCGCTGAGATACTTACAGGCAGGGCATTATACTGATTAGACATCCATGTTGCTGACCAGTATCAGCAAAGGATGAAAGCAACCGGGGTTTTATTTCAATCGAACACGGCACATTAGTGCCTAACTTGTTTTGAGGCACCTGGGGACATTCCTCGTCAACAAAGGAATACCTGAAACAGAGGTGTGTCCCCATTCCTCTGACGAATAAATTCGCACCTACACAAGGTAAGGTATTAGAAAAGGCAAGGGGCCCCGGCTCCTTGCCTTAGTCATTTAGCTGATCCACTCACCTGTGACCATATAAATTACTGCTTCCCCGATGTTCCTGGCATGATCTGCAATCCTTTCCAGACAGTGAGTAACGAAAAGCAGTTGGACAGCCATGTCGGTCTTGTTTGGATCTTTTCTGATGATATCTACAAGAATGTTAAAGTATTTTTTGTAAAGCTCACCAATTTCTCCTTCCAGGCGCATGCTGTCTTTAGCCTTTTCCACATCGGAAGCCGAGTATGAATTGACGGCGCTGTTAACCAAACCCTTCACATCAAGACCTATCTGTGACAGTACTGGAAGATCTTCTATAGTCCTCTTGCCATGCAGCCGCAGTGTCGACTTGGCTATTTTCTCAGCACAGTCGCCCATTCCCTCAAGGTCTGTGGCAGTTTGCATGTCTGCCTGGATACCTCTCAAATCTATCGCCTGGGGCTGGTGCTGCGCTAAAAGCCTGAGGCATTTATTCTGCACGTCAATTGTAAGCCCGTCAATTTCATCATCGCCAGCAATAACCTGCTGCGCGAGAGCAACATCATCTTCTATCAATGACACAATTGCCTGGCAGACTGATTTTTCAATCAAAGCGCCCATTCGCAGTATCTCGGATTTAAGCTCCTCCAACTCGTTGTCCAGAATAGTATTGTTCATAGTAGTTCCCCCAAAAATACAAGAATGCTAATTAGTGCATTAAACTCATTAAAGAAATGAATACTCATATGAATTCAAACATTTCTATGTTAAGGATACTTTAAATTTAGTCAAAAAACTAATAATAATTTTATATAAATGTAATTATTATGGCAAATTAATTCCCTCTTAACGAACACATAACAGTATTCTAACAGAAGAATGTTAAGATTAAAAATGCAAAGATTTCCTGGCATTAGAAAAGACAAGGGGCGCTGGCTCCTTGACTCAGTCATTTAAGCTGGTTCGCTCGCCTGTGACCATATAAAGTACCGATTCACCGATGTTCGTGGCGTGGTCAGCGATCCTTTCCAGGCAGTGAGTGGCGAAAAGCAGCTGGACCGCCATGTCGGCCTTGTTTGGATCTTGCCTGATCATATCCATCAGAATATTAAAGTACCTTTTGTAAAGCCCGTCAATTTCATTTTCCACCTTCACAATATTTTTAGCCGTTTCAATGTCGGCGGCTGAGTATGAATTGATAATGTTGGTTACCATTCCTTTCACATCAAAACCTATTTGAGACAGCAGGGAAAGATCGGCAATGGTCCTCTTGCCCTGCAGGCGCAGTGTCGACTTGGCTATTTTCTCCGCGCAGTCTCCCATTCTTTCAAGGTCTGTGGCTATCTGCAAATTTGCCTGAATAGCCCGCAAATCAACCGCCAGCGGCTGACGGAGCGCTATCAGCCTCAAACATTTATTCTGCACATCGATAGTAAGCGTGTCGACATCATCGTCTTCCGCAATAACCTGCTGCGCCAGGTCAACCTCATCTTCTATCAATGAAACAACCGCCTGATAGATCGATCTTTCAATCATGGCGCCCATTCGCAGAATCTCGGACTTGAGCTCCTCCAGCTCGCTGTCCAAAATAGTGTTGTGCATAGCTGCTCCTCCAATATTCTAGTATACTAAACAGCGCATGTACTCTATAAGAAAGGCTTTTCATATAGATTAAAGCATTCTTCTGTTAAAGCGATCTTAAAATTATTTTAAAAATTAATTAAACCTTTGTTATAAAACAGCAATAGAGCTGACAAATAAATTAACCCTTTCTTAACGAACATATAACAATATTCTAACAGAGACATGTTAAGATTTGAAATGAATTTTCCTACCCGCCATTTTGTATAATATTGGGGGTCTTTAAATGTCAGACAACCGGATTTCTGTCAGTAATCTAAATCTGTATTATAAGGAATTCCAGGCTTTGAAGCAAGTTGACATGGATATTGGCGCCAACAGAGTTACCGCCCTGATCGGGCCTTCCGGCTGCGGCAAATCCACCTTCCTGCGCACTTTGAACCGCATGAACGACCTGATCGAAGGTGTAAGGGTGGAAGGCAGCGTGCTGTTGGACGGGGAAGACATCTACCGTCCTGACGTGGATGTGGTAAGCCTGCGCAAAAGAGTAGGCATGGTTTTTCAAAGACCAAACCCGTTTCCCATGTCGGTATTTGACAATGTGGCCTATGGCCCGCGCATACACGGCGAGAGAAATAAACGCAAACTAGAACAGATCGTGGAAACCAGCCTGCAGGGCGCAGCGCTCTGGGGAGAAGTACAGGACCGCCTGCACAAATCGGCCCTGGGCCTTTCCGGCGGGCAGCAGCAGCGGGTTTGCATCGCCCGGCTTTTGGCGGTCGAGCCGGAAGTGCTCTTAATGGACGAACCAACATCCGCCCTGGATCCCCTGGCCACCGTGAAAATTGAAGAATTGATCAGTACCCTGAAAAAAGACTATACCATCATTATCGTAACACATAATATGCAGCAGGCCGCACGCGTGTCAGACAGCACAGCCTTTTTCTTAAACGGCGAGATGGTGGAATGTGGAGAAACAGAAAGTATTTTCACCAGACCGCTCGACCAGCGCACCGAAGATTATATAACCGGAAGGTTTGGCTAATGATCAGGAAGCCCGCGTTAGACGCGGGCTGTTTAGGTTTTAACCGAGGTTGAGATATAAGGCGTTTTCCTTTTCATCATATTTGGCCTGAAACTTTCCTTTGACGGAAATGTTAAAGTGATTAAAAAATCCCCTGCTGAAAACCTTTGTTTTCTTGATGTTTTGACCTTCGTCTGTAGCTTTTATTCTGATTGTGTTTGTTTCTTTGTCATAAGCAAGCTCAACCTTTTCCGTTCCCAACTTTTCGCGGGCATGTTTGTTTAACACAATAGAATTCTTTGAAATCGTTACCAGAGGCAACTTAGGCACTCTTTCACCACGAGGCTTATAAATTTCGAAAGGCATTTTTCACACTCCCATTTTTTGTATTATTGAAGATTATAAACAAATATTAAGCATTTGTCAAATATACTTTAAAATTTTTATTTTTTGCGGCAATTTAATGATAATGCTTAACTTTGCTGTTTTTTAAGGTCATTGTTACAGCAAAAAACAAAATATGAGTTGAATTGTGAAAATAACAGATAAAGTGCCAAGATAATTTTAATTTACGCCTGGCTGTCAGATAAAAAAACTCTTTTTGATTTTTTCGTTTTAGTTAATAAAAAACCCTTGCTCTGTTTAACACCTTGAAACTGCTTCCGAAATATCTCAATTAGGTAAAAACATAAAGGGATTCACGGTTTTACTTAGAATATTAATTAAAAAGAGTATTTACAATCGATAGGTTTTTAGATCATGGAGCAATGTTAAGGAGGGATAAAACTTGGACTTTGAGAAGATGACCATACCCGAAAGGGCGAACCACTGTCAAAACATCTATTTCAAGGAAGGGGATAATGGAGTCCCCCAATGCTCCGATAACTTTCTTAACAACCAGAGATGCGACAACATTTGCTGCGGCCACTGCCGGAACTATGCATCATGTGAAGATGAAAAATGCAGGAAAGTGTGGATCAACCCCAAACTGGTCATAGAAAATCCGGTGGGAAGGTTAATTTATGTGGTCTTGGCAACCGGCCAGCTGGTTTCCGGCTCGATACCCTGTATAATAAGCGAAATGTACGATGATAATGAATAAAAGCCTTAATAATTCTAATTTTTTGCCGAAAATAAGAGTGTGGGAAGGGCTTTACTGCTTTTTGAGGAAAAATCAGCATTTGAGGTGCAGCAATGAGAAGAGTGCCGATAGATTCACTCCTGCCGGGAATGAAGGTAGGCCATAACATTTATAACAGCAGGGGCGAAACACTTATCAGCCATAACGTGGTTTTAAACAAAAGATACATTGACAGCCTGAAAAGGCTGGGCATACCCGCTCTATACATAATAGACGACAGCCTGCCTGATTTTTATATTGAAGACGTAATTACCGAAAAAAGCAGGGTTGAGGCTATCAAACTGGTAAGAAACATCCTGCAGGGACAGGGCACAGCCAAATCACGCCTGGATAACGCTTTGATGAACGGGTCGAGAGAAACCATCAGCGACATTATCGAGCAGCTTCTGGATAACCCCAGTCTAATGGTAAATATGATCGATATCCGCAGCATTGATGACTATCTGTTTGGCCATTCGGTCAACGTATGCGTGCTTTCCTTAATCACCGGCATATCCCTGGGTTATGACAGGAGCAGCCTGATGAACCTCGGTATGGGCTCACTAATGCATGACATGGGCAAAACATTAATCCCCAACTACATCCTCAATAAACCCGGCCCGCTGAACGAAGATGAGTTTAGCGTGATTAAAAAGCACTCTGAATATGGATATTCCATTTTGACCAACAATGATTCTTACATTAAAAAATTATCGGCCTTGATCGCGCTGCAGCACCATGAACGATACAACGGGGAGGGTTACCCGAAAGGGCTGCTTGGCGCCAACATTCACGAGTTTTCTCAAATCGTGGGCATTGCCGATGTTTTTGACGCTATGACGGCCGACCGGGTCTACCGCAAGGCGCACCCGCCCTACGAGGCCTTTGAAATGCTGGCCGGCTCGGGTAATTTTTACTTTGACTACAGGCTGGTCCTTGCTTTCCTCAGCAACATCGCCGCCTATCCGTCCGGCACGATCGTCTGGCTCAGCTCCAAAGAAATTGCCATTGTGGTTGAGACCCCCAAGGGCTTCCCTCTTTACCCCAAGGTGAAAATAATTTATGACGCGGCAGGCAACAAACTTCCCGAGCCTGTGGACATGGATTTATCGGCACAAAATGAAATTACCGTGTTAAAGGTTATCGAATACGATAAATTAGAGGAAATGGCAGCGAAACAAGGCAAGCTGATTTCCTAGTCGACATAGCGCCTGGCGCCCCAGTATTCACCAGCGTAAGACCCGCTGTCAAGAGCCTGTATTTTAATGTTTGAATCACTGTTGTGAGAGTGGATCATCAAACCTTCACCTACATACATACCCACATGGTGAATCTGGCCGGATCCCCCCTTAGCCGCAAAGAACACCAGGTCTCCGGGTAATAAGTCAGACCTGGCGACCCAGGTTCCTTCTTTAGCCTGCTCATCAGCATCCCTGGGTATGGAGATACCCTGCGACTGGTAGAGCCGCATGGTAAAACCAGAACAATCGAACCCGCATGACGCGGTGCCCGCCCAGATATAACGCAACCCCAGAAATTTTCTGGCTT
>ENA-UOYA01002478-UOYA01002478.1-activated-sludge-metagenome-genome-assembly--contig:-NODE-2478-length-17775-cov-5.114165_pt1 | contig 17775 bp, 11 predicted proteins | sample MGYA00238163_ERZ764804 | MGnify/ENA primary metagenome ERZ764804 (study PRJEB28919, sample SAMN05720223) | activated sludge metagenome | isolation source: Anaerobic digester | place: Hong Kong... | reverse complement strand
CAAGATTTATACAGTCCTGATCGCAGATAAGCGACAGCTGTCCGATATTTCCGCTATGGCTGCAGACGGACAGCTGTCGCTTATCTGCGATCAGGACTGTATAAATCTTGAGTCGTATATGAAGCTTATATGTCTTCATCTGATTTTCTCCGGCAATATGCCGTATATCAATCTTAATTTTGTCGGATTGATGCTGCCGCTCGGTATAAGGTGTGACATAGAGGTGTATGAGCGCAACGTTATAAATCTTCTGGGACCTTTGCAGATAGTCGTTTATGACTGCTTCGGCAAGGAATTTGATTTGCGGCTCGGCGTACCGGATGAGCTTCTGAGAGTATCTCTCAATGATGATTTCAAGAAATCTCTTACAAACAGAGACTTCAGGGAGAGTTTGAGACTCGAACAGCTGCAGTGGCTTAAGGATCTGAAGGATGCTTCGTCGAAGATATTCGGATCTAAGACAACACGCAAGAAGACCCTGCCAAACAGAAAATCGAGCTCGGCAGTGGCAGGTGACGGCAATTATCAGACATCCGGAAGGCAGACATCAAAGCAGAAGGTTCAGCCTAAGGGGACGCCGACACCCGGAAAGAACAAGTAGTACGGAGGTATCATCAATGGATAAGGTCTATAGATTGGGACTTGATATCGGTTCCACAACCATCAAGGTGGTTTTGCTTGACGGTGAAGAGATTGTCTACAGTGAATATAAGAGACATCATTCGGATGTTTCGGGGCTGCTCAATGAGCTTTTCGAAGAACTCGGCGCAAAATATCCCGGTATTCTTGTAGACGTTGTAATTACAGGCTCCGGCGGACTGTCGGTAGCCAACTGGCTCGGACTTAAGTTTACGCAGGAAGTCATGGCGGAGACTGTCGCAATCAGGAAGTATCATCCGGAGACAGATGTAATCATCGAACTCGGCGGTGAGGATGCCAAGATAACATATATGCACCCGGTTCTGGAGCAGCGCATGAACGGTACCTGCGCGGGCGGAACGGGTGCTTTTATCGATCAGATGGCATCGCTCCTTCAGACTGATGCCGACGGTCTCAATAATTTCGCCAAGGATTACAGATCTTTATATACGATTGCCAGCAGGTGCGGCGTGTTTGCCAAGAGTGATCTGCAGCCTCTCATAAACGAGGGTGCAGCGAGAGAAGATCTCGCTGCGTCAATCTATCAGTCTGTGGTAAACCAGACAATATCAGGTCTCGCCTGCGGAAGACCTATCAAGGGCAACGTCGCTTTTCTTGGCGGTCCGCTGTTCTTCAATTCTGAACTAAGAAATGCTTTTGAGAGAACGCTTGCCGAGAAGGTGGATTCTTTCTGGATGCCTGACGAAGCACAGATTTATGTAGGGCTTGGCGCGGCATTAAGTGCAGACGGGGCAAACCCTGTAAAGCTTGAGGACCTGCTTGCAAAGCTCAAGAACCGCGAGGGCTTTGTGCCGGACATTATAAGAATTGACCCTATTTTCGCGAATGAAGAAGAGAAGGCCGCTTTCGATGAACGTCATGCCAGGGCACAGATTCCGGTGCTGGACATTAAGACGCAGCACGGCCCGCTTTATCTGGGTCTTGATGCCGGCTCGACAACTACAAAAGCTGTAGTTATGAATACCGAAGGGCAGCTTGTGTATACCTATTACGCAAGCAACAAGGGCAACCCTGTCATGTCGGCGGTAACCATTCTTAAGGATATTTATTCTGTTATTCCCGATGACTGTCACATTGCGTATTCGTGCGTGACGGGTTACGGAGAGAATATAATCAAGGCTGCGCTCGGTATAGATATCGGTGAGATAGAGACTATGGCGCACTTCCAGTCGGCGAAATTTTTCTGCCCGGATGTAGATTTTATAATCGATATCGGCGGTCAGGATATGAAGTGTATGAAGATAAGGAACGGCGTCATTGATTCAATTATGCTCAATGAGGCCTGTTCTTCGGGATGCGGTTCATTCATCCAGACTTTCGCCCAGACACTTAACCTTACAACTCCGGAGTTTGCAAAGGCGGCGCTGAATTCAAGGAAGCCTGTGGATCTCGGAACAAGATGCACGGTATTTATGAATTCCAAGGTAAAGCAGGCTCAGAAGGAAGGCGCCTCCGTCGGGGATATTTCGGCGGGACTGTCTTATTCTGTCGTAAGAAACGCGCTTTACAAAGTTATCAAGATAAGAGATACGGAGCAGCTCGGCAGGAACATAGTCGTACAGGGCGGCACATTCCTCAACGACGCTATTCTGAGGTGCTTTGAGCTGGTGTCCAACCGCGAGGTCATAAGACCGAATGTAGCCGGACTGATGGGTGCGTTCGGTGCCGCGCTGATCGCGAAAAAGAGGTGTCCTCTTGCAAAGGCCGGCAAAGAGTCAGAGTCAAGGTCAGGCGTACTTGCGCGCGAAGACCTTGAGTCATTCTCCATGACTACGGAGAATACCCAGTGTCCGGGATGCACAAACCATTGCAGACTGACTATTGCCAGTTTCTCCAACGGTCAGCGTTTTGTCTCAGGCAACAGGTGCGAGAGAGGCGAAGATATTGCTTTAGACAAGACTCCTGAGAAAGACAAGGAGAAGCTGCCGAACATTTTCGAGTATAAGTACAGAAAGACATTCGCATATGTTCCTCTCAAGGCGGAGGAAGCGCCTCGCGGCGAGATAGGAATACCGCGTGTACTCAATCAGTACGAGAATTTCCCGTTCTGGTTTACCGTGCTCACAAAGCTCGGGTTCAGGGTTATGCTGTCGGCGCGGTCGTCTCACAAGATCTATGAGAGCGGTATGGAGACTATTCCGTCGGAGTCTGTATGCTATCCGGCAAAGCTCGTGCACGGGCATATAGAGAACCTTATTTCGCGCGGAATCAAGACGATATTCTATCCTGATATCCCGTATGAACATGTCGAGAACAAGGCTTCCAACAACCATTTCAACTGCCCGATTGTATGTTCTTATCCCGAGGTTATCAAGAATAATGTCGAGAACCTGCAGGAGTACAGCATAAGGTATATCAATCCTTTCATGCCGCTTGATAATCTGAAGTCTGTCGCACAGAATCTGACGAAGTGTTTCGATTACTGCGCGGTAACTCTTGAGGAAGCGCAGGCTGCGGTTGATGCCGGCGCGGAAGAGTATCTCAGATTTAAAGAAGACATAAGGGCTGAAGGCGACAGAGTGCTTAAGATTATGGAAGAGAAGCATCTCAAGGGCGTTGTGCTCGCAGGAAGACCTTATCATACAGACCCCGAGATAAACCATGGTATCCCGGAGATGATAAATGCTTTGGGACTTGCTGTATTGTCTGAGGATTCAGTAGCAAGAGCCGGAATGCTTCAGCGCCCCATAAGGGTTATCGACCAGTGGATGTACCATACCAGACTGTATGAGGCTGCGGCTTTTGTAATCACCAGACCGGATCTGGAGCTGGTTCAGCTCACGAGTTTCGGATGCGGTCTTGACGCGGTGACGTCAGATCAGGTTCAGGAGATTCTTGAATCTTCCGGAAAGCTCTACACGCTGCTTAAGATTGACGAAGTATCCAATCTCGGCGCCGCCAGAATCAGAATGAGATCTCTTGTTGTGGCGATGAATGAGCGTGATGATAAGCTTAATGCGGGACAATCCGGCGTAAGCAACGGATCAGATAAGGATGGCAGCGTTTCTGACAGTGCTGCCGCATATACTTTGAAGCGCGTTGAATTTACAAAGGAAGACAAGAAGAATCACACAATTCTGGCTCCGCAGATGGCACCTGTTCAGTTTGAGTTTGTCGAGGCTGTGTTCCATAAACACGGATACAGGCTTAAGCTCCTGAAGCAGGCCAGCAGAGCAGATATCGAGTGCGGTCTCAAATATGTCAATAACGACGCGTGCTTCCCGACAATAATCGTTGTCGGTCAGATGATAAATGCCGTACTTAACGGAGACATTGATCCTGACAACACGACTCTCGCGATTACGCAGACGGGCGGTGGCTGCCGCGCCACGAATTATGTGGCATTTATGCGCAAGGCTCTGAAGGAAGCCGGATACCCTCAGATTCCGGTTCTGACGATATCTGCGCAGCAGTTCGAGAAGAATGCCGGATTTGAATACACACCTTCGTTTATTCTTGACGCGATCAAGGCTCTTTGCATGGGCGATATGCTTACGACAATGCTGCTTCGCACAAGACCTTATGAGAAGGTCGAAGGTTCGGCCAATGCTCTGTATTCCTATATCAACCAGATAGGAAGAAAGATGATTAATCCGAAGTCTGTGTCTGATGACCTGACAGAGCGTTACGACGTTATAATGCCGAACAGCTATTATTCCAGAACACCTGAGCAGAAGAAAAAAATACGTGACTGCCTCGCAGATATCGGAGTTGACCTTGAAGATATCCCGGATATCAGGAAATACAAGGCTTTCATTAAGTTTGCTGTTGAGAAGTTTGACAAGCTTCCGTTAAAGGACATTCCGAGAAAGCCGCGCGTAGGGCTTGTGGGCGAGATTCTTGTCAAGTTCCAGCCTGACGCCAACAATAACGCGATAGACGTAATTGAATCGGAGGGTTGTGAAGGCGTTCTCCCCGGTGTCCTTGATTTCTTCCTGTACTGTGCCTATAACCCGGTATGGAAGGCGGAGAATCTCGGTCAGTCAAAAAAGACGGCTTACATAATGACGCAGGGCATAAAGTTCCTCGAGTCACTTCGCAAGCCTATAAATAAAGAGTTTATAAAGACCGGCGGTAAGTTCATGCTCTCTGAAAAGATCCAGGAGCTTGCGGAGAAGTCTTCAAGCGTCCTAAGCTGCGGCAATTCCTGCGGTGAGGGATGGTTCCTTACTGCCGAGATGATTGAGCTTATTCAGGACGGCGTACCGAACATTATCTGCGCCCAGCCGTTCGCCTGCCTGCCAAACCATGTAACCGGCAAGGGAATGATTAAAGAGTTGAGACGTCAGTATCCTAATTCCAATATTATCCCGATAGACTATGACCCCGGTGCTTCGGAGGCCAACCAGCTCAACAGAATCAAGCTTATGATCTCGACGGCTCATGCTGTCCGGGACAAGGAAATTGAAGAAGCCGAATCAAGAGATCTCAGCGGGGCCGATTGATTATGAGCAGTTTGTTACTCGTTGACGGCAATTCCATCATAAACCGCGCTTATTATGCGACCGCCGGAAGGGCTCCGATGACTGCACCGGACGGTACGCCTACAGGAGCCGTAAACGGTTTCTTCAATTCCGTGACAGGAATTGTCAAGGAGTACGCGCCGGATCATGTGTGTGTTCTTTTCGACAGAAGAGAGCCTACGTTCCGCCATAAGATGAGTGCGGATTATAAGGCAACACGCCACGGAATGCCGGATGACCTTGCCGCACAGATGCCTGTTGTCAAGGAGATTCTTGACCTTATCGGCATAGCGCGAATGGAGCTCACGGGTTATGAGGCCGACGATCTTATTGGAACGCTGTCAAGGCAGGGCGAGCAATCCGGAATGACGGTATATATCTACAGCGGAGACCACGATGATTTCCAGCTCATATCGGACAAAGTCTCGGTCATTATGCCGCAGAGCGGAAAGGATAAGCCTTCCCGTGTTCTGTATGACAGACAGCTTTTCGAAGATACTTACGGAGTAAGTCCTGAAGTGTTCGTTCAGGTTAAAGCGCTTATGGGCGACAAGTCTGACAACATCACAGGTATTGACAAAGTAGGAGAGAAGACGGCATTCAGACTTATCGCAGAATACGGAAGCGTCGCCGGAGTTTATGAGAATGCCGCGAATCTGCCGCCGGCGCTGAAGACCAAAATCTCCGCGTCAAAGGATCTTCTGGACTTAAATTTAAAGCTTTGCGCAATTGATCGCGAAGTGCCCGTCCCTTACGGGATTGACGGTACTTCATACAGCGGCGGCATCAGGGACACTCAGGGCCTTGCCGACAGACTCGGGTCTTTGCAGCTCAGGTCTCTTATAAAGAAATTCGGAATTGAAGGAATCAGAATGTCTGCCGGAAGTGTAAGTCCGGCGTTTGCCGGCAGTGATGACAGCCGCAACGATCTTGCGGATGAGCTGTGCGGCAGACTGGATGAACTGGTCAAGAGGCTGAATGAAGACCCGGACGGAATCTTTGAGCCGGCAGGAAGCCTTCCGGATCTTGATATGTCAGGAAATGACAAGATCAGATTCGGAGTTGATTTTGTCAGAGTCAGCGATGAGACCGGAGTTGTTTTCTGCGATGCGGATGACAGTAAATTTTATCTGCTCGGCGAAGATGAGGCAATAAGACTGTGTGACAGGGAAGGCGGGATAACGGTCGCGGGATTTGAGTACAAGCTCAGATCAAAGCTATGTAAAGCGCCGCTTCGCGTTGTCACCGCGGTTCACGACGTTGAGCTCGCCGGATTTGTCATGAATACTATAGAGGGGAAACCCGATTATGACAGACTTTTCGCTTCCGTCACAGGAAGGAACTGCCCGGACATAACGCAAGACAGTAAAGAGAAGCAGATGTCTATAGAAGACCTGGCTTCAGGTTCAGAAAGCATCTCCAAGGCAGGCGCGCAGGCAGCGGTCATGCTTTACGCGACGCTTATTATTGCCAGAATTCAGGAAGAGGAGATATACAAGGATGACAAGCTTTGCAGACTGCTCTGCGACATTGAGTTTCCGCTTGTTGTAACGCTCGACACAATTGAGCGCAACGGTATGCATGTGGCGCGCGAACGCCTCAATGCGCTCCACCTTGAGTATTCGAGACGACTTGAAGATATAAGCGCGAGAATCTACGATATTGTCGGTGAAGAGTTCAATATCAATTCTCCAAGGCAGCTCGCTCAGGTGCTTTACGATGCCGACAGGCTCGGACTGCCGCACGGAAAGAAAGGCAAGAGCGGGGCGTTTTCCACGGGGATAGATGAGCTTAACCGCATAAAGCATCTTCATCCTGTGATTGACCTTCTGATTGAATACCGCGAGCTGTCCAAGCTCGATTTCACATATGCCGACGGGCTTACGAGGACAATCGGTCCGGACGACAGGATACACACTACTTTCACGCAGGCCATGACCAATACCGGAAGGCTCTCGTCAACTGACCCGAATCTGCAGAATATTCCTGTCAGGTCGGAGGAGGGTGCGAGACTTCGCGAGGCCTTTACGGCGCCGGAGGGACGCATCCTTGTCGATGCAGATTACTCGCAGATAGAGCTTCGTCTGCTCGCTGCGCTGAGCAATGACCCGACGATGAGCAGCGCCTTCATCGAAGGCAAGGACATCCACAGACGCACAGCGGCGCGAATCTACGGAGTTGACGAGGCTATGGTTACAAACCGTATGCGTGCGAGCGCGAAAACAGTCAACTTCAGCATAATCTACGGAATCTCGGACTACGGTCTGTCCAATGACCTTGATATATCTTTCAGGGAAGCGGGCGACCTCATAAAGGAATACTCAAATCAGTTCCCGGGAATTATGAATTATCTCGATTCCCTCAAACGCGATGGCGAGAAGAACGGCTATGTCGAGACTCTGTTCGGAAGAAAAAGAGTGCTTGCAGAGCTTAAGAGCCAGAACCGCAACATCAGGAATTTCGGGCTCAGGGCAGCGATGAATACGCCTATCCAGGGAACGGCAGCGGATATCATCAAGGTAGCGATGAACCGCGTGGCAGATTCGCTCAGACGCAATCTTCCCGGGGCACTTCTGGTGATGCAGGTGCATGACGAGCTGATAGTCGAGTGCGATATCAGCGACAGCGAGAAAGCCGCGTCTATACTCAAATGCGAGATGGAGAGCGCTATAACGCTCAGTGTGCCTCTTATCGCGGATGTTCATACAGGAAAGGACTGGCGCAGTGCCAAGTAAGATATGTTTATACTCGGAATTACAGGCGGAATAGGAAGCGGAAAGAGCACAGTCAGCTCTATATTGCGGGAACGCGGACTTACGGTGCTGGATGCTGATGAGATATCGCGTCAGGTTACTTCTGCAGGCGGACGTGCGCTGCCGCTGATAAGTGAGACTTTCGGACCGCGGGCAATAAACACGGACGGATCTATGAACCGTAGGTATGTGTCGCAGCTGGTCTTCAATGACAAAGCGGATCTCGATCTGCTCAGCACGATTGTCCACAGGTTCGTTTTCGATGAGATTGAAGAACGGACAGTCAGGGAACGTGATAAAGGAACCAAATGCGTGGTGCTCGACGTTCCGATACCTGTGAATAAATTCACCGACATGTGCAACCAGATATGGGTAGTTACATGTGATGAAGAAGTGAGGCTTGCGAGACTTGTGGCGCGCGGACTGGACCGCGAGGAAGCAAGAAGGCGGATAGAGATGCAGATGAGCGATGACGAGTATTGTTCGCTCGGAGACTTCTCGATAGATAATTCGTGGGACATGGCGGCACTTGAAGAGAAGGTGGAGAAGCTCATAAAGGAACAGCTTCACGAGCGGGGTATAAGAATATGAATGCAGCGGCGGTAATTTTCTCGGCAGTTTTTGTTGTGATCTCACTTGCGGTGCTGCTTGTGATTATTTTCGGCAGGCACAATCCGTTGTCCACCCATAAATTCAAGAAGTATTTCGCAAGCTCTGCCGGAGTATATCTTTCAGGAAGCGTGCTGATACTGTGTCTCACGATATTTCTCAAGGGACTGCCTACAATATTCGCCGTCATATCCCAGCTTACGATCATGTTCGTGTTTTTCTTTACGCTCGCGATACTTTACAGAATGTCACGGCAGATAGACGACATTATGGAAGCGATAGCGCAGGGCAAGGCCCGCTCCGCCGAGCAGGTGGCGAAGGAAGACGCGGAATACGAAGGACGATTTAAGGATGACAATATCGACAGTAACGAAGATAACAAAGACAATTAAGAGAGCAGCCCGGATTGCGCTGAAGGTGATCCTTACAGCCGCATGCTCGGCAGCTGTGCTGCTTGCTTTGACAAACCTGTATGTAATATGCAGAACAGAGAAGTATCTGGATAAGGACAACAGCGGCGGCAGCTATGACTGCATTATAGTTCTCGGGTGTTCCGTACTTGAAGACAAGACTCCGAGCCCGTTCCTGGAGGATCGTCTGAAGACCGCGATAGAGCTGTATAACAGCGGCATTGCGCCGCGAATTCTTCTAAGCGGCGATAATTCCGGCGGCGGTTATAACGAAGTCGGAGTAATGTTCAATTACTGTGTCGATGCCGGCGTACCGGAAGAAGACATTTTCCTCGATCACTTCGGTTATTCGACGTATGAGACCATGATGCGTGCGGCTACTGTATTTAACGTAAAAAGCGCCGTGGTTGTGACGCAGCATTACCATCTGGCGCGTTCCGTCTATGACGCACGTGCGTTCGGAATCGATGCTGCAGGTGTGTCTGCCGGCAATTCCGGCTATGTGATCGGACTTCACAACTACCTGAGGGAGATGCTCGCGAGACCGAAAGACCTGATTTTCGACATTGTAAAGCCTGACATAAAAGACCATAATGAGGAGTATGATATCGGAGGCAGCGGACTTGAGACGCAGAGCGCCGGTTATTACGAGGACCATAACTGATGCAAAGTAACGGAATCAGCGGAATACCCGCATACATCAAAGGCTTTTTTACCATACTGACGGGACTTCTGTTCATCGTCTTTCCTGACAGCGTTGCAGGCGTGGCAGGTCTGCTGTTCGGGCTGGTTCTTCTCGTGGCAGGAGTATCCGGCTGCGCCAACTATATCATGACGGTGCGCGCATGCAGGGCAGAAGGCTACGGACAGTCCGGCGGTGCCGAGGTAATCCTTGTCTATTCGGTGATAGCCATGATTCTTGGCTTCATTTTCGTTATCAGACCGCAGCTTGTCCTGACTATTCTGTCGCTCATAATTGGCGTGTTCTTCCTTATAGACGGTGTGGTGAAGCTTCGTGAGGCAACTCTTGTCCCGAACGTGAAGAGTATCTTCTGGTGGGCAATGCTTCTCCTGTCGCTCGCTATCATGGTCGCCGGTCTGGCAATTATTCTCTATCCTTTCAGCGGAACGCGGGCAGTGGTGGTATTTTCCGGTCTGTGCTTCATTGCGAGCGGTATCGAGTCACTTGTAATCTGGTTTACAAAATAAGGTTTGCCGGAAAAGATTTACAGGAATAGATTTGCCGGATTACGGCAGATATCATCATAACCCCGTTAACATATAAAAGACGACAATAAAAAAGCAGCTTCAGACAATATCCGAAGCTGCTCTGACGGAAGCCGTTCCTTCCGAATACGCAATAATAATTATACGTTGAATCTGAAGAGCACGATGTCTCCGTCACGCATGACGTATTCTTTGCCCTCGGAGCGCACAAGACCTTTCTCTTTGGCTGCGTTGTAGGTTCCGCATGCAATCAGGTCGTCAAATCCGACTATTTCCGCGCGTATGAATCCGCGTTCAAAGTCCGAATGAATCTTGCCTGCGGCCTGCGGTGCCTTTGTACCCTTGGTGATTGTCCACGCACGAACTTCCTTGGGGCCTGCCGTAAGATATGAGATAAGTCCGAGAAGCTTATACGAAGCTTTTATCATCTTATCGAGGCCTGCGCTCTCAATACCAAGGTCAGAAAGGAACATCTCGCGGTCTTCAGGCTCAAGCTGTCCAAGCTCGTCTTCAATCTTTGCGGAAATCACGACGACTCCGGAATTCTCTTTGGCGGCAATCTCCTCAACGGTCTTAACGTATGGAATATCCGTCTTCTTTATATCATCTTCAGCAATATTCGCGCAGTAGAGCACCGGCTTCATCGAAATAAGCTGCAAATCTCTTGTAAATTCAAGCTCTTCATCGCTGAATTCCAATGTTCTCGCGGCTTTCTCCGCAGTCAGACAATCCATAATTCTCTGGTAGCACGCAAGCTCCGCGCCGAACGACTTGTCGCCGCCTTTCATCATCTTCTGCGTGCGCTCAATGCGCTTCTCCATAATCTCTATGTCCGACAGAATCAGCTCGATATCGATAGTCTCGATATCACTCTCAGGATCGGCATGTCCGTTAACGTGTATAACGTCCGGGTCATCGAAACATCTCACGACATGAACAATCGCGTCGCACTCCCTTATATTCGACAGAAACTTGTTTCCGAGTCCCTCGCCCTTGCTCGCGCCCTTTACAAGTCCGGCAATATCAACGAACTCAACGACCGCCGGTGTGTACTTCTCCGGATTATACATCTCGGCAAGCTTGTCCAGTCTCTCATCCGGCACCGCAACAACGCCGACATTCGGCTCGATTGTGCAGAACGGGTAGTTCGCCGACTCGGCTCCTGCCTTTGTTATCGCATTGAAAAGTGTGCTCTTGCCGACATTCGGCAGACCTACGATTCCGAGTTTCATTTTAAATACCTCTTGATTACATTTTTTAAGCTATTGCATTATAGCACTTGAAGTCAGGAAAGAGGATGCATTGCGGATCAGTTTGTGGATTTTGGGCGGAAAGACCTCACCGCATAAGCCGCGACATTGTCAGTAAAGACTATATAAGATATCGAAAAGTCAGGGTTCAGTCCGATTAATGCAATTAAAGTTTGATATAATCTACTCAAATACATTCTCGGAGCTGATTTATGGGATTATCTGACAATACAAAATTACTTTGGGCTAAGAAGAATGATAATGACTGGCTTCCGCTTTACACGCATTTATATGATACCGCCACTGCAATTGAATTTATCTGGGACAAGTGGGTAAGGGTCTCTGTCAGGAACGATATTATTGAACATGTCAGATTGAGCGGAGAAACGGACAGTAGAACAGATGAATTTCTTAAGACGTTAAAGTTGGTTGCTCTTCTGCATGATATCGGGAAAGCAACTCCCGAATTTCAGATTAAGGCCGTAAAAAGATTTCCCGGCAGCCGGTTATGTTCTGTAGGACAAAGATTGATTGACACGGGATATATGGCTGATGACGCAGAAAGCTTTAAGAGAAGTCATGCAGAGATACCTCATGCAAAGGCCGGCTGTTATCTGCTTAAAGAGATGAAATTTAACAAGAGCATTCAATCAATTGTCGGTGCTCATCACGGATTGCCAACTATTCCTGATAGTAATGCCCGCCCGAAGATGAATGAATCGGTTTACTATTATGATGACCAACATCGTGAAATTTGGAAGAACTCTCGCGAAGAATTGGTATGTTGGGCACTAGAGTTATCAGGGTACAAAGATATTGACAGCATTCCTTATCTTGATGGTGTGGCTCAGATGTGGGTTACGGGAATATTGATAATGGCTGACTGGATAGCAAGCAACGAAGATTATTTCCCGCTTATTCCGATGAATCAGACAGAGTGCAACAATTATGAAGAACGTTTCTCCGCACATACAGAGAAGCTTCTGGATTTTCTTAATCACGGATGGAATTATAACGGTGTTTCTCAGACAACTGAGAGCAAGACATTTGAGAAACGTTTTGGCTTTGCTCCCAACGATATGCAGAAGACGGTCAATGGGGTAGCCAATAAGATATCGTCGCCGGGAATAATAGTTATTGAAGCTCCGATGGGTCAGGGCAAGACAGAAGCAGCCTTAAGCGCATGTGATATTCTTGCAAGAAGGTTCAACAAGTCGGGTATTTTTTTCGCATTGCCATCACAGGCAACATCAGATGGTATGTTTGTGAGAATAGAGAATTTCATCCGGTCATACGATGGCACATCTGCAAGTCTTAAGCTTATGCACGGGAAAGCTGAGTTCAATAAAGACTATACTGATTTACGCAAATCTCAAAACGTAGATATTGATGGTTCAGATGACAGTGGATTGGGAACAATTGAAGTAAATGAGTGGTTTGAAGGACGTAAGAAGTCACTGCTTGCAGATTTTGTAGTGGGAACTGTAGATCAGCTCCTTATGGCAAGCTTAATTCAAAAGCATGTTATGCTTCGTCATGTCGGTCTTGCAAACAAGGTGGTAGTCGTCGATGAAGTACATGCTTATGATGCGTTTATGAATCAGTATCTGGAGAGAACACTCAGCTGGCTTGGCGCATATGAAGTTCCGGTAGTACTCTTGTCCGCGACGTTGCCTTTTGAACGGAAGAACAGACTTGTAAGCGCATATATGAATAATGCGGAAGCAATACAGCCTGATTATGCCGCAGCACTTCCGAGAATCACTTATACGGATAAACAGTCTATTGAGACCATTAATTTCCCTAAGTCAGAACAACAAAATACGGTTAAGCTGTCATATGTCAGCGAGACTGATATAGTGGAAACAGTTAATAAGAAAATGGCAAATGGCGGCTGTGTCGGTATTATCCTTAATACTGTATCAAGGGCGCAGCAACTGTACAGATTGCTGAGAGCTTCAGATATAAGTGCCGATATGTTGCTCATTCACTCAGAGTTTCTTCCGAGCGACAGAATCCGTATTGAAAGCCAAATCAGAGAACTTCTCGGTAAACCTTCAGACAAAAGAACAAGGAGGCCTGAGAGATGTATTGTAGTTGGTACACAAGTACTTGAACAATCTCTTGATATTGATTTCGATTTGTTAATTACTGATATGTCTCCGGTTGATTTATTGCTTCAGAGAATAGGAAGATTGCACAGGCACAACAGAGTGCGACCTTCCGGTCTTGATAATCCGGAGTGTTACATCATATCGCGGGGAGACGAGAAAGATACCTCAGAACTGATATATGGAAGATATCTTCTGAAGCGGACAAAGGAAGTGTTGAATTATAAGGATAATACAATACTTATACCGGAAGATATGCCAGACCTTATAGAAGACGTTTATGACAGAGCTGACGCTAAAAGCGAATTCAATGCTGAACGTGAAGAATGGCTTAAAGAAATCAATAACAGCAGTGACAAACCGAAATCATTTCTTATTAAAGCGCCCGAATCAGCAACAGAAAATAATAAGATTGAGCGGAAACTGTCTGACATTATCGACAGCAGGATTATTACCGATGACAAAGAGGGTGAAGCCCGTGTAAGAGATACAGATGGTTCAGTTGAGGTGACATTGATAAAGCAGATCGGTAACGAGTATTTTACGTTAACCGGGAACAGCAGATTGTCTTACACTGACGGGAACGGCATTACTAATGACGCCGCCAGGGATTTGTCTTCAGATACCTTGAGACTGCCGCATATGTTGACCCATCAGGGAATAATCTCGATGACAATTCATGAACTGACAGAGATAACTGACAGCGTTCCTGAAGAGATCAGGAATAATTCATGGTTAAGCAACCGGCTGCTGTTGCCGCTTAACGACAGGTGCGAATGTTCAATAAACATTAATAAAATAAATTATAAAGTCGGGTATAATAATCAAGAAGGATTGATTGTTGGAAAAGAGGAGAAATAATGAATTCAGAGTTTAATTTGCTTGATGAACCATGGATACTTGTTACATATTCAGATGACTCCGACAAGGAAGTGTCGCTGTTAAAGTTGTTTGATGATGCACACAGAATCAAGACGCTTAACGGCGAGAGTACCACCCAGAATGTTTCAATATTGCGTCTGTGTCTGGCAGTTCTTTATACAGTTGTTTGCAGATATGATATAAGCGGCTGCGAGAGTCATATCACATGCAAAGAAGATGCTGTTCAGCGATGGTCTGAATTGTGGAATAACGGAGAGATTGAAAGTGATGTGGTTAATAAGTATTTAGACAGTTATCGTGACAGGTTCTATTTATTTGACAGCAACAGACCTTTTTATCAGGATGCGGCACTTGGCAAGGTGTTGGAACAGGAATACAAGAATGTCAATGTTAAGAAGGGGATAGCAGACGTTGCGTGCAATTATCTGGGCGTTGGCAAGCTAATCGGAAATTTGTCAGAGAGCGGGAATAAGAGAAGACTGTTCAGGGCCATCAATGCCGATTCACTCAAATATGATGAGGCTGCAAGATGGCTAATCAACTATATGAATATTGATGATAAGTCGATAAAGAAACCTACACCAAAGGTTTGCGGCAATCTTGGCGAGATAGGCTGCACATATCTTGAAGGTGATAATTTATTCGAGACTCTTATGCTGAACCTTGTGTTTAACAACAACACAGACGACGATCCGGAACAGAACCCGGCATGGGAAGATGATTCAACCGTTTCTGAGAACGAAGAAGTTGTTTGTACAAATCTTTCGCAATTATATACATTTCAGTGCCGTAGAATATATCTTGACAGACAAAATGGAACTGTTGTCGGATTCAAAGCCACAGCGGGCAGATGCTACGATCAGTATCCAAAATTTGAGCCTATGACTGCCTGGAGAAAAATTGAAAACAAAGATAAGACTACAGATATTGTCCCCAAGAAGAACAGTGCTGAGGTTCATCTCTGGAGAAATATGCAGATACTTATTGCAGATGGCAAATCCAAGCCCGGTGTTGTTGACTGGATATCCGAACTTGAGGACGAAGAAATAATAGATGAAGATTTTACAGTCCAGGTCAGAACTGTCGGACTGGAATATGGAACAATGACATCTTCAATAGCAAATACGTTCTCTGATGAACTGGATTTTGCCGCTGTTATTCTTCAAAAAGTACCGACATTAAGAAACAGTATTATCATGCAAATTGATATTACTAAACTATTTGCAGAAGCCTTTGCTTCCTTTGCAGCCGAATCATTCCTTGCCAAAGGCGGTGATAAAGGTGAGAAAGGCTGTAACATTACTAACGAGAAGAAGAAGGCAAGAGCTGATTTTTATGCCAGTATAGATGTTCCTTTCAGAGACTGGCTGTCACAGGTAGGTGTCAGAATTACAACAGAGAAGGAAATCGGAGATACATGGTGGGGAATTGTAAAAGAGAAGTCAATACTTTTGGCTAAGAGTGCTGTCAGCAATTCACCGGAATCAGCTGTACTCGGAAAGAATGGGAGAAGCATTGCTGCCGCATACAATTGGTTTTTATACAAGATAAGTTCAGTAGATACTTTGAATAAGGAGGGAAGTAAGAATGACTCAAAAAAGTGAGGTAAAGAGCTTTGTCCGGAGCAGAATCAATGAGATCGGATCATTTCCGGATTCAAAGTCAATTGCTGTATTGGCAAGGCTGAGAAGAGGTATAGGAAAGCGTCCCGGAGAGATTCCTGAACTATGGGAATGGATGATGACTGATGAGCAACTGAGATTTTCCGAGCCAACTTATGAAGAGTGGGCAAGTTATATTGCATTAACACTATATGCATTTCATCAGCAGGGCAATGATATCAAGCAGCATCAGATGAATACAGATAAGAGAGATTTTGCTCAGGCAATGTCTTTGCTTTCCGGCGGAGATAAGGAAGCGCGTAACAGAATCCAGAATCGCATGAATCAGATTGCCAACAGCGATTCAATCGAAATGCTGGCGGCTTTGCTGAGACAGATGGTCTCACTGTTACGTAAAGAAGGAATCGGTTTCGATTATTCAAAGCTGGCAGAAGACCTGTTTGAATATCAGTATCCTGATGGCAGACCGCATGTTCTATTGCGCTGGGGGCGTTCATTCTGTCAGATTAACAAGGGTAAAGAAGAAAATGAGAATACAACAGACAATAAAGGAGAATCATTATGACAAACAGTAACAAGAGAATCTACGTTGACATTCACGTATTGCAGACCGTACCGCCGAGCTGTGTGAACAGAGATGATACAGGCAGCCCAAAGACTGCAAAATACGGCGGCACAACGAGAGCCAGAGTGTCATCACAATGCTGGAAACATGCAGTCAGGACATATTTCAGGAGTAATCTGGATGATTCTCAGCTCGCCATGAGGACAAAGAAGTCAGATGAGATTATTGCAAAGTATCTTATGCAGGATTACGGATATGATGCCGAGACAGCTTCAAAGACAGCTATAGACGCGCTTCTTAAATTAAAAATCAAATCGTCTGCAGACGGAAAGAAAGACGCACTGTTTTTTATCAGCAATGCGCAGGCTAAAGCAATCGCCGAGGTCATTAAAGAGTCATCTGAAGATTGTGAAGAGAAGGCCTATATAAGCAGCCTCAGATCAGCGATTCTTGAAGCTCCGGGTGTTGAGATTGCGCTGTTCGGAAGAATGGTGGCAGGGGATACATCTTTGAATTATGATGCATGCTGTCAGGTCGCACATGCCATATCAACGCACAAAGTGTCCAATGAATTTGATTATTTTACGGCTGTGGATGATATTCGGGCAACTGATGAAGACAGCACTGATAACGGGGCAGGTCATATAGGTACTACGGAATTCAATTCTTCAACGCTATACCGTTATGCTACTGTTGCTGTTCATGACTTGGAAGAAGAACTTGGCGACATTACAGCGGAGACAGTAAAACAGTTTATAAAAGCCTTTGCAATGTCTATGCCTACAGGCAAAGTCAATTCTTATGCCAACGGAACGGTTCCGGATGCTATTCTTGTTACTATAAGAGATGATCAGCCTGTTAATTTTGTTGGTGCATTCGAGAGTGCAGTGAATGCAAAGGATGGATATGTAAAGGCTTCTGAGGCCGCACTTGAGGATTACGCAGCAGACTGTTATGAATCATTCGTCAGCAAGCCATGCGATGCCTTTGTTACAGGCGGATTGAGCGATAAGGTTGGCAAGAAAGAATCATTCGATAATTTGCTTGCTGATGTTGAAGCAGTATTGTCCAATAAACTTGCTGATATGAAGATATGATGAAGGAGGGCTTGTCCAATGAAAACGCGCGATTCCGAACTGCTCACGCTTGAATTTTCCGTTCGCCTTCAGGTTAAGGATTGGAAAGCTAAACTTGGCGTCCGCAAGGCATGGATTATCGCCTTG
>ENA-UOYA01002477-UOYA01002477.1-activated-sludge-metagenome-genome-assembly--contig:-NODE-2477-length-17776-cov-30.037526_pt1 | contig 17776 bp, 16 predicted proteins | sample MGYA00238163_ERZ764804 | MGnify/ENA primary metagenome ERZ764804 (study PRJEB28919, sample SAMN05720223) | activated sludge metagenome | isolation source: Anaerobic digester | place: Hong Kong... | reverse complement strand
CGTGTTCAGGGAATTATTCTTAAACCGGCAGAAGAATGGCAAAAAATTAAGGCTGAATCAACTTCGGTAGGCGAGTTATATAAGTCCTACATATTAATTCTGGCCGCTATTCCAGCCGTGGCTCAATTTATCGGTTCAATGTTGATAGGTGCATCTGTTCCGGTGAGAGGAGTGGTCAGGGCCAGTTTTTCCTGGGCTTTAGGCCGGGCCGTCGTTTCCTATATATTTTCCTTAGCTATGGTCTATGTTCTGGCTTTAATTATCAAGGCTCTGGCTCCTAACTTTTCCTCTCAGCCTGATCTGGTTGGTGCTATGAAACTGGCGGCCTATTCCATGACTCCCTATTTTGTAGCTGGTATTTTGTACATCATTCCGTTCCTCAGCTGGCTGGTCCTTCTGGCCGGACTTTACGGGCTTTATGTTCTCTACCTTGGCTTTAAGGGCGGGCTGATGGGCACTCCGCCAGACAAGGTTATGGGCTATTTCATCTTAACCCTGGTGGTAGAAATAGTTCTGGGAGTAGTGGTCAGCCTGATCATGGGAGGTATTTTTTCAGCCGGTGCTTTATACCGCGGCTTCTAATTCTCCGGCTAGGCGGGTAAAAGCTTCGGCCGGGCTGGCGGCTTGGGTTATTGGCCGCCCGATGACCATATAATCTGCACCCTTAATCAGAGCTTCGGCCGGGGTCATAATTCTTTTTTGATCCTGTGCTTCAGCCCAACCCGGCCTGACACCAGGTGTAATAATTTTAAGATCCGGGCCGAGCTCTCTTCTTAACAGTTCGATTTCCTGAGGAGAACAAACAATGCCTTTGAGCCCGGAGTCCAGAGCCAGTCCGGCCAGGCGCAGGACTTGAACCTGGGTTTCAGAAATAATGCCAGTTTCTTCCAGGTCTTTGTCCTTGAGGCTGGTTAAAACCGTCACGCCCAGCAGGAGCGGCGGCTCGATTCCTTCTTTTTCTGCCTCCTCCTTGGCTGCCTCAACTGCTCTTCTCATCATTTCTTTTCCGCCGGAGGTATGAACAGTCAGCATGGAAACCCCGTGTCTGACCGCGGCCCTGACGGCACCGGCCACGGTATTGGGAATATCATGAAGTTTAAGGTCTAAGAATACCTGACGGCCATAGTTTTTGACCGTTTCTATCATAGCTGGACCTTCGGCCGTGAATAGCTCCAGCCCGACTTTAAATATTCTGGCTTCAGGTAGCAATTCAAGAATTTTTTGGGCCTCAGCCTGGTTCTTGACGTCCAGAGCAATTATTATTTTTTCCTTGAGTTCTTTTAAAGCAATTTTTCTGGCCATTTAAATTCCTTTCAATCAAACCGGGAGTAAAAAGCTGTCTATTCAAATATTCAGACTTTTTAGACTTTCAGGCTGCCGACAATTTCACTCAGGCGGCTGAGCCCCTGGCTTTCAGCCCAGTCCTCCATTCCTTTAATAATTTCCGGACAGGCTAAGGGATTAACGAAATTGGCTGTTCCCACCTGGACGGCCGAAGCTCCAGCCACCATAAACTCTAAAGCATCCTGAGCTCTGAAAATTCCGCCCAGGCCAATAACCGGAATCTCTATTTTCCTGGCAACTTCAAAAACCATTCTTAGAGCCAGAGGCTTAATGGCTGGCCCGCTCAGACCGCCCAGAACATTGCCCAGTTTCGGTTTTCTTGTCTGGAGATCTATGGCTAGAGCCAGAAAAGTATTGACTAAGGAAACTGCCTGGCTGCCAGCTTCCCGGGCAGCCAGCGCTACTGCGGTTATATCAGTGACATTGGGTGAGAGCTTGGTAATTAGAGGTAAAGATGAAACTTGCTGAACGCGTTTTACTGTCCGGTAAGTGGCCTCAGGGTCTTGTGCCGGGCATTTCCCGCCTGCTCTCACATTGGGGCAGGAGATGTTAAGCTCTAAGGCCGCCAGCCCGGCCTGCCGGCTGAGATATTCAGCCACCCGGGCATACTCTTCCTCTTCTTCGCCGCAGACATTGGCGATAATAGCCGTCTTCAAACCCGCCAGCCGGGGCAGAACTTCACGGCAGAAGGCTTCTACTCCAATCCCTTGTAATCCGATCGAATTAATCAATCCACCGGGAGTTTCCGCCAGCCGGGGAGGAGGATTCCCTTCTCTGGGCTTAAAATAGAGCCCTTTAACCACCAGGCCGCCCAGCAGGTTTAAATCATATAAAGGCTGAAATTCCAGGCCATAGCCAAAAGTTCCACTAGCGGCGATTACCGGGTTTTTCAGTTTTAAAAAACCCAGATCAACTGACAGGTCAACCATCTTCTAATCTCCAGGCCAGATAATTTCTTCTGCCGGGAAAACGGGGCCATCCTGACAGATTCTGAGATATTTTATTTCGCCGTTTTTTTTAATTTTTCTGGCACAGCCCCAGCACGCTCCCAGCCCGCAGCCCATGATTGATTCGAGTGAAAATTCAGCCGGCAGGGCAATTGTCTGACAGATCTTAGCCAGGCTGGCCATCATAGCTTCCGGCCCGCAGCTAAACAGGTAATCAGGTTTTCTTTTCTCCAGCTCTTTCTCTACCAGTCTGGTTACCAGACCAGGGAAGCCAAAACTCCCGTCATCTGTTGAAAAATGCGTTTCCCAGCCAGCTTCTTCCAGGCGGGTTTTTAGAGGCAGGTCAGTCAAAGTCTGTCCACCATAAAAGATGACCGGTCTGGCTCCAGCCGCCTGCAGCTCTCTGGCCAGAAAATAGAGAGGAGCTAAGCCGCGTCCGCCACCCACGCAGAATATTTCTTGACCTTTGAATTCGGACTTCAAAGAAAATCCCTGTCCGCAAGGCCCCACAATGTCTAAGAAATCTCCGGCCTTCTTTTGAGCCAGAAGTCTGGTTCCTTCTCCTGCTATCTGGAAAAAGATTTCTACTTCCTGGCCGGAACGGTTGTGAATGCTCAGAGGACGCCGCAGAAGGGGATCGAAGCCGGCGGAAACCCTGATCATCAGAAACTGGCCTGGTTGCGACTCCCGGGCAATCTCAGGAGCAGCCAGGGTAATAAGAAAATAACTTCCCCAGCTGGCAGTTTTGATTATCCCGGCTTTCTTATCCTGAAACATTGGCTTTATAACCCGGCTTATTCTTGAAATTAATACCAGAAATACAACTTAATAGCAAATGAAAAAGGCGGGTAAACGGGAGCGGTAAAATTTAATTCAATTGGACAGCCCCAGCCGGCCAGCTGTTTCCAGAGGCGGCCTTATTGTATAAAATCCTCTCTTTTCCTATAATAAATCCTCATCATAATTTAAGGAGGACTAATCCATGTCAATATCCCGCCGGGCCCAGGATATCCAGGCTTCTCCGATCAGAAAGCTTAAACCACTGGCCGATGAAGCTAAAAAGAGAGGAATCCATATTTTCCATCTTAACATTGGTGACCCTGATATTCCTACTCCACAGCCGGTCATCGAAGCCTTTCATGCTTATCATGATCCAATTCTCGGCTACGGTCCATCTCAGGGTTTTGACGAGCTTCGTCAGGCTATTGCCGATTATTTTCTCGGCTATGGCCTGAAGCTGACAGCAGATAATGTCCTGATTACCATTGGCGGTTCAGAGGCAGTCCATTTTGCCTTTTCGGTGGTGGCTGACCCCGGGGAAGAAATCATCATCCCGGAGCCTTTTTATACCAACTACAATGGTTTCGCAACTTTCGCCGACGTTCGCATTGTCCCGCTGCCTCTAAAGGTCGAAGATGGCTTCCGGCTGCCTCCGGCTGAAAAGATTGAAGCTTTAATTACCCCCAAAACCAGAGCTATCCTGCTCTGCTCGCCTAATAATCCGACCGGGACGGTTTATAGCAAGGAAGAACTCCAGCGAGTAGTAGACGTGGTTAAAAAACATGATTTGTTCTTAATCGGGGATGAAGTTTATAAAGAATTCGTTTATGACGGCTTGAAGCACAAAAGCCTGCTGGAGTTTAAAGAAGTTGAAGACCGGGTAGTTGTGGTTGACAGCATTTCCAAGAGGTTCAGTTGCTGCGGAGCCAGAATTGGAGCAGTCATTACCAGGAACCAGGAAGTTTATCAGGCTATCTTAAAGTTCGCCCAGGCCAGGCTCTGCCCGCCCTCAGTTGAACAATATGCAGCCATTGCTGCTTATAAAATGGGGATGGGCTATTTTGAGCCAATCAGGCAGGAATATCAGAGACGGCGGGATGTGCTGTATCAAGGGCTGACCTCTATTCCTGGAGTGGTTCTTCGCCAGCCGGAAGGGGCCTTTTATGTTCTCTGCCGTTTACCGGTCAAGGATTCTGAGCATTTTGTCCGCTGGATGCTGACCGATTTTTCGATCAATAAGAAAACAGTTATGACCGCCCCGGGTCCTGGTTTTTATGCTACTCCGGGCCGGGGTCTGGATGAAGTGAGAATTGCTTACGTCCTTAAAGAAGAAGACCTGGTGGAAGCGATCGAAATCCTCCGTCAGGGTCTGGAGAAATACAGGAAACTTTTTGCATAGAGTCCGGATGGGCTTAAAAAAGATTCTAACTGACCGGGAAACCTGGACAGGGCTTGTCTCAATTATCGGCCTGTCAATCATTCTCGGCCTGGCCAGTCATCCCAGCCTGATTAAAAGATTTCTGGCTGGAGAATTCAAGCAGGCTTTTATCCTCAAGGAAGATTTCCCTGAGCTGGTCTTCATTTCACTGCCTGAAGCCGAGGAGGCCTGGTCAAGGCAAGAGGCTGTTTTTATTGATAGCCGGAGCCAGGAACAGTTCGACCTCGGTCATGTCCCGGGGGCTATTTCCATTCCTCTGGAAGACCTGAAAAACGGGCGCGAAGATTTATTGACCCTGATTCCGGAGGTACCCGAGATTGTAATCTATTGTGAAAGCGGCAGTTGTCAGGATAGCACCGATTTAGCCAAGATACTGGAGTGGCGGGGCTTTAAAAATCTAAAAGTATTTCTGGGCGGCTGGGCCGAATGGCAGCAAAACGGCCTGCCGGTGGAAACCAATGTGGCCAAATAAATATGTCTTATTGGCTTGCAGGCTAATAGTTGGAGCCGTTTTTATCTGGGCCGGGGTCAGCAAAATCGCCGATCCTCTGAGTTTTGCCCAGAACGTCAAAAATTATCAGCTGGTTGGGCAAACTCTGTCTTTTTTGACGGCTGTTTTTTTACCCTGGGTAGAATTAATTGCCGGCTTATGGCTGATTATCGGTTTATATCCAAAATCATCAGCACTCCTGATCAGCTGTTTACTGGGCTTTTTCATTGTTTTAGTGGCCATAACCATGGCCCGGGGGTTAAACGTTGACTGCGGCTGTTTTGGAACCTTCAGCCGGCAGGCTGATTGGTGGCTGATAGCCGAAGATTCCCTCTGGCTGGCTCTTTCTTTAGTCCTGTTATTTTCTCCAGCCAATGATTTTTGCCTCTTCAAAGGCAAGTCTTCCAAGGCCTGATATTCCAGATACTTAATACCCGGAACTCTTGAAATTTAAGGCGCTGGAGTGTATATTTTCTTGAATATTAATAAAGAAGAAGGAGTAAAACATGGCTAAAAAGTCAGTTTATTTTTTTATGGCCGGAGCGGCTGATGGCAACAAAGAACTGAAGGATATTCTGGGTGGTAAAGGCGCCAATCTGGCTGAGATGGCCAGCATCGGGCTGCCGGTTCCGCCTGGCTTTACCATTTCGACTGAAGTTTGTGCTTTATTTTTTAAGGCAGGCAATAAACTGCCAGCCGGGGTTGAAAACGAGGTCATGACTCACCTCAAAAGGCTGGAAAAGGTCTCAGGGCAGAAATTTGGGGATGAGGCTAATCCTCTGCTGGTTTCAGTCAGGTCAGGTGCCAAGTTTTCTATGCCCGGGATGATGGACACTATCCTTAATCTTGGTCTTAATGACCGGACAGTGGAAGGCCTGGCCAGAAAAACTGGTAACCGGCGGTTTGCTCTTGATTGTTACCGGCGTCTGATCCATATGTTTGGCGACGTCGTTCTGGAGATTCCCAAAAAGAAATTCGAAGAAATTCTCCGGGCCAGAAAAGAGGCCAGCCGGATCAGCTATGATTATGAATTAAGCGAGTCTGTCCTTGAGACGGTTATTGCCGATTATAAGAAACTGGTTAAAGCTGAAACCGGCCAGGAATTTCCCCAGGATGTTCAAAAGCAGTTGAAACTGGCTATCACCGCGGTCTTCAGGTCGTGGAATAATCCCCGGGCGATCACTTATCGCCGGCAGTATCATATTCCTGATGATCTGGGAACAGCAGTTAATATTCAGCAAATGGTCTTCGGCAATTATGGCCCAACTTCAGCTACCGGTGTTGGCTTCACCCGGAATCCAGCCACTGGAGATAAAGAGCTTTATGGCGAATACCTGATTAATGCCCAGGGGGAAGACGTGGTGGCCGGAATCAGAACCCCCTCGCCGCTCAAAGATCTTGAAAAAGCAATGCCTGGAGTTTTCAAGCAGCTGCTGGCCGTGGTTAAAAAACTCGAAAAACATTATGGCGATGTGCAGGATTTTGAGTTTACGATTCAGGAAGGCAAATTGTATATGCTGCAGACCAGGAATGCTAAAAGGACAGGTATGGCTGCGGTAAAAATTGCAGTCGATCTGGTCGAAGAACGGTTGACTTCAGTTGAAGAAGCTCTGCTTAAGGTTGAACCGGAAGCTTTAAATCAGCTGCTTCACCCGGTATTTGATCTGGAAGAAAAGAAAAAGCATCCAGTTCTGGCTAGAGGGCTGGCCGCTTCTCCCGGGGCAGCCAGTGGCCAGGTGGTCTTTACGGCTAATGAGGCTGTCGCCTGGGCCAATCAGGGCCAGAAAGTCATTCTGGTTCGGGAAGAAACCTCCCCGGATGATATTCATGGGATGGGTGCAGCTCAGGGTATTCTGACTGCTACCGGTGGAATGACTTCACACGCAGCGGTCGTTGGCCGGCAGATGGGTAAACCAGCCGTGGTTGGCTGCGGGGCGCTTAAGGTTCAGGAAGAAATAAAGGCTTTCTTTGTTGGCCATAAGAAATTTGTGGAAGGCGACTGGCTTTCCATTGATGGCACCACCGGCGAGGTGCTGGAGGGCCAGGTTTTGACCAGACCATCGGAAATTCTCCAGGTTGTCAAAGGTGAAAGGAAAGCCGGTGAATCCCAGTTATATCAGTATTTTTCCAAGCTTTTAGCCTGGGCCGATAAATTCCGGAAACTTGGTGTCAGGGCTAATTCCGATACGCCGCCTGACGCCCGGGTAGCTTTTGCTTTCGGAGCCGAAGGCATTGGCTTAGCCAGAACTGAGCATATGTTTTTCGGACCGGAACGGCTGCCGCTGGTCAAAGAGATGATCTTGGCCGAAACTGAAGAAGAAAGACGGAAGGCCCTGGCCAAGCTGTTGCCTTTTCAGAAACGCGATTTTCTTGAATTTTTCCAGGAGATGCAGGGACGGCCGGTTACCATCAGAACGATTGACCCGCCTCTCCATGAATTTCTGCCCAAGAAGGAAGATTTAATGGTGGAACTGGCTGTGCTCAAAGCCACGGGCGGAGCTCCGGAAAAAATTGCTGAACTGGAAAAATTATTAGCCAGGGTCAGGTCTTTGTCTGAATTTAATCCGATGCTGGGCCATCGCGGCTGCCGGTTGGGGGTGACCTACCCCGAGATAACCGAAATGCAGGCTCAAGCCATCCTGGAAGCGGCCTGTGAGCTGGTAACCCGGGGTCAGAAGGTCTTGCCTGAAATCATGATTCCCCTGGTTGGCAATGTCACCGAGCTGGCCAATCAGAAGGAGATCGTTAACCGGGTAGCGGAAGAAGTCATGAAAAGATACAAGGTCAGGATCAAATACAAAGTGGGCACCATGGTCGAAATACCGAGAGCCGCTCTGACGGCAGATGAAGTTGCCCGGGAAGCTGAGTTCTTTTCTTTTGGCACCAATGACCTGACCCAGACCACTTATGGCATTTCCAGAGATGATAGCGCCAAGTTTCTTAACTATTATCTGACTCACGGCCTGTGGAGCGATGATCCTTTTGAAACCCTTGATCAGAAAGGTGTAGGCCTGTTGATGAAATGGGCTGTAGAAAAAGGAAGGGAAACCAGACCAGATCTTAAGATTGGAATTTGCGGTGTCCATGGCGGCGATCCCCGGTCAATTACCTTCTGTCATAAAATAGGCTTAAATTATGTCAGCTGTTCTGCTTATCAGATTCCGATTGCCAGACTGGCCGCTGCCCAGATTGCTCTTCAGGATAAAAAGGCGGGACAGGAGCAGGAGATTAAGAAATCAGGGCGAGTCAGAAAACCAGCGCGGGCGGCCGCCAGCAAGTCGCGGCGAAGAGGAAAATAATTGGCGGCCGGGATTGAACAGGATATTAGCCCGGGTCCCAACAGGCCCGGGTTTTTTTACCGGCCTTAATCAAAAAGCTCCTGTTTCTGACGAATATTTTTCCAGATAGCTTGGGGCTTTTAATCTTTTTTATTTTCTGGTAAGTTAAATATCAACGTTCATGGCTGATCTGGTTGATTCTGTGCTTTCCTGGCTTAACATTAAGCTTCCCTTTAAATTTGTTTACGCCAGCGAATACTGGATGGTGGACATGGGTCCTCATATTTTTCCAGTCAAGAAGTACCGGATGCTCTATGAAAAAGTCATAGCCCTGGGCGCCCGGCCAGAAGACTTTATCAAACCCGAACCAGTTTCCGACGATGATCTCCTGCTGGTTCATACTCCGGACTATGTTAATAAAGTCCGTTCAGGGACTCTGTCTTCTCTGGAAGTCCAGGCCCTGGAAATGCCGTTCTCTCCAGAGGTGGTCCGGTTCTTTCTATTGATGACCGGCGGCACGATAAAGGCGGCCGAGGAAGCTTTAAAAACCGGTCTGGCCTTTCATTTAGGAGGCGGGTTTCATCATGCTTTCCCTGACCATGGCGAAGGCTTTTGCCTCTTTAACGATGTGGCTGTCACCCTGGAAAAAATGAAGGGTGAAAACCGCTTGAACCGGGCGATGATTGTTGATGGCGACCTTCACCAGGGTAACGGCACAGCCTATATCTTTTCTAAGAAAGATTACGTCTTTACCTTTTCCATTCACCAGATGGATATCTATCCAACCAATAAACAGGTGAGCAGCCTTGATGTGGGCCTCTGGTCAGGCGATAATGACGAAACTTATCTCAGAGCTCTTGAGCCCTATTTTCCCCGCCTTTATGAGGAATATAGACCGGATCTGGTGATTTATATAGCCGGAGCTGATCCTTACCAGAAAGACCTGCTGAGTGGTCTGGATATTTCTCCTCTGGCCTTGAAAAAACGTGACCGGCTGATAATTGAATCGGCCAGGCGGCTAAAAATTCCGCTGGTTATTGTTCTGGGAGGCGGTTATGCCGGTCAAATTGAGGAAACCGTCGAAATTCATTTAAATACCATCAAAGAAGCCATCCGGGTCAGCAGGAAAAGCCCGCCATCTATAGTAGCCTCGCTGATTTCAGCTAAATAATTGTCGGAATAACCGGTCTTCTCTCTGCCTGGCAGTTCAATTTAAATAAAATTCTTGACAGGCAGTCAGTCTGAAATATTTTAGCGGCCTGAGGCTTCTGCCCTGGCTTCAGCTTCAATCCTGCATAAAAACATGAGTGAAGACTTTGGCATCTCCGATCATATTATCAATCAGGCAATATTCATTCGGCATATGAGCTGTCTCATCTAATCTTGACCAGCAGGCAGCCTCAAAACCAGCCCGGCGGAAAATGGCTGCCACCGTCCCGCCGCCGATGCCCATCGGACGGGCTTCCAGCTGATAGACTTCTCTGACGGCTTTCTTCAAAGCCTGGACAACAGCTGATCTGGTTGAGGTGGGCGGAGCAGCCGGCGCCTTTTGCACCAAGCTGATTTCTATTTTGACTTTGAACTTTCTTTCAACCGAATCGGCCATCTTTCTGATAGTCTTTTCTACTTTTTCTACCGGATAATCGGGCAAAATCCGGCAATCCATATAGAAAACATCTTCACCTGGAATGGTGTTGACATTGGGCACATTGGCTTCTTTTTTGGTTGGTTCAAAAGTAGAAACAGGCGGGCCGAAAAGCCTGCTTTTCAGACCGTAAAAACGATAAAGCTTTTGAAATTCAGTAATCAAGAAACTGGCCGCTTTAAAACTGTTTATTCCTTTTTCCGGGGTTGAACCATGAGTCTGTTTACCCAGGGTTTTAATTCTCAGCCAGAGAATTGATTTTTCGGCTACCTCGATCATGGTGCCTTTTTCGTTGCCGGCATCGGGGACGATAATCAGGTCTTTGGTCTTAAAGACTTCAGTCTGATTGAGAACATATTCAATCCCTTTCTGGCTACCGGTCTCTTCATCAGCTACCAGAGCCAGGCCGAGGTCATAGGCCGGCTTAATATTTTCAGCCAGCAGAGCTTTGATGGCAAAGATCGAAGCGACCAGATCTTGCTGATTATCTTCTACCCCGCGTCCATAAATTTTACCCTGCTCGACCCAGGCTCTGAATGGATCACCGCGCCAGAGAGCCAGTTCACCCGGGGGAACAACATCCAGATGGGTCATTATCCAGACGGTTTTGGCGGAACTTTTTCCCGGGTAAATAGCCAGGATATTCGGCCGGTAACCGGCCGGTGCTTCCTGATCGGGAGCTTTGATGAGCCTGATATCTTTCAGCCCGGAGTTTTTTAGATATGACTCCAGAAACTCAGCTTTTTTGGCTTCTCCTTCTCCGCCACTGGAGGGGGCGATGGCTGGAATGGCACACAGCCTGGTTTGCAGTTCAATCATTTCATCCCGGTACGAATCAAGCCTTTTAGCCAGCCGGGAAAAAACTTTTTTATCGGGCATTGATCTCTCCTTCGGTTATTATTAGTTTCGCCCTGATGATATCATTAAGCCGGAATTTGATGCAACAGGAATAAGGCTCTCAGCCTGAACGGTCACAGCAGTCAATTGTCAATCTCAATTCTGGCTTTCCGCCAGCTCGACCAGCCAAGCCAGATATATTGCAGGCCGGAGATGATAGTGGCCAGAATGGTCAGGTCATAAAGCCAGCTGAGCAGTCCCGATTTGACTTTGAGGAAGTTTAAAAAAAGGACGGCGGTGGCGGTTAGAACCTGGCAAACGGTGCTGGTTTTCCCGATAAGAGTCGGCGGGAAATCATGTTTCTTTTTAAGAATAATTAAGAGAAGGGCTCCGATAACGATTAGAGCATCCCGGCCAAGAACTGTCCAGAAAACCACCCAGGGAATCTTATTTGGAAAAGCATATTCGGAAAAGCTCAAAAGGAAAAAACTGGTAAAGATCAGCAGTTTATCCGCCAGCGGATCAAGCCACAGCCCGGCCACTGATTTTTGATGCCAGGTTCTGGCTATCAGTCCGTCCAGGACATCGGTCAGGCCAGCCAGAAGAAAAATCAAAAAGGCTCCCGTCACTTTCTGTTGCAGTAAAAACAGAACGAAAACCGGGACCAAAATTATCCGGAGCAGAGTAAGATAGTTAGGCAGGGTACCAAAAGTTGCTTTCAGCTCATAGGCTCTGTTCTGGCTGTTGTCCATCTATTTTCTCCGGGCTATTTTATCAAGTTTAGCAGAAGGTCGGCCAGCCTCAAAGCTTCGGTTCCAGAAACTGGCCGGTCTGGCTGGAAACGTTTTTGGGCAGCTAATTCCATCAGCTGGTAGGCAACCATCTGGACAGCCGGAAGATAATAAAGGTTTTCTGGCGGGAGATCGCTGATCTGAATCCTGTCTGGCGGGATCTGCGGGATGAGTTTAAAGCCTTTGCCTTTCAAAAAATTGATAAGGCGGAAGAAGGTTTCCGCCAGCTCAGCCCTGGTTACCACCCGGTTAGGTTCAAAAGTATGATTTTCGTAGGTATCCATCAGAGGCACAGCTGCTACCCGGACAATAAAATTAGCGGCCCAGCTGGTAGAAATGTCAATGATAATAGGCGGCCTGACTGGCTCGGGCAGGTATTGGTTAAATTTAACAGCCAGAATGGCGGCCAGTTCCTGGCGGGTAATGGCCTGGGATTTAGGAATTTCGTTATACATGTTTGGCAAAGAAATAATGCCCAATTGATTTCTTAAGTAGTCAATTTTTTTCTGAACTTCTTTGTCGTCCGGGGCCAGCTCTTTTAGCCTGGTATAGACATCAAGGCTATGGCTCAGGTCATCATGCTCAAGAAGGGTTTCAGCATATTCTCTCAGCACCTGCCGGTCAGCGGGGGCTAACTGGCTGAGAGTCTGGTAATGGTTAATAGCCTGGCCATATTTTTTCTCGCTCCGGTAAATGCGGGCCAGTTGCCAGTGAGCTTCCCGTGATTGAGGTGAATAAAATAAAGCTTTGAGCAGCACTTGCTTGGCTTCTTCTTTTTTGTTTTGATTCAAAAGCCCGCTGGCTTCTTTTATTAAGTTCTGGGTTATCCCGGTCTGAAGTTCTTCATATTTAGGTTTGGCCCAGGAATTTTCAGGTTCCCTTTTTAGAATTTCCCTTAGCTGGACAAACAGCCGGTCACTATCATTTCTCTCTTCATAGATAGTAGCCAGCCCGAGTCTGGCCGGAGTTAAATCCGGGTTGAGTTCGATGGCCTTCAGGAAAAAGGCTTCAGCTGCCTGAATATCTTCTTCATATAACCGGCAATAACCTTCACCCAGATTGAAATAAGCCTGGCTGGTCCCGAGTTTTGAGAATTCTTTTCTGGCTCCTTCGATGTTGCCTTTTTTAAGGTTAGCCCAGCCCTGTTCAAAGGCTAAGCGCTCATTGAGAGTGAGCTTGGCCAGTTCAAGAGAAGGGGGGTCTTCCAAATAAAAAGCAGGAGCAATGTAAGTTTTCTGAAAGGTGGCACAGGCCGCAGTCAGGGTTAGAATCAGTGCCAGCCAGCTTATTTTTTTCATAGGCTTTCTCCCTTCCGGAGATACGGCAGGTAGGAAAACAGGTTGTTCCTTTGAGCTAAAACCTGATATTCCCAGCCCTCAGCCGTTTCGGTTTTTCTGATGACCATGACCTGTCTGACTAACGAACCGGCCATGGCTGCTTTGTCTTTTGGTATGTACAGCCTGTAAATCTTAAAATTCTTATAAATAACCTGTCGCAACCGGTCTTTGAGGCTGTCCAGTCCCTCGCCGGTTCTGGCTGAAATATAAACTGGAGAAGACTCATCTTTTGACTGGCGGCTAAGAAGCAACTTTTTCTCAGTTGCCGGCAGGAGATCAATTTTATTAAAAACCTTAATCACCGGCAGGCCCGCTATTTCCAGCTCGGCCAGTATTTCTTCGACCGCTTGGGCCTGTTCAAAAGCCTCCGGCGAAGTGATGTCAATGATCTGCAGCAAGCAATCAGCTTCTTTTATTTCCTGGAGAGTCGCCCGGAAGGAAGACACCAGTTCGACAGGCAGCTTTTTAATAAAACCGACAGTATCTGACAGAAAAAAATAAAGCCCGTCAGAAAAAGTGACTCTTCTGACCATAGGATCGAGAGTGGCAAAAAGATGAGGAGAGGTATAGCGGTTTTCCTTAGTCAGAGCGTTAAAAAGAGTAGATTTCCCTGCACTGGTATAGCCGACTAAGGAAACAACCGGCACAGGTGACTGACGGCGGACCTCCTGCTGCCTGGCCCGCCTTTCCCCGACTCTATCTATTTCCTTTTTGATTCTGGCAATCCGGTCTGTAATTTTTCGGCGGTCTTCTTCCAGTTTTTTTTCACCCGGGCCTCTGGTCCCGATACCGCCTCCCAGCCTGGAAAGAGCCTGACCCTTGCCTTTAAGCCTGGGCAGGAGATAGGTTAACTGAGCCAGTTCCACCTGCAGTTTACCTTCATTGGTTCTGGCTCTTTGGGCAAATATGTCCAGGATGATCTGGGTTCGGTCGAGAACCTTGACCTGGATAGCTTCTTCCAGGCTTCTTTGCTGAGTAGGACTGAGATTATGATCAAAAATGACCAGATCAGCTCCTGATTCTTTGACCTTAAGAGCCAGCTCCTTAACCTTCCCTTCGCCAATAAAAAATTTTGGAGAATGGCCTGACCGGCATTGATAAATCTCTTCTAGGACCGTTGCCCCGGCTGAGGAGGCCAGGCCAGCCAGCTCGGTCATTGATTCCTTAGCCTCTTCTTTTTCTCTTTTGGTAGTTGCTAAATTGACAAGGATGGCCTTTTCCATTTTTTAAGCTGAAAGACACTCCTGGATGTAATTTTCGAGGCCTTCTCTATCATCAGCCTCGAACCAGGTAATTCCCTTTGATTTTTTAAACCAGGTTAGCTGGCGCTTGGCATAATGCCTGGTTTCTATCTGAGTCAAAGTCATAGCTTCTTCCAAGCTTATTTCTCCTTTTAAGTAGCGTAAAACCTGCCTGTAACCAAGGCCTTTAAAAGGGGTTGACTCCTCAGATATTCCCCTTTCCAATAATTGCTTAGCTTCTTTGACCAAGCCCTCAGCAAACATGCGGTTTACTCGCTCATCGATCCGCCTGTAAAGCTCCTCCCTTTTTAATTTTAACCCAATCTGATAAAGAATAAAACCCCTGTTCTCAAGTGGAGAAACCGTCCGGTCAAAATGCCTGGAGAGCGGCTGGCCAGTCAGATAAAAAACTTCCAGGGCTCTGATGATTCTCAGGCTATCAGCCGGGCTGATTTTTTCAGCGTAAGCCGGATCAATCTGCTGGAGCTGCTGATAGAGGCTGTCCAGTCCCTTATTTTGAGCCTCTTCTTTCAGCCTGGCCCTCAGGCTGTCATCACGCCCCGGTCCAGGAAAGAGGCCTGCCACCAGGGCCCGGTGATAGAGACCGGTCCCGCCGACAATTAGGGGTAAATTTCCCCGGCTGATAATCAGGTCAATTTTTTCCAGGGCCAGCCGGGCGAAATCGGCCGCCGAAAACTTTTCCTCAGGGGCGGCCACATCAATCAGGTGATGAGGGACAGCCTGCCTGACCGCCGCCGGCGGCTTGTCAGTCCCAATATCAAACCCGCAGTAAATCTGCCTTGAATCACAGCTGATGATTTCACCCCGGAATTTTTTAGCCAGGTCAACGGCTAAAGCGCTTTTCCCAACAGCTGTCGGGCCAACAATGATCAGAATTTTTTTCTGGTTATTGACCAATTTTAATCCTGAGCAAAATGAAGACCACCAGCAGGGACAGGATAATTAACAATCCCAGCAGCTGTTTCCTTTTCAAGTTATCTCTCCTGACCGGGAGAGAAGCTTGATCAGGTTTTCTTCATGCTGGTTACCAAGGGTTTTTTTAACCAGCAGCATCTCGGCTGCCAGGATCTCATCAAAGCCTCTCAGCAGAGTTTTCTTTTGCCGGGGCTCAAGATTGTTCAGGCTGATTCTCAGCATGGCCCGCGGTTCAAAACTGCCGTCCGGTTTGATTTCCAGGTTAAGGAAAACAGGATCAAGGCTGTCCTGTATCTCCCGGTATGATTTTTCGAGAAGATTAAAAGCAACCGGGCCAAGCTGCTTGGTAATATAGCGCTGGATGAGGTTGGCTTTCTCATTAAACAGGGCCAGGCTTTTTTCCAGGTCCAGCCCCTCTGGCTGGCTAACCTCGCTATAACCTGATTCCTGGCGGTTAAAGTCAAGCAGCCTGAGGCAGGTCAAAATTAAAACAGTTTTTCTGGTTTCAGCCGGTCCCAGCCAGGAATTTTCTAGCAGCCAGGAAAAAGTTCTGGGGGTCTGGAGTAAATTCCAGACATATATCTCGGTCTGGCTTAAACCGAGCCTGGAAACATAAGCAGGCACCAGGCGGAAAAGAAGGGCCTGATCTGAAGGCAGCCACCGGCGGTAAGCCTCAATTCGGGAAACCTTTTTCAGCCCCTTTAAAATTATGACTGGCGCCGGCAGGCCCGAAAAAACAATATCCTCGGTAGCAAAATTTTGCTCGGTAAAAGTGGCTGGCCAATCGGGCAAGACGAAAAAGTCCGATAATTTAGTCTCAAGAAAATCAGCCATCACCTTGAAAGCTTCATCAGGTTGAATAAAGCCCTGCTCAATCAAGATGGCCAGAACTGAGCTGGCTTTCTCCGCACCTAAAAGGTTATGATTAAGCCGTAAAGGAGGCTGAATTTTACCTGTTTCGATTAACCAGTCAAAAAATTCCTTCTCAGGGAAATATTTATTGATGGCTGAAAGTTCACCTTTGACCAGGCAAAAAGTCTTTTCTCCGCCATTCTGATTGATCTGAAGCGAGCCTGTCCGGTGATTTTCCCATAATTCGAATAGCATTTCGGGCAGAAAATAGAGTGATTCACTCCTGTCTGAACCGTTAGCCATAAGCTTAATTTATAGAGCCTGAAGTGACTTGTCAACCAGCAGTCCGGCTTAAATCCGGCTCATTCCCCAGATAGCCAGAATTATGTTGACAATGGTCTTAAGTCCCCAGAAAAGGTAAGAAATAGTCAGAGCTTTCTTCATCTCCGTTTTAAAGATGGCTGACAGGCCGTAAGCCAGGACGCCGAACATCCAGAGTTGAAAGAAATCTATACTGGTCAAAATAATATAACCGGTTGAGGTCGGATCAAGCCTGGGGAAAAAAACAGCTAAGCCGGTGGAGATGCTGAAAACCGACTTCTTGGCCGAAACCAATAGGAATCTCAAACCATTGCCCAGGATAGCATTAATAAAATTGGCATGGAGAAAGGCGCTCATCACCTGAAGATATGTTCCTTGAGCTGAAAAGAATTTAGCCAGAACAAACAGAAGCAAAGCCTGGAAAATTAAGATGACGACTCCCAGCAGGCCGCCGGTTAGAGCCTGGGTGATCCGGGCGCTGGCCGACATGTCTTCTGCTTTTTTCCTTGTTTGCTCCAGAAAAGTCTGGAATTTTTCTTCGCCCAGCTGTTGCTTCAACTTAGTGCTTTGCTGGTAGAGGGTATATGAATCTCTGGCTGCAAAGGGAGCAATCAGATAATTATAAAGAGCGAGAGCAATCAGAATGATGATTAAAGCCTCAACCCAGACTGGCTTTTCGGCTAAAGCCTTAAAGGTTTCCCCGGGTTTGAAAAAAACTCCGGCAAATCTTTCTCCTGTCTTCATGACCAGCCTCCTGTCATTTCTTCTTTTTCAATTTGACCGTCTCTAATCTGGATGATCTTTTGAGCATGATTGGCTACCTCATGGTCATGGGTAACCATGATGATGGTATTCCCGCCATCATGAATTTTATGAAACAGCTTTAAAATTTCTTCACCAGTCCTGGTATCAAGATTGCCGGTCGGTTCGTCGGCCAGAAGTATTGATGGATTATTGACCAGAGCCCTGGCGATAGCCACTCTCTGTCTTTCACCGCCGGAGAGCTCAGCCGGCAGATGATGCATTCTGTCTTTCATATCAACCATCTCCAGAGCCCGCCTGGCTTTTTCTTCTCTTTCTTCCCGGCTAGCACCGGCATAGATCATTGGTAGTTCGACATTTCTGAAAGCGTTAGCCCGGGGGAGAAGGTTAAAAACCTGAAAGACAAAACCAATTTCTTTATTCCTGATATAGGCCAATTCATCTTCGCTCAGGGTGCTGACCAGCTGGCCATTGAGAAAGTAATCACCTGAAGTCGGAGTGTCGAGACAACCAAGGATATTCATCAGGGTGGATTTTCCTGAACCGGAAGGACCCATAATGGCCACAAATTCATTTCTTTTGATGGTCAGGCTGACTTGCCTCAAGGCTTGAACCTGCTGCTGGCCGAGTTCGTAAGTCTTGGTCAGGTTGACAGCCAGAATAAGGTCGTGGTCGCTGGGGGTATCGGGCATGCTATTTTTTCTCCAATTTAAGCAGGGTGCCGTCTTTTAGATCCCTCAGGGCAGAATAAGGTCCGCTGACAAATTCCTGCCCTTC
>ENA-UOYA01002476-UOYA01002476.1-activated-sludge-metagenome-genome-assembly--contig:-NODE-2476-length-17783-cov-4.063628_pt1 | contig 17783 bp, 24 predicted proteins | sample MGYA00238163_ERZ764804 | MGnify/ENA primary metagenome ERZ764804 (study PRJEB28919, sample SAMN05720223) | activated sludge metagenome | isolation source: Anaerobic digester | place: Hong Kong... | reverse complement strand
AGAGTGCTAATTCCCCGACCGGATACGGAGACCCTGGTGGAAGAGGGCATCCGCCTACTTAAGGGGTATGGGCGAGAGGTCAAGGTGGTGGATGTGGGAACGGGCAGCGGGGCGATCGCCGTCAGCCTAGCCAAGTATGTTCCCCGCGCTGTGGTCTACGCGGTGGATATCAGTGCGGAGGCATTGGAGGTGGCCCGACAAAACGCTGTCCTGAACCAGGTGGATACCAGGATTTTTTTTATCCAGACCAACCTGCTGCAGGATCTTCCTCATGGCCCGTACGACCTTATAGCCGCAAATTTGCCCTACATCCCATCGGAGGCCATGGCTGAGTTGCCTTCACATATCCGCGAATACGAGCCCCGGCGGGCTCTGGACGGGGGACCTGAAGGACTAACCTTTTACTCGAATCTGCTGGGGCAGGCCTACGATCATTTAAGCCGGCCTGGCTTCCTTCTGATGGAGATCGGGGATGGGTGGCAGGCGTCCGCTCTGGTTGCTCGTGCGAGTGAAGACTGGTCAGGCTGTTATGTGCTGAAGGATCTGGGACATAGGGAGCGGGTAGTGGTGTTTAAGAAAGGCGATAAGCATGAAGACTTTGAATCTGAAAGTTGACCCGAACAAACCCAACATCAAGATCATTGAGATAGCGGCCTCTCTGATCAAAGGAGGAGAGGCGGTTGCTTTCCCCACGGAGACGGTTTACGGGGTAGGGGCCAATGCCTGGGATGAAACGGCCGTCCGGCGGGTTTTCGCGGCCAAGGTACGCTCTATGGACAACCCCCTGTTGATTCACGTTTGGAGCTGGGCGCAGGCTGAGGAGTTGGTGGCTGATCTCCCGGAGGAGGTTGACCTGCTGGTGCAGAAATTTTGGCCTGGACCTCTAACTCTGGTAGCCAGGGCCAACCCTGAAATTCCTGAACTGGTACGCGCCGGTTTGCCCACGGTCGGATTGCGGATGCCCGATCACCGGGTGGCCCTGGAACTCATAAGAGTTGCTGGAGTACCGGTGGCGGCGACCAGTGCCAACCTGTCGGGAAGGCCAAGTCCTACCAGGGCCGAGCATGTCAAGACCGACTTAAATGGCCGCATCGCCGCCATTGTTGATGGAGGAATAACCGGTTGGGGGATTGAATCAACCATACTGGACGTGTCCCGCAGACCTTTCGCCGTGCTCAGGCCGGGAGCGGTGTCAAGAGAAAGACTGGAGGAAGTGATTCCGGGGCTTTTGGCGGAATCCCGTCCCAGCGGGGGCACGGCCTCAAATTTGCCCCACTACCAGCCCAGCGCCCGGGTTATACCCGTTAAACACGGGGAACCGGTGCAAGAGATTGCGCAATCTGAGATAGCAAAAGGCATGAGAGTGGGAGTAGTGGCAGTCACCGCGCAGGACATGCCGGCTGAATTGGAAATGGCGGTGGTGATTCGAGGTGGATCGCCTGAATACGGACGCCAGTTGTATGAGATATTTAGAACAGCCGATAGAAGGAAAATCGATTGTCTGGTAATGGAAATGCCTCCGGAAGTGGGTTTGGGAGTAGCCGTGGCTGACCGAATTTACGAGGCTGCCCGAAGATAGAAAGCGGTGGTTGGGAAGGTGAGGGAACAGCCGTCGGCTTTTTTATAGATCTCAAGCAAGGCACACTGGGCACTGGTCGGTGAATTAGTCGGAGGAGGTCAAAGCGGATTTGAACAATTTTATAGGGATATTGGCGGTAGCCGTAGCTCTGGGTCTGGACGCGTTTTCCGTCGCGCTCGGCTTGGGGCTTTCAGGAGTGTCCCGTTCCTTTAAAACTCGATTCGTTGGCATGGTGGCCTTGCTGCACGTGATCATGCCTCTGGCGGGATTGTACCTGGGGTTGGCTGTCGGCAGCTACCTGGGCAAATGGGCGGCGATTGTCGGCTCCATTGTTTTGGCTTACATCGGGTTGCAGATGATGCGGCGAGGCGTTGGGAGCCACCAGACGGAGATGAGCTTCAAGGAGGCCCGGGGGAAACTGGAACAAAAGCCGGTAGTCAATCTCTCCGGGTGGTCATCGGTTCTCATCCTGGGATTGTCGGTAAGCGTGGATGCCCTGGCGGTGGGGTTTGGCATCGGTACGGCCAAAGTGCCGATTTTTTATACCGTTTTGACCACCGGTACGGTGGCCGGGATAATGACCGGTATGGGTTGGCTGGGAGGACAGTATTTCAGCGAACTGATAGGCAAGAGAGCCCAGGCTGCGGGTGGAATTCTGCTGATTCTGTTGGCGATTAAGATGCTCATGTAGGGAGGGATATCAATTGAAAAAAGTGGTATTCGTCTGTACTGGCAACACCTGTCGTAGCCCGATGGCTAAAGGTCTTTTCTTGAAACACCTGGCTCTGAAATATCCGGATTGGTGCAACGAGTGTGAGGTTCTGGCGGCAGGCCTGAGCGCCGTTCCCGGGGAGGGCGCCTCTTCCGAGGCCATAGCAGTAATGCGGGACATTGGGGTTGACCTGTCGGAGCACAGGGCTCAGTTGGTCACGGAAGAGGTGCTGCGAGATGCCGATTTGATTCTTACCATGACCGGCCGACACCGGGATTATCTGCGGCAAGCTTACGGGGAGCAAAAGAACATTTTCAGTTTATATGAATTTTTGGGTCAGGAAAGGGATATTCAGGACCCGTTCGGTTGGGGGGAGGATGTCTACCGGGAATGTCGGGATGAGATTGAAGAGGCTATTCTTCTCCTGTTGGAGAAACTTAAGCAGGAGAGTCCGGATACGCCGGAATAGCTTTCTGACCGTGATGATTCATCACCGCAGACCGGGTAGATTTTTATTGATAGTCTGAAGAGGTGAAACAGAATGCGGTTGGTTGTTGGAAGCGACCATGCCGGGTATGGACTCAAGGAATATTTGAAACCGATTATTGCCGGTTGGGGCCACGAGATTCGAGATGTCGGCTGTTATTGCGAGGCACCGGTGGACTATCCCGGCATCGCGGAAGAGGTGGTTTTGCATATTAAAAGCGGGACTGCGGATCTGGGCTTGCTGTTGTGCGGGACAGGCCAGGGTATGGCCATTGCCGCCAACAAGGTGCCGGGCATCAGAGCCGCGGTGTGCCATGATGAGTTTTCGGCCCGGGCGGCGCGGGAACACAATAATGTGAACATACTGGCCCTGGGGGCTCGGGTGGTCGGTTCGGGAGTAGCCGAGTCAATCGTCAAATCCTTTCTCGAATCAAAATTTGCCGGAGGACGCCATCAGAGGCGTCTGGATCTGATAAAGGAACTCGAAGACAAATATCTGAAACAGGGGGAGAAGTGAATGGACTATATCGATCAGTACGTCTTACCGGTGGATCCCGAAGTGGCTGCCGCTATCCAGCAGGAGGAGGAGAGGCAATCCAGAAAACTTGAGCTTATTGCCTCGGAGAACTGGGTGTCACGTGCGGTCATGGCCGCCCAGGGGAGCGTCATGACCAACAAGTACGCCGAAGGTTACCCCGGCAAGAGGTATTACGGCGGATGTGAATTCGTCGATGTGGTGGAGGAATTGGCCCGGGAAAGGGCCAAGATGCTGTTCGGTGCCGATCACGCCAATGTTCAGCCCCATTCCGGGGCGCAAGCCAACACCGCGGTCTATTTCGCCGCCCTGAAACCCGGAGACACCATCATGGGTATGAACCTGGCTCATGGGGGTCACCTGACGCACGGCAGCCCGGTCAACATTTCCGGAACCTATTTCAATATCGTCAGTTACGGCGTCAATCCTGAAACCGAGACTATCGATTATGAACAGGTTATGGAAATCGCGCATCGGGCCAAGCCCAAAATGATTGTCGTGGGAGCCAGTGCATATCCACGGACCATTGATTATAAAATATTTAAGACTGTCGCGGATTCGGTTGGAGCCCTATTGATGGTGGATATGGCACACATCGCGGGGCTGGTTGCCACCGGGTTGCATCCCAGCCCGGTGCCTTACGCCGACTTTGTCACCACCACCACCCACAAGACTTTGCGGGGTCCAAGGGGAGGGCTTATCCTTTGCACCCAGGAGTGGGCCGCCAAGGTGGACAAAGCTGTTTTCCCGGGTATCCAGGGCGGACCCTTGATGCATGTTATCGCTGCCAAAGCCGTGTGCTTGAAAGAGGCTATGCATGAGAACTTCTTAGCTTATCAGAGGAACGTGATTCGGAACGCCGCGGTTTTGGCCGAAGAGCTGAAAAAACACGGCTTCCGCCTGGTGGCGGACGGCACCGATACCCACCTTATCCTGGTGGATGTGCGCAAGCAGGGGCTGACCGGAAAACAGGCGGAGGAATTGTTGGAGCAGGTCAACATAACGGTCAACAAAAATGCGATCCCGTTTGATCCCGAAAAACCGACCGTGACCAGCGGCATAAGAGTCGGAACCCCGGCGGTGACCTCCCGGGGCTTGAATGCGGATGACATGGTGAAGCTGGCCGAGGCCATCGCTCTGGCCCTGATTGGCAAAGACGCCGAACATCAGGCCAGGGCCCGGCAAATTGTAAACGGCATATGTGAACGCTATCCCTTGCTGTGATGAGGGCAAGGCTTCAGGTCTCCGACCCAGAAGATGGTGAAGGGAGATGTTCGAATGTCGCGGAACCGACCCTCCTGGGATGAATACTTTTCTGAGCTGGCGAGGATGGTGGCCCGCCGCTCCACCTGTTTGCGCCGCAATGTGGGAGCGCTTCTGGTTAAGGGTGAGCGGATAATATCTACCGGATATAACGGCGCGCCCCAGGGTGTTCCTCATTGTCTGGATGTGGGCTGTCTGAGACAGGCCAGAGAAATCCCCTCAGGGCAGCGCTATGAGTTGTGCCGGGGGGTTCACGCTGAACAGAACGCCATCATCAACGCGGCGCGCTACGGAGTATCTACCCTGGATTCGGTTCTGTACTGCACCAATCAGCCCTGCATGCTCTGCGCCCGGATGCTGGTCAATGCCGGGGTGACTCGCGTGGTGCACCAGGGCGATTTTGACGATCCGCTGGCTTTGGAGGTGTTCCGGGAAGCGGGGATTGAGGTTTGCGAGATCCAGCTTTGAGGGGAGGAGACGTTTCTGAGAACCAAAACCATAAGCCTCCCTCGGCTTAACCGGCTGACGCCGACTCTGGAATCGACAGCGTTGAAGCTGATGGAAGAGGCCGGGGAACTGGCTGAGGCCATCGGCAAGCTGCGGGGCTTAAGCGGTGAAGCGGTAAACTGTGATGAGCATGAGACGGTAACCAGCATCATGAACGAGCTGCTTGACGTGGCCCAGACGGCGGTGTCCATGATGTTTGTTCTGGAGGAGAATTATCAGGTTGATATCGAAGGTGCTCTGGAAAAACACGTGCAAAAGCTATGCCGGAAGGGTTATCTAACCGTGGAAGAAAATCAATAGTTCCGAAAAAGGGTTTTATCGACGGGCGGAGAATGTTAGGAGAATGTTAAAAGTCTGTAACAGATGTGTCATTTTTCGTAACGCCCACTGGTAAAGTTTCAGACTATTCAAAACAAGAAAAAAAGAGGAATTTGCCGTCAGATAGAGAAATCAAATTTGGGTTCTTAATGAGATCAGGGAGCAGAAATGGGAAATAAGACCAGCAACTGGGCCAAATCCGTGGGCAATGCGCTGTCAATGGCCACCAGCTTCGCAGCTGCGGTGGCGTTAGGATACTTTTCCGGGTCTTATCTCGATTCTCGTTTTGGAACCGCACCCTACCTGATGTTGCTGATGCTGCTGCTGGGGGTGGCCACCGGTCTTAAGATCATGTACGACCAGGCCTTTAAAAAAGGCAACGGGATTGACGATTCCGGCGCAGCAGAAAATGCCAGGAGCTTTAAACCGAGTAAAGAGATTATAATAGCCCTGGATGAGGCCAAGAAGATGGTGGCCGAGTTGGACAGGGCGGACCCAGGGAAAAAGGATGAGAACAAGGAGTAGACATTAAAGTCAGGTGAGGGCATGTTGATATTGGCATCGGGCGCAGCCGCCGGATTGGCGATCTTTGGCTTGTCTCTTTGGTTCTCCATATTAGTGATGAAAAGAGCAAAGGAGATGCCGCCGCAGGAAGCCACCAAATACATCACCGTCAGGTCTATGGCGCGAACTGCGGTCTTGATGTTGATATTGGGATTGCTGGCTTATCTGATGGGGCTAAAATTCATCTTCGGCGCAATAGGTGGTATGGTCCTCGGTATGCTGGTCTTTCTGGTCGTAAGCCGATTGAAACAAAACCAGGCGTAATGGTTGGGTGAAAAAGACCTTAAGGACGGTACTGAGCGTAAATAGCAAATCTAAAGGAAAGGGGGGGAAATAGTGATATTTGCGTCAGCGTTTCTAATGCAAGAGCCACTGTTCACAATAGCAGACAAGTTGCCAGTGCCAGAATTGGTTGTTACCGAGTGGGCCATCATTCTTATAATAGGCTTATTTGCGTATCTTGCGACCCGAAAGATGGAACGAGTCCCCCGCGGGTTACAGAATGCATTTGAAGCCGTAGTCCAGTGGACCTTCGATTTCTTTGGGCAGATGTTGGGTGAGTCGGTGGCTAAGAAATGGGCGCCTCTGCTGTCGACGTTTTTCCTGTTTATTCTGGTCTGTAACTACAGCGGTCTCATACCCGGGGCATCTTACATCTCCGGATTCAAACCGCCGACCAGCGACTGGAATATTACCGCCACTCTCGCTATTATCGTGTTCTTCAGTGTTCAGATCGCAGGCTTCAGAGAACACAAGATGCATTATTTTTCGCACTTCGTCAAACCAATGCCGTTTTTATTGCCGCTGAACATCATTGAAGAGGTTGCCCGTCCGCTGTCCCTGACGCTCCGTCTATTCGGAAACATCTTTGGGGAAGAAATGATTATTGGCTTTCTGCTCATGATGGCGCCGTTCCTGATACCGATGCCGATGATGGCCCTAGGGCTTTTGACCGGATTGATTCAGGCCATAGTCTTCACCATTCTGGCATCAAGCTATATAGGAGCCGCCACCGGGGAAGGCCACTAAAACTTTGTGGTACTGATCATCTTCGTATCAGTGAGTAACATGAAATGCTACATTCACTGAAGCAGGAAAGGAGGGAAATGTAATGGAAGGGATGTTCGCAATTGGTGCCGGTCTTGCTGTAGCTGTTGGAGCTCTGGGCGGTGGTATCGGTCAAGGTATCGTCGGGGGAAAAGCTCTGGAAAGTATTGCCCGGCAACCCGAAATCGCAGACCAAGTTAGAACACTGCTGTTCATCACACTCGCATTTATCGAAACCTTAACTATTTATGGCCTGCTTATCGCGTTCATGCTAGTGGGTAAGATTCACTAACATCGACCGGCAGTGGGAGTCTAACGCGTAGTTAGGGCGATGAGATGGCACCCGTCTAACCGACGGACCTCATCGCCCAAATAACTATCTTACGCCAACGAATGGAGGTAGACATGCCTGTGAGAACAAGAAAATGGTTAGTACTGGCGGTCCTACTCCTGAGCATGCTTATCGTAATGGGATTGGCAACCTCCTGTTTAGCGTCGGAGGAAGGAGTACCACCCTTTCCCGATATAGTCAAGATCGGGTGGACCGCAGTTAACTTTTTCGTGTTGCTAGCCATACTATATAAATTTGCGTTTAATCCGATCAGTAACATGCTGGAAGAGCGGACCAATACCATCGAAAGCTCCCTGAAACATGCTGAGGAATTATTGGTCGAAGTCGAGCAGATGCGCAAAGATTCAGCAGCCGAACTGGCTGAGGCCCGCAGGGAGGCTCAGGAGATCGTAGCTCGGGGAACTCAGATCGCCGAAGAGACCAAGAACGAGATCATCTCCAAGGCCCAAGCCGAGGCTACCACGCTAAAGAACAAGGCGATTGCCGAGATCCAGGCGGAGAAGGAACAGGCTCTTTCGGAACTGCGCGATACCGCAGCTTCACTGGCTATTATGGCGGCAGAGAAGGTCTTGGGCAGGGCGATTAATGAGAGCGACCACCAGGCGATGGTCAAAGACTTTATTAAGGATGCGGGAGACATGCTATGTTAAACAAGAGTGTCGGTAGGCGCTACGCAGAAGCCTTTTTTGCCATCGCCCAAGAGCAGAAGAAGATTGATGAGTACCAAAAAGAATTGGGTGAGGTCGTGGACACCATAATGTCCAACGAGGACCTCAAGGCGTTTATGTTTCATGTGCTGGTGCCGCCGGAGGAGAAAAAGCAGGTTATAGCCCAGCTGTTTTCCCATGCGGTATCCGACAGCACGATTCGTTTCCTGAACCTGGTGATGGACAAGAGGAGGGCCAACTACCTCAAGGTCATCTTCGAGGAATACCAGGCTATGGCGGATGTCAGCCGAAATATACTTAAAGCTGAAGTGACATCAGCTATGGTTGTTAACGAACAGGACATTGCGGAACTGGAGAAGGCCCTTTCGGCAGCTACCGGGAAAATGGTCAGAGTGAATCTGACCGTTGATCCGTCGTTGATCGGCGGAGTGAAGGTCCGGGTTGGAGACAGGGTTATTGATGCCAGCGTTGTAAAGAAACTTGACATGCTACGATCAAGCCTCAAGAAAGTTAAGATCAGCTAGATAGGGGTGAGGTATTAAATGAGTATTAGACCGGAAGAGATTAGCGCTATACTCAAGCAGCAGATCGAGCGCTACCAATCTGAGGTCGAAGTCAGCAACGTTGGTACCGTCATCTTCGTCGGAGACGGTATTGCGAGGATCTATGGTCTTCAGAATGCAATGGCCGGTGAGTTGTTGGAGTTTGAGGGCGGGACCTACGGGATGGTGCTGAACCTCGAGGAAGACAACGTCGGGGCCGTGTTGCTAGGAGAGTATTCGCACATTAAGGAAGGCAGTATGGTCAAGGGGACCGGAACCATCATGTCCGTGCCCTGCGGCAAGGCCATGCTGGGCCGAGTTGTAAACGCGCTGGGCCAGCCGATTGACGGCAAAGGTCCGATTAACACAGACAAGTTCCGTCCGGTGGAGAGAGTGGCCCCCGGGGTGGTGGCGAGAGCACCGGTTAATACCCCGATGCAGACCGGACTAAAGGCTATTGACTCGATGGTTCCCATCGGTCGCGGTCAGCGCGAGCTTATCATCGGTGACCGCCAAACCGGAAAAACCGCAATCTGCGTTGACGCCATCATCAACCAGAAAGAAAAGAAAGATATGATCTGCATCTACGTTGCCATCGGTCAGAAGCAGTCCACCGTGGCCGGTGTGGTTAACAAGCTCGTTGAAACCGGGGCTATGGACTACACCATCATAGTGGCGGCTACGGCCTCGGAGCCGGCACCGCTGGTTTACCTAGCACCGTACGCCGGGGTAGCTATCGCGGAAGAATTCATGGAGGGTGAGAACGCTGACGTTCTTATCATCTATGATGACCTTTCCAAACACGCCGTGGCTTACCGTGAGATGTCGCTTCTGCTCAGGAGACCTCCCGGACGTGAGGCTTATCCCGGAGACGTTTTCTATCTCCACTCGCGCCTCCTGGAGCGTGCATGTAAGCTGAAACCCGAACTTGGCGGCGGTTCGATCACCGCATTGCCGATAATTGAAACCCAGGCCGGCGACGTAGCAGCCTATATCCCGACCAACGTTATTTCCATCACCGACGGTCAGATCTACCTGGAGTCGGACCTGTTCTACGCCGGCCAAAGACCGGCTATCAACGTAGGTCTGTCGGTGTCCCGCGTCGGCGGTGCCGCACAGATCAAGGCCATGAAATCGGTTGCTGGGCAGTTGCGCCTCGACCTGGCACAGTATCGTGAATTGGCAGCCTTCGCTCAGTTCGGTTCCGACCTCGACAAGTCGACCCTGGCCCGCCTGAACCGCGGGGAAAAAGTGCAGGAGATCCTGAAACAGGGTCAGTACGAGCCCTTCCCGGTGGAGGAACAGGTGGTAGCAATCTACTGCGGCGTTAACGGCTGGCTCGATGATATCCCGACCGAGAGAGTAAAGGCTTTTGAAGTGGAATTCCTTAAATTCATGCGGAGCAGCCATCCCGATATCCTGAAGAACATCAAGGAGACCAAGGTGTTGGGGGATGAGGAAGGGCTGAAGAAGGCCATTGAAGAATTCAAAGCCATCTTCGCGACTTAGGTGGTGAGAAATAAATGGCTGGAAAGGGAGTAAGAGAATACAAAAGGCGCATCAGAAGCGTCAATAACACCAAGCAGATCACAAAGGCCATGAAAATGGTCTCGGCTGCCAAGCTGCGGAGGGCGCAAGAGAAGGCTGAGTCGTCTCGTCCCTATACCGGCAAACTTCAAGAGGTTCTTGCCAGGCTGGTTGCGATGTCGAATGATGCCAAACACCCCTTGCTGGAGAAGCACGACCCCATTAAACGGGTCACCTACGTGGTTGTTACCGCTGACCGGGGTCTTTGTGGAGGATTCAACACCAACATCATCCGCCGGGCCAATCAGGCTATAAGCGAGGATGAAAGACCGGTTGAAGCAGGTATAGTGGCCGTGGGAAGAAAAGCCCGTGATTTCTACCGCAAACGCGGTTACAATCTGCAGGGTGATTTCATAAACCTGGGGGACAACCTGGACTATAGCCAGGCCAGGGAAATTGGCCAGTTTATTTCGCAACTGTACGAGGAGGGAGCGGCTGACGAGGTCTATCTCGTGTATGCCCACTTCGTAAATGCGATGCGGCAGGTCCCAACGGTGCAGAAGGTGCTGCCAGTTGAAACACCTGAGGAAATCAAGGCCGAGGCTGAAGAGTTTGCCAAGTTTTCACCGGACTATATTTATGAGCCGAACGTGGATGAGATCCTAGTTAGCCTGCTGCCTCGTTACCTGATGAGCCAGGTGTATCACGCCATGCTTGAATCAAAGGCCAGCGAGCATGGGGCGCGTATGACGGCTATGGGGAATGCAACAGATAACGCGTCTGAGTTGATTGATAAACTTACGCTGGAGATGAACAAGGCCCGGCAGGCTTCTATCACCAATGAGATATTGGAGATCTCCGGCGGCGCGGAAGCTCTGAAAAAAGGAGGCAAGTAGAGGATGGCAAGAGAAACTTACGGCCAGGTCGTCCAGGTTATAGGCCCCGTAGTGGACATACGCTTCCAACCTGGCGAACTGCCAGACCTGTTACACGCTATTAAAATCAATAACGCCATGCAAGGTCCGGGCTTTGTGTCTCCCGTCGAAATCAACGTTACCCTCGAGGCCATGCAGCTCCTGGGGAATGACGTGGTCCGCTGCGTGGCACTGCAGCCTACGGACGGAATTCAGCGCGGCATGAAAGCCCTCAATACCGGTGCCGCCATCAGCGTGCCGGTAGGTGAGGCCACCCTGGGCAGGATCCTCAATGTTCTGGGAGAACCGGTTGACGAAATGGGACCGGTGGAAAGCAAGGAATTCTGGGAGATCCACCGGAAGCCACCGCTGTTGACTGACCAGACACCGGCCACGACCATGTTGGAAACCGGGGTCAAGGTTCTCGACCTTATATGCCCTTACGCCAAAGGCGGTAAGATCGGGCTGTTCGGCGGCGCCGGCGTTGGCAAGACCGTTGTTATCATGGAACTCATCCGGAATATAGCTTACGAACACGGTGGTTATTCGGTATTTACGGGCGTAGGTGAGAGAACCCGCGAAGGGAACGACCTCTGGAACGAGATGAAGGAGTCCGGGGTTTTATCCAAGTGCGCTCTGATCTACGGACAGATGAACGAGCCCTCGGGTGCGCGTCTGCGCGTTGGTTTGACTGGTCTGACCGTGGCGGAGTATTTCCGCGATATTCAGGGCCAGGACGTCCTCATATTCATCGATAACATCTTCCGCTTCGCGCAAGCGGGTAACGAGGTGTCCGCTCTCCTGGGCCGCATGCCTTCCGCCGTTGGTTACCAGCCCACGCTGGCAACTGACATGGGTCTGCTACAGGAGCGGATCACATCGACGGTTAAGGGCTCGATCACCTCGGCCCAGGCGGTGTACGTACCGGCTGACGACCTGACCGACCCCGCACCGGCAACCACATTTGCTCACCTGGATGCCACCACGGTTCTGTCCCGGCAGATCGCGGAGCTGGGAATCTATCCGGCGGTTGACCCGCTCGATTCAACTTCCCGGATACTCGATCCCAACATCGTCGGGGTAGATCATTACAACACCGCCCGCGGAGTGCAAAAGGTGCTGCAGCGGTACAAGGAACTTCAGGACATCATCGCCATTCTGGGAATGGACGAGTTGACGGACGAAGACAAGTTGATAGTTGCCCGGGCACGTAAAATCCAAAGGTATCTATCCCAGCCGTTCCACGTCGCTGAGCAGTTTACCGGCACGGCCGGCATTTATGTCCCGATTGCGGAGACAGTCAGAGGGTTCAGCGAAGTTCTGGAAGGGAAGTATGACGACCTCCCCGAAGCCGCTTTCTTTATGGTGGGCAACATTGACACGGTGATTGAAAGAGCAAGGCGATTGGAGGCGTAGTCTATGGCGGATAACACCTTTTTGCTAGAGGTGGTAACCCCGGAACGCATTGCCATGAGTGACGAGGTGCAATTTGTGGTGGTGCCTGCGATCGAAGGGGAGATAGGTATACTAAAGAACCACGCCCCCATAGTTGCCGGATTAAAGATCGGGGTACTGCGATACACCATGCCCGATGGACAGGTTCACTACATGGCACTCAGCGGCGGTCTTATGGAGGTAATAGATAACGAGGCCAAGATCCTGGCTGAAACCGCGGAACACGGGCGTGAGGTCGATTTGCTCAGGGCCAAGGCGGCCAAGGAACGCGCGGAGAGAAGGCTTGCCGAAAGGCAGGATCAGATCAGCTACGTTCGCGCTCAGATGGCATTGCTGAGAGCGATTGCCCGAATCCGGGCCTCGGAACTTGAACAGCGGTAATTTGTGTATCATAAGCCGGGGCAACCCGGCTTATGATTTTTTCAAGCCAGCTTGCCTAAACAGTATACTTTTTGGTAGGAGGAAAATCAGGTCGGGAAAAATGGGGGGGCTCTTGATTGAATGGCATTCAGAAACTCTTCCTCTTACTGATCCTCGGCTACTTTGCAATAAAAGGTATCCTGGCTCTATTAATTTACGCTGTAACTAAGAGGGTGGAAGAAAAGGGTTTGGAATTTCATCGCAAAAGAAATGCTCTAAAAGACAAGGTCGTTTAAAACGGCCTTTATTTTTGGGTGGGGTGCCGACGACACTCCAATCGCAGGGCCCAAGGCATTAACCTTCAAAAACCGTGCAGTTCAACTCTATAAGTAGGTTCGAGGCGGTAGGCTTTCTTATCCATATCTTATTAAAACCTTTGTACTATTTTTCGTAAACTTAAACCCGCATCAAAGAGCTATAATTAACATAGGATAAAATGAGACAGTATAACAATTGCGGTAATTACAAAAAAGGAATTTCCAAAAGCATGGCGAATTAATTTATCACCAGAATTTACTGAATATAATGTACAATAAGATTAAGCAAAAATGACCGACCATAGATCGCAGTGAACGCTCTTTTATTCGATGGATTGATGCACCGAATTGAAGGGGGGATGCGAGTTATCGTCTGATCCTGACTAGAGAGAAAAGGAGGAGGAGTTATGGGAGGAACGATAGCTATTGGGGCGGCCATGTCAGTTGCACTGTCCGGATTGGGTGGCAGTCTCGGGCAGGGATATGTCGGTTCAAAGGCTTTAGAAAGCATTGCCCGTCAACCAGAGGTGTCGGAACAAGTACGCACCATGCTTTTCATCACCTTGGCCTTCATTGAGACCCTTACCATTTATGGATTACTGATCGCATTTATGCTTGTCGGGAAAATCTAGCATCACTTCGCAATCTTGACCTCATCATCATCAAAGCTCCGCAAAACATCATAGGCTTGCAGGCAACAGTCGAGCAAAGACATCTTAAGCGATTTGTTCCCGCTTAAGCAGGGGGTGAGTTTATGACCCAGCTCCAGAAAGTCTTTCTCCTGTTCGCTGCAATGTACTTCATAGCCAAAGGGGTCATCTTCTTCACCCTGTATCTTGTGACTTTGGCCGTGGAAAGAAAGTCCAGGGCCTTCAAACGCAAGCGAGAAGCTATACTACGGAGAAGATGGCTCCGCAACCGAGAACTATATCGAAAACAATATGAAAATTACGAGCAACGTATGAAGCTCCTGGATTGATCAAGACTTGGCAAGACCCCCTACAATGATTGCTGCAATTGCCGCTGATACCGGCCATGTCGGGGTCGGGGAACACATTCAGTATATTTATACACGAGTAACCTTCAGGCTAAATGATCAGGAATAATCATCGCTTCGATGAGAGTTCCCGCGAGACGACAAGTTGATAGCTGCCAGGGTATTAAATAGAGAGTGAAGGAGGAGGGGGTGTTGCCATTGACCGCGCTACAAAAGGTGTTCCTGCTAATTGCCCTGGGGTACCTGCTGTTCAAGGTGGTAATGGGCTTCGTAATGTACTTAATCACCCTTAAGGTGGAAGAGAAAGGTCTGGAACATAAGAGACGAAGAGAGAAGCTGTTGCGGGCCAGGAGGATGAAGAACCTAGAGATGTATCGTCGGCAGTATAAGATGCTGGAAGAAAGGAATAGAGATCTTTCGGTCGGCTGAACCTCGGCTGATTTGAAGCAAGGGTATGGATCAATTGTGTACCCCCGTGACCACGGGGTTATATTTTTTCTTGAGGCTCCCCCCCCAGGTCTGCTTCGGGCCCCAAACTCATATAAAGTATTGCTGCATAAAAAGTGAGGGGGGAGAAGTCTGAAAAGAGTGATCGCCCTGGTGCTGGGACTGGGGTTGGCCGCATTGTCAGGCTGGTGGTGGATCAGGCTGCAGCCGCCTTCTGGCCAGGAGGTTAAGATAAAGCTGCTCCTTACCTCCTCGCAGACAGTGGTGGAGTTGCCTTTGGAGGAGTACCTGGTGGGGGTGGTTTTGGCGGAGATGCCGGCCAGCTTTGAATCTGAGGCTCTCAAAGCTCAAGCGGTGTGTGCCCGCACCTATACCCTCAAAAAGTACTTTTCCTCGCCCGTTCATGATGACGGTGCGGTGGTATGTGACGACATCCGGCATTGTCAGGCGTTCATTAAACCGGAGGATTACCTGTCACGTTACCCCAATCACCAATGGGCGGTAGACAAGGTTGCACAGGCAGTCATGGCCACCAGGGGAGAGGTCATCACCGTAGAAGGCGAGTTGGTGGAGCCGGTGTATCACTCCTCCTGCGGAGGTCATACCGAAAGTTCTAAAGCGGTGTGGGGCACGGAACACTGTTATCTGCAGGGGGTTCCCTGTCCGTGGGAGGGGGATTCGCCCTATGACGGCAATATTTTGACCATGTCGGTCAGCGAGTTCCGCCGCAGCCTGGGACTGAACATAGGTGCTTCCGTCGTGCCCCAGCGCACCAAACTGACGGCCAATGGCACCGTGGCTCAGGTGATCTGGAACCAGCTCGTTCTTACGGGGCAACAGGTTCGCCAGGCTCTGCACTTGCCATCGGCGCGGTTTACCATTGCTCTCGATGGGGACACGGTGACGGTGATGACAAGCGGAAACGGCCACGGAGTAGGATTATGTCAATATGGGGCGAATGGGATGGCCCGCAAGGGGAAAGACTACCGCGAAATACTGCATTATTATTATCAGGAAATTCAGCTCTATAGGATGGAGTACTAGCAGGATGTGTGAGTAACCCTCTAAGGGGAATAAATATACAGGCTTATACAGAGACTACATGTTCGGCGTCATGTAAGCGAGCGACATTGTGCCGAGCCGGAGAGATATAGGCGAGGCACTCCCGGAGCGAGCTGCATGAAGCCGAATATGCATATAAGGTATAATTATACGTTCTGTGGCGTTACTCACACAGGCTGCTAGGGGTTAATGAATACGCTGATCCCCGGCCGAATAAACATTTAAAAAAGGCTGGGGGGAAAGCGGTGCAAAATTACATTCGCAAACGAGCGGTTAAGGTGGGGAAATACATAGTAAGAACTTCGGCAACCGTTAGACAAACAGCCGACATCTTTGGTATAAGCAAATCCACGGTACATAAGGATGTCTCGGAGCGCCTGCCTCGCATCAATAAGGAATTGGCCGAAGAGGTCAGCAAAGTAATGGGAAGGAACAAAGCCGAACGACACCTGCGGGGCGGGGAAGCCACTCGTCAGAAATACATGTCCATGAATCAGGAGTAGAATAGATCTTTCCGATGAAGGAATTTCTCCTTTCTCAGCGAACTATATCGCAATATCAGATATTGAGGAGAAGATGTAAGGAAGGGAGGGGAAAAGGTGTTTTTTTCTGAAGATGTGGGCATTGATCTGGGAACTGCCAGTATCCTTGTTTTCCGCAAGGGAAAAGGCATTGTGCTGCGTGAACCTTCGGTGGTGGCGATAGATAAAGACACCGATCGGGTGATTGCAGTTGGCGAAGAGGCTCGGCGCATGCTGGGCCGTACTCCCGGGTACATAGTGGCGGTGCGCCCACTTAGAGACGGGGTTATTGCGGATTATGAAATGACAGAAAAGATGCTCACCTACTTTATCCGCAAAGTAGTAGGAAAGAGACTGATGTTTAAACCCCGGATAATCGTCTGCGTGCCGACTGGTGCCACGGATGTTGAGGAGCGCGCCGTCAGGCAGGCCACCTTGCAGGCCGGTGCCCGGCAGGCTTTCCTGATAGAGGAGCCGCTGGCGGCGGCGATGGGCGCAGGCATAAATATCTCCGATCCCACCGGTAACATGGTGGTCGATATCGGGGGAGGAACAACGGATATCGCGGTCCTGTCTTTGGGCGGCATAGTATGTCGCAGTTCTCTTCGGGTTGGAGGGGACAAGTTTGATGATGCCATCATCCGCTATATCCGACGCGAGTACAACCTTCTGATTGGAGAACGAACGGCAGAAGAAGTGAAGATTCAGATCGGCAACGCATTTCCGCCTCAGCAGGGCGTTGAAGATTTCATGGATGTTCGAGGCCGGGACCTCCTGACGGGGCTGCCCCGGACCATTCGTCTATCTTCCCGGGAGACATGGCTGGCTCTGCAAGAGGCCTTAGAGGCCGTGGTCAACGCGGTTAAAGAGGTATTGGAAAAAACACCGCCTGAATTGGCGTCAGATATACTGAACAACGGGATAGTCATGACCGGAGGTGGGGCTCTGCTCAAGGGCCTGGACACTCTTATTTCCAAGCAAACCAACCTGCCGGTACATGTGGCAGACGATCCTATCTCCTGTGTTGCACTCGGTACGGGGAAGGCCTTAAACAGCATCAAATACCTGAGTAATAAGAAAGAGGCTGCGCGAAGGGTTTTGTAAAACAATTAAGCTATAAGGCATTTTTCTCTAAAGTGGGGAAGTATCCTGAGCGATACATTATAATGAGGCTCGAGATTTCCATTAACCGCTGAACCGTTATCTGGCCCAGCTTAAGCGTCCTGGGGCCGACGGCTCTGGCGAGCCGAATAAACGGGACGCTTTCTGGATGGTCGAGCAGCCATGGGACTGAGATAGGGGTGAGTCTAGCTGATCAGGGGATTATACACGGCCTGTTCCGGCATGATGGTTCAGATGGCCCGGCAGGATGTTTTGGCCAACAACCTGGCCAACGTCAATACCAGCGGTTTCAAGAAAGATACCGTGGTGGTTCGGGATTTTCCTTCGATGTTACTGCGGAGAATGGGAGAAAGACCGGAGATTGATCCTCGGCCTTTGACCGTGATAGGTCAAATGGGAACGGGTGTGACCTTGCATCAGGTAAACACCGACTATGCCCCGGGCACTCTCCGCTCCACCGAGAACCCGTTAGATATGGCTTTGGGGGC
>ENA-UOYA01002474-UOYA01002474.1-activated-sludge-metagenome-genome-assembly--contig:-NODE-2474-length-17787-cov-5.503666_pt1 | contig 17787 bp, 10 predicted proteins | sample MGYA00238163_ERZ764804 | MGnify/ENA primary metagenome ERZ764804 (study PRJEB28919, sample SAMN05720223) | activated sludge metagenome | isolation source: Anaerobic digester | place: Hong Kong... | reverse complement strand
CCTTGTAAGCCTTGACATTACTGGGTTTGGAAATTTATGTCGCCAAACTTGGGTATTAATGAAATTAAGAACCAAGATACTGGTAACGCTGTTACCCGCGCTGATACCATTATTGCTGGTCATTTATTTGAACTATTCGTCCCAGCGCCAGTCGGCTAAAGACACTATTTTGAATTTGAGCTCACTGGCGATAGAAAACGGCGCCGGTGAATTAAGCCGTTATTTCGAATTGAGAAGTTCAACCTTTGAATTATTGGCTGGCTCTATTATCAAGGAAACATCACCTTACCCGCGGGTGACACCGGAAGCTGACAAAAGAATCAGTCAGTTAATGAATATGTATCCCGGATTTTCCTTACTGGCTTTAACTGATACAAACGGGCAAATTCTTTACAGCAAAATAGGGTCTAGTAACATGGATCAATATATTCATCCAAGATATATCGTTGGGCAATATGCATTTGAGAAAAAACAACAGGATTTTCTCCTCAATTACTATCAAAATTGGCGGCAAAGTATTCCCCAATATCAGTATGAACTCCATAAGACCGATCAATATTTACAGAATATGAACGATATTGGACAGACCAACTCGCTTGAATATAGACAGGCTCAATTCAAATCTATTAAATTAAATTACTATATTGATAATCCCCCCCATACTGTATTTATGGGAGGGAAAAGGCTTTCAGAACAGGCCGGCCTGCCGTTCCGCTCGGATTCGTATATATTTGTAGTGCCGGTAATAAAGCAAGATCACGAACTGCAGGGCTATCTCATGGGAATTCTGGATTGGACTGTTGTACAAGACATTACCTACAGGATTAAGAGCGATTTAAGAGAACGAGGGTTATCCGGGGTTGATGTTCTACTATTTGATGAAGGTGAAAGCAAATTCTTGACTGATTCCAGTCAACTCCAGCCGGAAGATCTGGCTGGCCTGATCAAGCAAAACGGCAACAACAAAGGCAGGGTGTTCTCAGATCAAAACAAGGCTTTTATTTCTTATATGTCGGTTATTGACGCCAGTCAGTTGAGCAGGAGCGTATTGGAAGATTACCCGGGCATACCGGGCGGCAAAGGTGGGTCCAGCTTTTTTATGCTCTCATATGTTCCGGAAAAGGATGTGTCGGAATCATTGCAACCTCTGCTCTACCGGGCTCTAGGCTTTGAATTATTAAGCATATTGCTGTTCTTTGGACTGGTTTACTATTTAAGCCGTCAGATGGTAAAGGGCCTTTCAAAGATATCATCACTGATGAAAAAAATCAGCAAGGGGGATTTGACATCCCGCATAATGGTTAAGCAGGCGGATGAAATCGGACAACTGGTAGAGAATTTTAATAGCATGACCGATCAACTGCAGGCGAATCAGGAAGAGATTCAAGAGTATACGAAATCACTAAAAAAATCCATGGAAGAACTTCAAGCTGCCCAAAAACAGGCGGAAGAGGCAACACAGACCAAGAGCATGTTTCTGGCCCGTATGAGCCATGAAATTCGAACCCCTATGAACGCTATCATTGGTTTAACCTATCTGGCGTTGAGCATTAATCCACCTGTACGGATTGCCGCGTACCTGCAAAAAATAAAAGACGCGTCTGATAATCTACTGGTAATAATCAACGATATCCTCGATTTCTCTAAAATTGAGGCGAAAAAAATTTCACTGGAAAAACGGTATTTTAACCTGGAAGAAGTTTTTGACAGATTGTCCGATTTGATCGTGCTTAAAGCTCAGGAAAAAGGTCTGGAATTAATTATTTCCATTGAAAAGGATGTCCCCTTTAACCTGGTGGGAGATCCGTTCAGACTTGGCCAGATACTTATCAATCTGGCCGGCAATGCGGTGAAATTTACCGAAAAAGGTGAGATCCTTATCCGGGTCTATCTGGTGGACCAAACAGGCATTCAGGTTACCCTAGGCTTTACAGTCAAGGATACTGGAATAGGTTTGTCTCCCAATCAGATTGATAAACTGTTTATGTCCTTCACCCAGGCGGATGAGAGTACAACCCGCAGGTTTGGCGGCACCGGGCTCGGACTGGCCATATGCAAACATCTGGTTGAGCTGATGGGCGGGAAAATATGGGCGGATAGCGAGCCGGGCAAAGGCAGTTGCTTTTCATTTACAGTCAGGCTTGAAACCGGGGAGGCCAAACAAAGTGAAGCGGAGGCTCACTGGAAAGATTTACGCGGTATGAGAGCCCTGGTTGTTGATGATAATGCTTCTTCCAGAGAAGTCCTCAAAAGCATGCTAAGTTCATTTCATTTTGATGTGTCTACCGCCTCATCAGGTGAAGAGGCTCTGCGCAGTGTTGAGGCTACCGACCTGGAAAACAATCCTTATGACTTGGTGCTGATGGACTGGAAAATGCCGGGAATCGATGGAATTGAAGCATCCCTTGCTATAAAAGGCATACAAAACATGTCAAAGATACCAGCTATACTTATGGTTACCGCCTATGATATTGAAGATGCCAGGAAAGATAAAAGAATATACAATATTGATGGCTTTTTGACCAAACCCGTAAAACAGTCCGAACTTTTTAATACCATTGTAAATGTTTTGAGATTGGACAAGAAGGCAAACGACTCCGGGAAGGCAAGTGAAAACAGCGGCCGGTTTTTAGAATCAATTCATGCCGTTGCAGGTGCGGCGGTACTGCTGGTAGAGGACAATGAAATCAACCAGCAGGTAGCGACCGAGTTGTTAAAACAGCTCGGACTTGAGGTGACTGTTGCCGGCAACGGTTTCGAAGCAATTGACGCGTTGGCCCAAAGGCCCTTTGACCTGGTTTTAATGGATATTCATATGCCGGGCATGGATGGGCTGGAAGCAACCAGAAAAATCAGAAGCACGGGCCAATATCAGGACCTGCCTATTGTTGCCATGACGGCCAATGCAATGGTTGGCGACCGGGAAAAAAGTCTGGAAGCGGGAATGAACGAGCATATTACCAAACCGATTGACCCGGAGGAACTAAAGAGTGTGTTGATTAAATGGATTAAGCCCGGAAATATAGTGTCCGTGCGGGAGTCTGACAGCAATGCTCTTTCTGCTAATGAAGAAGCGCTGCCGCAATTTAAAACAATAAGCACGGAAAAAGGCATAAGGAATACTGCCGGCAATACCAAACTCTACAGAAATCTGCTCAGGGATTTTGCCAATGATAACCGGTGTTCCGCCGGGGAGATCTATGAGTATATTGAGTCGGGAGATTATCAAAAAGCCCTTCTTACGGTTCATACAATTAAGGGATTAGCGGGTACTATGGCTGCCGACAGACTTTTTGAGACAGCCGCCGGGCTGGAAGAGGCTTTAATAAAAGAGCGGCATGACCGGCTGGAACTACTGTTTTTACCCTTTGCGGAAGCGCTGAAGGCGGCGCTGGAGGAAATACAAGCATCTGCGGTGCTTAAACCGGATCTTTCCCCGGTTAGGACGGGTTCCACAGATCTAATTAAGGCCGGGCAGCTTATAGAAAAATTACGTCTTCTGCTGGAAGAAGGCAATGCGGAGACAACAGATTTACTGAATGAAATTGCTGAGACGCTATCGTCGGGACAAACTGCCGCCCTGGCGGATAGAATGATGGAACAGATTAACAGTCTGGATTTTGATGAAGCAATGGCAACACTTAATGAAATAAGCGCTGTAATTAACGGGTCATCTAAATAAGATCGGGTCATACAGTTTAAAAAGGAATGATGATTATGATAGAACAGGACAAAGAAAGGATCCTTATTGTTGATGATGAACACAGCAACCTGAGAATTCTGGCGGATATTCTGAAAACAAAATATACTGTTGTCCTGGCTAAAAACGGTATCCAGGCACTGGAGCGGGCCGACAAACACGCGCCTGATTTAATTCTTCTGGATATAATCATGCCTGATATGGACGGGTATAAGGTGCTCTATGAGTTGAAAAACAATGATACCCTGAAAGACATTCCGGTCATCTTTATTTCAGCCTTGAACAATGACGCGGACGAAGAAAAAGGACTGACCCTGGGGGCCGTTGATTACATTAGCAAGCCATTCAATCCGGCAATAGTTCTGGCCAGGGTAAATAATCACATCAAAATTGTCAGGCAAAGAAAATTAATTGAGAGTATCGCACTATTGGATGCTTTGACGGAAATACCCAATAGACGCAATTACAACTACCGGCTGTCCATTGAATGGTCCCACGCGCTGCGTGAAAAGACACCAATTTCTCTGATGATGCTGGACATTGATTATTTTAAACAATTTAACGACAATTATGGCCATTCCAAAGGTGATGAGGCTCTCAAAGAAGTTGCGGCGATATTTGCCAACAGCCTGAAACGGGCTACGGATTTCGTCGCCCGTATCGGTGGAGAGGAATTTGCGGTACTGTTGCCTAACCCGGACAAGCCGGAACCAATAGGATTTATTAAACCCATGTCGAAATACTGTGCAATCATAACAGCGACATAGGGGAACGTACAATGTTACTTACCGAACGTTACAAAGACAAGATTGAAGGGATACTGGCATGCTATGACCGGATTGTGATCCATGGCAATATTCCGTTACTTTGTTTCGACGGCGGTATGACATCGTACTTATATCAAAACAACATCAAAATCTTCGACTACCCGAATTGGGCCAACGTACTACGCGAAGAACTTCGCGAGCATGCCGAACGGATAGCTAAGGAAAACGGACTGGAGATTGAATTTATCCGTAAGATCGACGTCTTCCGAAAAGATGACCGTATTCAATCGATCATTGAGGAGCGTGGCGCTCACCCGGGTCTGGTTCATATTTTTTCGGCCATGGAGACATGCACCAGTTACAAACCATGGCATGACAAGCAAACGGGCAAAACGTTCTTGAAAACGGACTCTGGAAAATGCTTGCACTACTACTTTTATTTCATCGATCCGGACTTCGGACTCTGTTATCTTCGTGTTCCCACGTGGTGTCCGTTTCGCCTTCAGTTTTACATGAACGGGCACAATTGGCTTGCATTACGGCTATCCAAACAAGATATCACCTACCAAATGCGGGATAATGCTTTCCTGCACATCAGTGACTGGGAAAAAGCGCAGCAGCTATCCGACCATATTCGAGTGGAAGACCTTCATCAAATCTTGGATATTCTGGCCAACCGGTACTGCCCGGTGATTAAAAAGTTACACGTTACCTACCGTTGGAGCATTATGCAAGTGGAATATGCGACAGACATTATCTTTCGGAACCCGGAGGACCTGAAGTTTCTTTATGATGCCATCGTGTATACCGCCATTCATTCTGTGAAACCGGAGAACATCGCCACGTTCCTGGGACAAAAACTGCACGGGAACTACGAGGGCGAAATGGGCAACCGATTCAATAAGCGTATTCTCGGTACGAGAGTCAAGCACCAGATGGGTGCAGTCAGCATCAAGATGTATGATAAATTTGGCTACGTGCTCCGGATTGAAACAACCGTGAATGATGTCTCGCAGTTTAAGCATTTTCGGGAAGTCCAGCAGCGGGATGGAACCGTCACACAGAAAATCGCACCGATGAAGAAAAATATTTATAGCCTGTTTCCGCTCGGCCGACTACTCAAAGCTGCCAATCACCGCTATCTGGAGTTTGTATCTTCTTTTGATGACCCCAGTGACGGCGCGAAGAAATTGGAGAAACTCTCAGAAAGCAAGAAAGCCAACGACAGAAGTTTTAAAGGTTTCAACTTCTTCAGCCGGGAAGATCAGCAATTGTTCGAAGTATTGGCGCACGGTGAATTCAACATCAACGGTTTGCAGAACAAATCGGTCCGGCGATTGCTGCCGGAACGAAGTCCAGCTTCCATCTCCCGCATACTCAAACGTTTACGCGTTCATGGGATCATCAAGAAGGTATCCGGTACCCGAAAATATTACCTGACTAAGCTGGGTAAAGCTGTTATCGCACTTGGGCTCAAAACGAAAGAACTTTTCATTGTCCCCCAGTTAGCTCAGGCAGAAACAGCCACAAACTAATTTACCCTCGAATACCTCTTTTAAAGAATGGCTATCATTGGCGGCGGCCCCTGGTTTCATATTGTCTTTTCATGGGTTTGCTTAGTTTCTTTCCATTTTTCAAAGATACTTGGACTTAAGAGCCTAATACCACTGCGGATGGCGCCAGGGACAGGGCGGAGTTTATTCGCTCTTCTGTTGAATCCCACGGCATACCCCACAAATATTCCAAAGTGTCTGAACTACTGACGGTTAGTATTGGAGGGGTCACCTGTATACCCGAACAAGAAGGCGGGTCGGCGGAATTCATTGAAGCGGCTGATCAGAATTTATACAAAGCCAAAAGTCAGGGAGGCAACTGTGTCGTGTGGCTGGATCAGGTATTGGTTTCTTGACCAAACAGCTTCGCCGGTGATGTGTTTAACAATAGCGCTGTCCTGCGCCCTGTTGCCGGCTCCGGTGACAGTCATCTCATGATGTCATTATTCTGCATAGTAGCGAATTGTCATGCGGGTGACATGTAGCTTCGGGTTGGATGGTTACATGATCAATGTCTAAGTGGAAAAGTTTGTGCTCAAGATCCCGCAAAATATTTTGCGTTTCTTTGACCGTAATACAGCTGTCTACGACAACGTGGCAGGACAACGCATTTCGTCCGGTTGTTATGGTCCACACATGCAAGTCATGAACATTTAGGACGCCCTTTACTGAAAGGATGGCATCGACGACTTTGGGAATCTCTACTCCAGCAGGTGTGCCTTCCATTAAGATGGTGACAGTCTGCTTCACAATACGCCATGCGCCAAAAGCAATTAGTAAAGCAATGAGTACACTTAATATAGGATCAATGACATACCACTGTGTATAAGCAATGATGATACCACCAACAATGACTCCGGCGGATGCGGCAGCGTCCCCGAGCATGTGGAGAACCGCACTTCTAACATTGATGTTCTCTTCATCCCGCATACCTAAACCAAGATACAGATTCAACGCGAACCCGACACCGGCACTAATAAACATCCAGGTCGTTGTAACATGTTCAGGGTGCTGTAAACGGTTGTACGCTTCCCATAAAATCCAAAGGGTGATCAGTATTAGCGTAATGCCATTTATAAAAGCAGCCAAAATGCCTGAACGAAAGTAACCGAATGTCATAACTTCGTTCGCGGGTTTCTCCGATTGCCTCAAAGCATACCAGGATAGCCCAATTGCAGCAATGTCGGTAAACACATGTCCCGCGTCGGACAATAATGCTAAGCTATGTGAAATCAGACCGCCGGCAACTTCAACAATCAAAATGCCAAGTGTCAAAAAAAATGCCAATTTCATTTTTCCTTTGGGTGCGTGGGAGTGGATTGCGCCACTATGCTCATGTTCATTATCGTGTTCACAACTGTGGTTATTCATTAACTGAATTCTCCTTTTTAAAATTCAACCCACCACTTTATATCCGGCCTCATCGACGGCTTTAACCATAGCGGCCCGTTCAGCCGAACCGGCAACTACTGCTTCTTTTTTAGCCAGGTCCACTTGAGCGCTTATTACACCTGGTACATTTTTAAGTGCCCTTTCTACAGCCATTTTACAATGCATACATGTCATCCCTTCTATCTTTAGAACAGTTTCACTCATCATTTTCACCTCCATCCCTCAAATTTCAAATACACTTCTAAAACTGCCAATGCAGCAACCAGTGAAAAACGGATTTAATCGATTAATTTCTTGCCGTATCCAATAAGGAGCAGGGAATTTGTCACTACAGATACAGAGGAAAAGGCCATTGCCAGGCCGGCCCATTCCGGCGGCAAGAGTTTTCCGGTTAAAGGATAAAGGACACCGGCTGCCATGGGAATTCCGATCACGTTATAAATCAAAGCCCAGAAGAGGTTTTGCTTAATTTTATTTAATGTTTTCCTGCCTAACCGGATAGCCCTTTCCACATCAAGCAGGTCATTACGCACTAATATGACATCGCCTGTTTCTTTTGCCACATCGGTTCCAGACCCGATAGCAATCCCGATATCCGCTTGAGCCAGGGCGGGGGCGTCGTTAATTCCATCGCCGACCATGGCGACCTTTAGACCTTGTTCCTGATACTTCTTGACGATATGGATCTTATCTTGGGGCAGTACCTCGGCTGCTATCTCATCAATGCCAATTTCCTGACCGACAACATGGGCAACCTTCTTGTTATCCCCGGTGATCATGAAAGTTTTCAGACCCAGTCTGTGCAAGCGTTTGATTGCTTCCTTAGTGCTTTCTTTGATAACGTCAGCCAGGGCAATTAAGCCAATACCGCGGCCATCAAGAGAGACGAACATCGTCGTCTTTCCCTCTGCCGCCAGGCGCTGGTAACTCTGTTCGATATTGCTGACATCAATCCCATGTTTTCGCATGTGCTTCAAATTACCAATAAGCAAGGGCTGCCCCCGGTAAGAGCAAGCTATGCCAAAGCCGCTCTCCTCTTGGTAATCCTTGACTTCAGCGATTTCTACCGCTTCCTTCCCGGCACGGGCCACGACTGCTTGAGCCAGGGGGTGGATGGAGGGGTTTTCCCCGGCTGCCGCTATTTTTAACAGGTCCTTTTCTTTAAACGGATGGGCCGCTATTATATCCGTAACCTCCGGAGCGCCTTTTGTTAGTGTGCCGGTCTTGTCAAAACCGATAGCCTTTATACTTGAGATAGCTTCCAGCACCGCTGCGGACTTAAAGAGCAGGCCACGGTTAAGGCCGACGCCGCTGCCGACCATGATAGCCGTCGGGGTCGCCAAGCCTAATGCGCAGGGACAGGCGATGACCAAGACGGCAATTGCTGCTGTAAAGGCAAAAACAAAGGTACTATGAAGAACGAAATACCAAATTAAGAATGTGATTAAGGCCAGGGTTACAACCGCAGGAACAAAATAATTCGAGATCGTGTCGGCTAAGCGCTGGATCGGCGGTTTAACCCCCTGGGCGTCTTCCACCATTTTGATAATCCCGGAAAGCACCGTATCTTTACCTGTTTTAGTCGTTTTTACTTTAATACTTCCGGAACGATTTATGGTAGCCCCGATCACAGGGGCGCCGACTCCCTTTTCAACAGGTATCGACTCCCCGGTCAGCATGGCCTCGTCGATGCTGGTTTGTCCTTCCAAAATCTCACCGTCTACCGGTATTTTTTCTCCGGGTTTAACAATGACAACGTCGCCGATTTTTAGATCAGCCGCTGCCACTTCCTTTTCTTCGCCATTGACAAGCAAGCGCGCTTTATCGGCCTGTAACTCTAACAGCCGTTTTAACGCCTGCCCGGCCCGCCCTTTCGCTTTGGCCTCCAGATATTTCCCGAAAAGCACAAAGGTAATCAACAAGGCTGACGTATCAAAGAAAGTTGGACCTTCGAAGAAAAGAGTCGGGAAGAACATATTGAAAGTCGTCATCACACTATACCCATAAGAAGCAGTGATTCCCATTGCAACCAGGACATCCATATTGGTCGAGCGGTTTTTCAAGGCGTGGTAAGCGCCGCGATAAAATGTCCAACCCGCCGTAAACTGCACGATGGTAGCCAAAACAAGAATTGTATACATCAATGGTCTCGTCATGGGGAGATACATGAGCGGCATAATAGGCAAAGAAAGAATCGCACTAAAAATGAGCCAATTGCGCTGTTTTATCAAACTACGGTCGTCTTGTTTTTCGTCCTCTCTCTCCAGGGGAATATAGCCGGCATCCTTTACTTGCTCAAAGATGTCGCTTAAGCTTACCGTCCGGGGATCGAATTCGACAGTCACCGTCTCATTGGCAAAGTTCACTGAGGCTGTGTGTACACCGGAGGTCCTTTTGAGCTTTTGTTCAATGGTCAAAGCACAGTTGGCGCAGGTCATGCCGCTTACCTTAAACTGCTTCTTAAGATCCTCGCCAACTAAGTTATCAGGCACTCCATCTGCTTCTAAGTGAGCTTGTTCCGCCTCTTTGCACACACCGCTTTTTTCTTGGGACTCCTCTGCTCCTGCATATGGAGCAGGAACGGTCGAATATCCCGCTTCTTCAATCACTTCCTGTACTGCGGAAATGTCAAGCTGCTCCGGATCAAAGTGAAGACTCGCCTTGGAGTCTGCCAAAGACACCTGGACGTCTGCCACACCCGGAAGTTTCTCCAAAGCTTTAGCCACCCGCCGGACACAATGCTCACAAGTCATGCCATAAACGGGAATCTCTATCTGAGCCTGACTCTTACATTCTACAGTATCAACCATAGTATCACCTGCATAAGTACGATTAAAGAAAAACTACCTTTACCCATATCGCTTTACTTATTTAAGTAGTTTGAAGATGGTTTTTAGGACTTCATCTATCACTTGTTCATCACCGGCCAGCAGCTGCTCTGTAACGCAGGATTTCATATGCTTTTCTAATAAAAGTTTGGCTACTCCATGTAAAGCTGCCTGGGCGGAAGAAATCTGGTTCAAAATATCATCACAATACACATGTCGCTCAATCATACCCTTAATGCCGCGAACTTGCCCCTCAATTCGGTTCATTCTGCTGACAAGTTCGCGGATTGTTTTTTCACTATGATGGCTAAGCCGTTTACCATTGTCAGGACCCTCATGACAACTAGGGCGGGAGTCCTTTATCTCATCCATATAGTCACCATCTTTTAGATTTAATATTAAGTCCCCTTGCCAATATAGTATACCCCCCTATGCTATTATGTCAACTACTTACTTATATAATTTTGCTAATCAAATGTCAAGACTTGTGTTTTGAATAAAGATGAACAACCACCCAGGAGGGTGGTTGTTGTGGTGGTTTGGCGGTTATCCGTCTGTTGTTTCCAGTTAACTAAATGGTTTCAGATGCTCCATTTTAAAGTGCGCGTTGGCCAGGATGGCGGGCCAGTTTTCCACCATGCTGCTGACGCGCTTTTTCCACTCATCATTTAAAGTGTCCCAGGAAACCAGGCGCGGGTCGGTTTTAAGCTGTTGATCATAAACTTCACCGAATTTCCAGCCCGCCTCTTTTCTCTGGGCAAACCAGTTTTCATGTGTATATTCGGCAAGGCTGCGGATTTCTTTTTCACTAAATTTGATCGCTGCAGTTTTTTCAAGGACTGAAACGATATCATATTGAAGCAGTACCAGGGCGTCCGGGATTTGCCTTATATGCTCCCGGTAGAAATTTCTTTCTTCCTCGGACAGAGTTTCCCAATGACTTTTGTTTTGGATCATTTCATAAATGGCAATTGCCAGGCTTTCAACTTTTTCACTGTAAAAAACATCATGCATCAAGTAGCGGGTAAACTGTTCTTCATCAACGTGCAGCTTCAACTGAGCTTTGGAAGGAAGGTAGGACTGCTCCCATTTTTTTGCGTTGGTCAGTATGCTCATGTCCATGATTGCTTCCATAGACCTTGATTCATGCTTGTATCTGGGAATCTTCAGCAGCGCCCGCAATACACCATTATCGATCTGGGCCTCGCCTCTGTCGTTAACCAGGTGGGGGAGTTTTCTCTCAAATAAGGAACGGAGCAGCATGGCCCTGCGGATTACAAACAACTGGTCCACCTGATGATTAGACGGGTTTGGCCCAAGTATGTTGACGTTGCCCCTCAAACGGCTGATGAAGTCCGGACCCTTGGCGCTTTTAAACCCCGTTAAAAACCTTTTCTTTTCCTCGTCATCCGTGATTGTCTCGCCGCAGAATTCTTCAAATGTGCTGCTGGTCCCGCCTGCGAATACGAAAATCGCCTTCCCGATGGGATGTACCGTATCCTCTTCTCTGAACAGTCCGTCCTGCATGGGAGCTAAAAAGTACTTCAGCCAGCCCAGCTTTCCTTCATAAGAAGTGTCAAATTCATCAAAAACAATCAGTGGTATTTTCCCTTCTAACGAAAAGTCCCTTGCTTTGTGAAAGACTTTTGCAAGATCGTCAGGCGACCGGAACTGTGACAAATTAAAATTCAATTTCTTGATCAGGTCAGGTGCGATATTTGCGGCTACTTCAGTCACACCATATGATTTTCCGGAGCCCGGGGTCCCGAATACAGCAATGGAAAGAGGCCTGACTGCGTTTTTCGTTGCAATATACTCGCCCATCAGGTTGCTGATGCTCCGGTAACTTTCAATCTCTGTGCGGTCAACAGTTTTCAACTGCCCAAACCGGGCCACCGGGATAAACTTCAGGACCTTCTCATAACCGCTTTTTACGATTTCCGCGGCGATTTCCACCAGGTTGGACGGGCTTTTGTCATTTAAAATATACCAGGTGTCCTGACTGTCGTTATTAATGGGGATGTGGATTTTCACATCCTGTACATTTTCTTTGGAAATTGCTAAACTGTCATCTTCCAAAAAGACTTTCGGGTTCGGGAAGGTAATTGCAGACGCTTTCCCGCCGAAACCTTCGACATAATATTTTTGCGCGGCTACAATGCCTGCGCGAATGCCGTCATTGATTGAGAAAAAAAGTTCTTCCTCCTTCATTCCATGCGTAACAATACTCTTTACCAACCCGGCCACAAAACAGGAGGTGTATCCATACATCCCCCCCTGGATCTGCTTCAGGAAATCTCCCTCGAATTCATAAGGCATAAAATAAAGGCGGGACTCGGAAATCCCGTTGTATTTATAATAGATTGCGCCCTCCAGTCCGAAAGTGAAGATCAGGTGCCTGCAGCCCGCTAGAAAAGAAAGATTCGGGTTATTGTTCAACTGCCACACAAAGTCCTGCGCCGTCCTTTCCCAGGAGATGCTTTTGCTGATGTTCACGCCTTTGGCGCGAAGGTCTTCGCTGTTGATGATGATAATCGTTTTTTCAATATGGGTTGCCACCAGGTGCTTCCATAATGTGCTGGACATGTTGGGATTGTTCAATTTGTACAGGACAAGCGGGTTTTTCCCTTCTGTTTTCAGGGCCAGCGGCCAAAATTCCACGTGCTCATTGAATCCATTGTTCTCGTCATCGATGACGACCATGGCCGCGTCCGCGTCATCATCAACAACAGGAAGCAGTTTGGGTAATCCGGACGACGTTCCTGTAAAACCAAAAAAGCGGCTGATCCGGTATACTTTACTCGTGTCCTTTCCGCCTGGGATTCTGGGGAATGGCGCTATCTCAGCTGTGGAATGAAGGAATTCGTTTGCGTTTATGGTTTCCATATCCCCCATATCCGGCGCAAGGACAGGCTGACCGATTGCCAGAGAGATGAGTCTGGCCAATAGCACGGATTCACCCGGCAATGATATTTTGTGCATGTTTTCATGCGTTTGCCAGTTCCAGCCGTTCTGTTTCTGCGGCAGGGTAGTCCAAAGAAGTTTATTGATGCAGATATCGCCGCTTACTACGATTGTGTTGTTCCGGTTCTCCATTTTATAACCTCTTTTGTTTGTTGTTTTACAGGGTATATAGATTATATCAGCTTAAAATGAATTTACTATTAAGCTTCTGTTAAGATTTTATAAAATGAAATTGACTAGCAGAAAGTGTTTTAATCAGATATATTGTTTTCATGAGCAGGTTTCTCTGGGTTGGAAACACTGTTAAAGAGTATAATAATTAAAGCATGCTAAAGGTATGGGAGGGCAGGTAAAATGAATTTATCGGGCAACACCGTGCTGATTACAGGGGGAGCAAGCGGTATCGGGCTGGCCCTGGTGGAACGTTTTCTGGCCAGGGGCAACAAAGTGATTATTTGCGGCCGCCGGCAGGAAAAGCTGCGGGAAGCTCAGCGGAGATTCCCGGAGCTCGAAATTCGCAGGTGTGATGTTTCTGTCGAAGTGGAACGACAGTTATTGTTTGATTGGGTCAAAAAGAGCTTTCCTGATTTAAATATTTTAGTAAACAACGCGGGTGTTCAGCACCGGATGGACCTCTTGCTGGCGCAGGAAAAATGGGGCTATTATCAGGAGGAAATATTAACAAATTTTGCGGCGCCCGTCCATCTTTCCATGCTTTTTATCCCTCACCTGGCCGCAAAGCCAAACGCTGCAATCATCAACATAACCTCGGGACTGGCCTTTACACCCATGGCCATAGCTCCAATTTACAGCGCCACAAAGGCGGCGCTTCATTCCTTTACCATGAGCCTCAGACATGTGCTGGCAGATAAGAACGTCAGTGTTATTGAGGTGGCGCCGCCCGCGGTAAACACTGATTTGGGCGGGGCCGGCCTGCACACTTTTGGAGTGCCCCTGGAAGAATTTGCGGACGCTGTGTTTAAAGGCTTCGAAAGGGGAGACCTGGAAATTGGTTATGGACCATCTGAAAAATTAATGCGCATGTCGAGGGATGAGATTGACGAGGCCTGTCAGCGGATGAACAGCAGGATGAGTCTTCAACAGGAAAAAACTTCTAGAAAGGTTGGTAAAATGTGAATGATACTCTAAAGGTTATTAAAAACAGGAGGGCGATCAGAAAGTACAAAGCTGAACAAATTTCCGCCGCTGAATTGCAGGAAATACTGGACTGCGCTGTTTACGCGCCGAACGCCAGGAACCAGCAGAAATGGCATTTCACCGTGATCCAGAGCAAGGCCATGCTTGACAAAATGGTGGGCATAATCAGGGAAAACATCAACAATTCGGGAAATGAATTTTTGAAGCAAAGAGCAGCTTCCCCTGATTACCACACTTTTTATCATGCTCCCACAGTTATTCTGATCTCGGCGGATGAAAAAGCTCCGTGGATACATGTCGACTGCGGCCTGGCCGCTGAGAACATCACACTGGCGGCGGAAGCGCAAAACATCGGCTCCTGCGTGATCGCCTCCTCCGGTTTGCTTTTTGCATCAGAAAAAGGGAACGCCATGAGAAAGGAACTGGGGATGCCTGAGGGATACAATCATGTCTGCACCATAGCGCTCGGGTATAAAGACGAAAACCCGGCGCCGCCTCCGAGAAGCAAAGAGGTAATAAATTACGTAAGATAAACAGTAAAAAAGGCTGGACAAAAAAGGGCCCGCAGCCCTGGTTTATCAGGGTTGCGGGATTTCCCATTTCCATTTTCCGTCTTCTAGCACCATCATTGCTGTTGGTCCGGGTAATTTATTTGCGTGACATACCATTTTCCTTCGTCTCCGGGGTAAACAGGCAGCGGGTACTGTTCATCCCGGACTACGGCAACGCAGCGCTTTATTGGTTCGAAAACAGTCATAGCAAAATCAGGTAAGCTGCCCTCTTGAAAATAAATAAAAAGCATACTTTGGTACAATGTGTTTGATTTCACCAGATTGCTGTGATATAAACATTATAGTCTTAAGTACCAGGGTCTATCCTATTATTAACAAGGGGGAGAAACAATGCGTACTCAGCAATTACTTTATTTGCTGGAAATCTCCAAGACCCGTTCTATCAATAAGGCTAGCGAAAACCTCAATATTTCCCACCAAGCCCTGAATGTAAGCATTAAAAATCTGGAAGATGAATTAAACACCTGTCTGCTAAACCGCAGTGCCCAGGGGGTTTCCCTGACGGAAACCGGCCAGCTAACGGCCAATTTTGCGACAGCCTGTTTAAACAAGCTGGCTGAGTTGCAGGAAGCTATTGCCAAAATCGAAGAGGGCCGAAACGTCGCTACGCCTAAAGGCCATCTCAACCTTTCAACTATGGCGATCCCCAACTACAGCTTGGTCCAGCCAACCATCAAACAGTTTCTGTTAAAGTATCCACAAATAACTATTGATGTCACCAGAACAACCATGGCGGAAATCCTGAACAATATCAGGCAACAAAAAATCATGTTGGGCTTCATCACCATACATAAAACACCATTAGAATGGCTCGCACCAGATTGCCCCTTTCTAATCGATTATCTGTTGACTGACAAATCTTATATTGTCATGAGCAGCGAACACCCGCTGGCCAAGAAAAAAACGGCTGTTACTCCTAAATCGCTGCTTCAATATCCTTTTGTAGTTTATCGTGAAGGAAATGAAATTAACGTTCCTGCCGTCCTGGCATTGAAAGAAAGTTATAACCCGCAAATTCAAATTACCACAAACAGTCTGGAGACATTTGAAGAAACGATTTTATCCGGGCAGGGGATTGGTTTTACAAGTAAATTATCAATTAAAAGCGCTAATTACTTTAAACATAAAGAGAAATTGTCCTTTATTCCGTTGAAAAATACGCCAACCCCCATCATCACCTTGTTGATCAACAAAGAGGCTTATATCCAAAACCAGAAAGTCATTGATCTGTTTTTGGGTATTCTGAAAAGCTTCATCTGACCCAGCATCAGACTCCCAATCTCTTACGTCCACAATTTTCCCTTGATACCCTTGTGTTTTTTCAATGAAACCCTATGCCGCTGCTAAAAGAAAGAAATGTTTCAAGATAACAAATTAAGCGTTGTTGTCTTGAAACATTTCTGTTTTTCTGTTGTTTTTTGTTGCAATTATTATTTGCAGCCATTCGATTGTGGTCCAGTACTTCTGCTATGCAATATATTCTCTTTACTTATAATGATGATTAGTAAGTAAATAATTCACGTATAGCGCGCAATATCGGAGATTAAGACTTACACAAAGAATCATTAATTTTAGGGAGTGAGGTTATGAGTTTAAGCAGAAAGGCACTGGCGGATAAGATTTTAGTTTTAGGCATCGACGGTATGGACCCCAAATTAACGAAGAAGTATGTTGCTGAAGGCAAAATGCCTAATACTAAAAAATTTATAGAACGGGGCGCACAGAGAGAAGATCTGGTCATGCTGGGAGCGCAGCCGACAGTTACACCTCCTATGTGGACTACTTTGGCCACCGGCGCTTATCCGGTAACCCATGGGATAACTTGTTTTTACCGGCAGTCAAAAGACTCTCTGGACGTCATCGAGTATAATTTGGACTCGTCCAAGTGTCAGGCTGAGCAGTTATGGAATGTTTTTGCTGAAGCCGGTAAGAAGACCCTCGTCTGGCATTGGCCGGGCAGTTCATGGCCTCCAACCTCAACTAGCCCTAACCTCAGTGTTGTAGATGGCACACAGCCTGGCAATGTAAATATGGGTGTAGCCATTGTTGATCCTGAGAAAATTCTGGTTGCCAGCGTCAAGACTGAAGAAGTGACCTATAAGAAACAAGCAGCCACTGAAGGTGAAGTACCGTGCGTCATCAGCGATCTGAAGGTTCAGAAAAGCACCTATAATTTGGCTGAAAGTGTAAAAGCCAAGAAAAAGACCAGGATTTTGCTGACCAAGGAGGATGGCGAGGGTGCTTTGCCGGAAACTCCCTTTGATGTGGTCTACTCACCGATCAAGGACGCGGCTGGCTGGGCGGATGCGCCGGCAGATGCCAGGGAATTCACCATGTTACACGCTGGTGGGTTGATTCGCAGACCGTGTCTAATTTTGAAAAATGCCGATGGTGTTTATGACAGAGTAGCCATTTATAAGTCTAAGAAAGAAACGGAACCGATGGCCGTCCTGGAACAGGGTGTGTATGTGAGGGATCTGCTGGATGAAGCCATTAAAGACGATGATAAGAAAGTCATCGCTAACCGCAATATGCGGATATTGTATCTGGAGCCCAATGGCGAGCAAGTCAGAATGTGGATTTCAGCCGGTATGGATACTACTAACGACGATTTGTGGCACCCTGCCAGTTTGTTTAAAACTGTAACCGAGAATATAGCCTTCCCTCAACCGACTTGTCTGATTGGTAATGCCAGTGTTCAGATCGCCAGGGAATGTATGATCGCTACTTGGCAGGCTAGCGCTGACTGGCAGGCCGATGTGCTTAATTATCTGATCGAAAAAGAAAACTTCGAAATCATTTTCTCTCATTTCCATAATGTTGACCTGGCAGGCCATATGATTATCCATAAAT
>ENA-UOYA01002473-UOYA01002473.1-activated-sludge-metagenome-genome-assembly--contig:-NODE-2473-length-17789-cov-5.507838_pt1 | contig 17789 bp, 13 predicted proteins | sample MGYA00238163_ERZ764804 | MGnify/ENA primary metagenome ERZ764804 (study PRJEB28919, sample SAMN05720223) | activated sludge metagenome | isolation source: Anaerobic digester | place: Hong Kong... | reverse complement strand
AACCGCGACCCTGTTCAGCACGATTTTCCCCAGGGTGCCGTCGGGATTGGGCCGGCTGGCATCACCGTACGAGGTGATATCATGTATCACGTAGTAAAGCCCCTCATGCCTGCCAAGGTAGAGCAGTTCGTGGGTGGGCGTATGCAGCGACGCTCCGGGCAGCAGGGTGTCGAGCAATTCGCAGCGCTGCCTGGTGCTGAGATCTTCAAAGCTCACCGTCACGCCTGCTGAACGCTCCTGCTCGTCCCCGTTTCTGGGCAGCATCAGGCCGAAACTCTTATACACATCCATCACAAAAGCGGAACAGTCCCTGGCGTTGAACATCCCTCCCCAACCATACCTCTCGCCCAGGATTTTGAAGGCCTGCCTGATGATATTGGCCCTGGTGTAAGACAGATAGCCAATTGAGACATCAGCGCCGCCCGGGATCAGAGCTGTTTCTGTCAGCAGCTCGCCATTAGCGCCGCGCACCGGCAGCAGCACCTCGTAATCTTTGGCCTGGCCCGGCACAACTCCACCTGTTTCCCGGCCGTCAGCCAGCGGGACTTTTGTTCCCATGGTCAGCTCAACCGGCAGGGGGCCAGGAAAACCAAGTCCCAGCCTGTTGCCCGTCACCACCAGGTATTCAGAGGGTTTCACATAAGCCAGCCAGCTTTCCTTGTCTTTAGCCACGGCAATATCCGCGGCGGGCATCCAGCCGCAGTAATTGTAAATCTGGACAAAACACCAGCCGCCGTCCAGGCTGTGATGCAGGACCAGCACCGGCTCGGCAGGTCCCGCGGCTGTTTCCTGGAAAAGGTCAAACTCCTTGTCGTCAGGCTCGCTCAGCGACTCGTCAGAGGTCGGGAAGGTCCTGATATTGGTCCTTCTTACCGTAACACCGTAAGCAACTTCATTCTTCTCACCAATGCCGGGCAGGTTCATCTGTTCCTTGAGGTTCTGGTAATAAGCCCAGTCAACCAGGCGACCGTTGGAGTACCTGTCTTCATCCGGGAATGGCCGCATGGTTACAAGCTTGGTGAGCCGCTCTTTGTTTAATGAAGCCGGATAATCAGTTAAATCATATATTAGTTCGGGCTGCGTCCTGATAATATCCCGGTTAAATGAAGCTATCTCCTCCCCGTCCATAATCACTTGATCCGGTTCCGGCAGCTTATCTATCCAGAAATCGGCCGTGAGCATTTCCGGGATGACATTGGGCACGTTTTCAGCAGCATCGGCTGAAACAGCCTTACCGGGCATCCAGAGTAAAAGCAACAGGAGCGCGGCAGCGGCAATCCCCGTTTTCTTATTAAACATCCATTAAATCCTCCTATGTAAACAGATTTAATTCTTCCTAATTAGTTTTATTTCTACATCGCGCCGCCAAATCATTCTTTTAATGAAACCATTATTTACTAAATCTGCTAATAAATTTTTCACCTGTCCATGGCAGGTTAAAAGCAAAAAGGGCCGGTTTAAACAACCGGACCCCCAGGATTAACCAATCCTAGATAAAAACGAAGAAAAAGAAGAATACGAAAATGAAGAAAAAGAAAAGTGGAAAGACTTTGGTAAGAGCTTCAGCCTTGATTCCTTCTTCCAGTTCCACTGCCATACAAACAACCTCCTTTGCTCTAATTTAAGATTTTTTTATAATATGAAGTTTCCTGATGTAATGTTACTTAATATCTCTTTTCAGGCCTTTTAAGCTGTTTCCTTGAAAAAAATTTATAAAACCGGGCCTGTCAGTAAATGATATCAGTGAAATAAAAAGCAGGAGTCGGCAGCGTGATACTGGGGATTATCCGTACGCTCATCTTGTGGAAACCAGCGGTGAACTCAGCATCATCCCCAAATCACAGAAAAGGCCCCTGGCGCCGGCTGATCTAAATTTATCCACTGAATACGAAGGTCTGCCGGTAACCCTGATCATAGACGGGTACCTGTTTAAGAAAAACCTGGCCAAAATTAACCTGGACGAGAATTGGCTGGCCTCAGAGCTGCAAAAACGCGGGATTGACAGTTACCGGGAGGTGCTCTTTGCCAGCCTCGATAGCGCAGGAAAACTGTTTTACCAGGTCAAACCCAAAGCAGTTTAAAAAGGAGTATTTAATGCGCTTACTCATAGGCCTGCTCATAGTATTCACAGCCATAGTGACACTGGGATTTTGGACAAATCACCAGCTGCGGTTGTCAGCCGGCGAATTACTGCAAAATATTGAAGAAATAACTCTGGAGCTTGAAAATGGCCGGTGGGATGAAGCATACACTCTGACCATAGAGCTGGAAAAAGTTTGGGATGAAAAAGCAAAATGGTGGCCTACTGTTTTAGACCACCAGGAAATGGACAACATTGAGTTTTCAATGGCCAGGGCCCGTGAATATGTAGCCGCGAAAAACGCCCCGCTGTCCCTGGGCCAGTTTTCTGAGCTGGCGTTAATGATTAAACACATCCCGGAGAAAGAAACAATAAGTATCAAAAACATACTTTAAAGAAAAAAACCTCAGACCGCAATTATGCGGCTTTTTTTTCTGCCGGCCCATTTCTTATGGGTTATTTTTATATGCCTCAGCAGGTATTACCATAGTATTTGTAGAAATTTAGCTTTTATTGCAAGCCATCAGTCCTATTGACGGCTTGTAGAAAGGCACGCCATGCGAAAATTCACTTTCAGGTATAAAACCGAACCAAAACAGAATTACACCTGTGTAACCATCAAGGAGCTGGAAGAGCTGCTGGGGAAAGAGACACCCAACAGTAAAATCCCCAAAATCATTGATCTTATTTTGCAGTGGAAAAGGCTGTTACTGGGTATTATCCTGATCTGGATCTTGATTTACACTCTCGTTTATCTGGCAGGCCTTAAAAAAGAGATAGCCGTGCTGCGCGGGGAATCTGCCGGCCTGCGCCAGGATATTCTGAATTTGCAGGAAGAAAACGCCGGGTTGCAAAGAAAACTCGACGCTAAACAGTCATCTGAAATTTCTGTTTCCAAGGAAGCGGGCGATTCCGCGCCGCTCGAAACACAGCTTAACGGCGAGTCTGAGGACGAGGAAAACTCGCTTACTGAGGATACAAACACCCCCCGCCGCGGGTGGAGCGGCCCAAATTGATGAAGCCAGTTCCCCCGCGGCGGACAAACAGGACCACAGTGGTGTGGGCAGCCCTGCCGCGGCTGCTGATAATGAAAGCCGCAAAAAGATTTAAATAACATTATTTCTCAACTTTTTCCAACTCTTTTTGCCGGTCTGTTCTCAGGTCAACCTGTTTGAAATCGTCTCCCTTCAGTGTTAAGTTTTCTCAGTCCTGGCAGACTTGCTGAGAACATCCACAAACTTGTCTACCAGGTGCGGGTCGAATTGGGTTCCGGAGCACCGTTTAAGCTCTCTGACCGCATCATGATGCGTCATGGCTTTCCTGTAAGGGCGGTCGTTGGTCATGGCGTCATAAGCGTCCGCAATAGCCAGGATACGGCATTCCAGCGGGATCTCTTCCCCTTTTAATCCTTGCGGGTAACCTTTCCCGTTCCACCATTCGTGGTGTTTCAAAATCCATTCGGCTATGGGCGCCAGGTCAGGCGCCGACTGGGCGATACGGTAGCCGATCTCACAGTGGCGCCGCATTTCAGCGGCCTCCTCCGAGCTTAAATTGCCGGGCTTGAACAGGATATTGTCAGAGACACCTACCTTGCCGATGTCATGGAACTTGGCCAGCAGGTTCAGATCTGATATGTTGCGCTTGGGCAAGTCTATGGCGCCGGCCAAAATAGTCACAAATTCCTGCAGCCTGACAGCATGCCCCTCAGTAATAAAATCCCTGGCCTCCAGGGCTTTCATCAGGGTTTGGACGATGGCGCTTCTGGCGCTTTGGCTGCAGTGCAGCTTTTCCCTGTACATATTGTTGTCAGCTTCTTTAAAAAGTTCATTGATACCGTGATCCGACTGGGTGCTGACGGCAAACCCCATAGATATGCTGAGAGGTATCTCAGGCCTGGCCTCATTGTACCTGTCAATAGCGTGCCTGAGCCTGTTGCAGGCCTCCTCCACCGTTTTCTCATCGCTGTGGATGAGCAGTATGGCGAATTCATCCCCGCCGATGCGGGAGACAATGTCACTCTGGCGGAAAGAACCTTCGATTACCGCCGCGGCATTCTCCAGGAGGGAATCCCCCGCGTCATGCCCCAGAGTGTCATTAATAAACTTTAAACCATCCAGGTCGCAAACAATAATACCCACGGGGCTGAAGCGGCCGTCTCCCGCCCGCCGCATGCTGTCTTCAAAAAAGGTACGGTTATAGAGCCCGGTGAGCGGGTCATGCAGGCTCAAATATTTAAGCTGCTCTTCTGTTCGCTTACGTTCAGTTATATCCCGGATCGACTCGATGGCGCCGATCAAGTTACCTTCACTGTCGAAAAGCGGTGAGGCCTTACCCCACAAATAAGCGCCCTGGCCATTAAACAGTGATGGTGTCTGAGACTCGCCACAAATGGTGCTTTCCTTTCTCTCGATAAATTCATAGCTGAGTTCAACATGCTTGTCTTTGTAGAAAATCAGGTCTATCAGGATAGGCCTGGCTTTACCGTAAAAAGGGACCGCATAAGCGTAATCTCCCTTGCCGAGCATATCCTCCTTGCGGACACCGGTCATTTCCTCAATAGCGTGATTCCAGGCTATCACTTTGCCCTCCCGGTCTATCACAAATGTGGCGTCAGGAAGAAAATCGATTATGTCCATCAGCTGCTGGTTGGCGGCGTGCAGTTTATCCTCCGTAAGTTTACGCTCGGAAATATCGGTGTAGATACCGAACATGCCAACTATCTCCCCTGTCTCGTCCTGTACAGCGTCACCGTGCAGGTAAACAGGAATATTTCTGCCGTCGCGGGTGCGCAGTTCAAGCTCGCCCTTCCAGGAGCGGCCGCTCACAATAGTTTTATAAATCTCCCGCGCGGTGTCCTGGTCAGCGTAGATTCTGGGAGCGCCGCCGCGGATCAACTCTTCATTGGTATAGCCCAGCATGTTGACTAAAGAATCGTTATGATAAATCACATTAACACCTTTTTTGTCAGTCATAATAATAGCGTTGCCGGTGCTGTCAACCGCTTTCCTCAGTCGCAGCAGTTCCTCTTCCAGCCGCTTGCCCTGCGTTATATCTTCACAGGTCATTAAAAACTCGCCCGTATGCAGTCTGACCGGTGTGAAACGCACTACTTTTTCCCCGCCGTCCTTGCAGGTAACGGTAAAAACCCCGCAGCTTTTTTGACCAGGCGGAGTGGATTCCACCCTTTCAAGCCAATCGGAAATAACCTTTTTTCTATACTCAGGGTCCGGATACGCCTTAAGAAACCACTCTTTCCTGTTGGGGGCATCAATTAAATCGTAACCGAAAATCTCTACAAATCTCGGGTTGACATAGGTGTGGTTGCCCTCTTTGTCAATCAGCGCCATGCCAAAAGGAGATTGCTGTGTCAGGGTCTCAAACCTCTGTCTTTCGTTAACCAGTTCTTTTTCGGCTCTTTTTCGTTCGGTTATATCATGAATAGATTCGATGGCGCCGATCAGTCTCCCCTCCCGGTCATAGAGGCGTGATATTTTGCCCCACAGGTACGCTCCTTTTCCACCGCGCACCGCCGGTAAAAAGGCTTCGGCATAAAAGATGTTTCCTTCTTTGGTCACATAATCATATTTCTCTTCGGTCTGCTTATCTTCGCCAAAAGCAAGATCAATCATGACCGGCCTTGGCTCTCCGTATAGCGGAACACCATACGCATAATCGCCTTTACCCAGGATTTCGGCCTTGGGAGTGCCGGTCAACTCTTCCATTGCCTGGTTCCAGGCAATTACCTTTCTATCCTTGTCTATCACAAAGGTGGCGTCAGGCAGGGACTCAATAATGTCCATAAGTTTCTGGTGGGCGTTAATAAGCTCCTCCTCTGTACGTTTGCGGTCAGTAAAGTCCTCAAGAATTGCCTGTACGCCGTTGATCACACCATTTGTGTCCCGCAGGGGGGTAAGGTGCAGGCGCAGGTGAATATTGTTGCCCCACCTCGTTGTGTAAGGATGTTCAGTAACCACCGTTTCTCCAGTCTCCATACATTTGTGGATGTCGCCGGGCAGGCCTGCTTGCACAAAAGGAGGGTACTCCAAAACATTTATTCTCATTACTTCGTCTTCAGGTGTACCAAAAATTTGCATGAGGGCTTTATTGACAGTCTTTATCTGCCCTTTGGTGTCAAACACTGCAATACCAAGAGGAGCATTTTCGATCAGTTGGCGGTAACGTTCTTCACTTAATTGCAGCGCTTCCTCCGCCTGTCTACGCTTGGTGATATCATTTACAAACATATAGTAATAAAGGGGCGTACTGTCAGCGCCATTTACCAAATATATCAGTATTTCAACCGGCAGGTGGGACCCATCCTTACGGAGATACTCAATTTCAAAGCGTTGCGGCTGGCCGGTGCGGCACAGTTCCTCCAGCGCCTTTGTTTTATAGTCAACCCAGCCGGGAGGTACAAGGCCGTGCTTTTTCTTCATTGACCGCAGTTCTTTTTCTGAATATCCCGTTATTTCACAAAAAGCTCTGTTGCACATCAGCATGCTCCCGTCAAGAAGACGTGCAACGAAAGGCTGGGTTAACACTTCAATAGCTTTGGCAAAAAGCTGGGTATGTTCTATCATGAGCGACCTGTTTTTCCAGCGCCCGGCATTTTTGGGAGCCTCTTTTTTTTCTGCATGGATTGACAGGAAAGGCACCTCCTCTGCAAAAACTAATATCCGCTAATACCAAGCTAAAAAATTAAAATATGTATTTTATTCTACAAAATAACAATTTTCCTTTTATTTTTTCAATGTGGTTATTCTACATATCGGATATTCAGTAATTTAATGTAGAGGCATAAACAATTATACAGCAGAAAAATCCCTGGGGCAGTACAGTTTTAAAAATTAAGGTAAGGTTGTGTTGCTAAATTTTTAGACTGGTATAAATTAAACAAAAAAGAACTTTACCCCGGGTGGCAGAGTTCTCTTATTTCTCATTTAAAGCCATGATACCGGATTACTTCTGACCGTATGTTTTGATAAACCCTTCATGGATTTCCTTTACTTCTTGATCGGGCAGAATAAAAGGTTCACCCACCTGCAGCGCCAGCCAGTAGATTTTGGCCGCTTCTTCCACAACAATAGCTGAAAACAGGGCATCGTTTAATGTCTTGCCGATGGCCAAAACACCATGGTTCTGCTGTAGTACCGCTGTCCCGTCCCCGATAGCCCTTAGCGCGGCCTGGCCGAATTCTTCCGTGCCACCTCTGGCGTATTCAGCCACCTTTACCGGACCTCCCACGCAGGCTCCCAACTCCGCCAGGACCACGGGAATCTCTTTTTTCAAAGTAGACATTGCTGTGGCGTAGCAGGAATGGGTGTGTACTATACCGTTAATCTCCGGACGCTCCCGGTAAAAAAGGGCATGCATGGGGGTTTCCGAGGAAGGTTTACGCTTACTGTCAACTATATTCCCGTTTTTATCAACAATTACTATATCATCAGGAGATAGTTTCCGGTATTCCATCCCGTTGGGAGTAATGGCGATCAACCCGCTTTCCGGGTCCCGCGCGCTGATGTTTCCCCAGGTGGAGGATATCAACCCGGCATCAATAACTTTTAAAGCATATTCTATGACACTTTCTCTTAAATCCTTCAATAACATCTTTAACACCTCCTCACTGTGTTTCGACTCGAATTACTTCAGTATAGCCGTATCTAGAAAATTCATTTTCTATTGCAGGGGGGCTTTTTTCACTCCTTTCGATTCTACCAAAAAAGCGCTGCTCATTAATCCTTCTATCAATAATGAATAATTCCTGCCGCCAAAAGCCATAGCCATTCTGAAAACAAGAATCCGTACGTCAAGCTCGTGATTGATGCTCTAGCTAACTCAATGAAGTTTACAATAATTAAGAAGTTTTAGCTGAAAGGTTAATAAACATTCTTCCCCTTAAAAAACAAGAAATCCCATCATCCGAAATGGGTCGAGACAATAATGTGGATGTAGAATAGAGGGAAACCGGAGGTAAAAGTTTAATTTAAAAACATGAAATTATGCTGATAGAATAAGGAGCCAGGGATATTGAACAACCGGTACAGGCCAGATAACCTGACAACTCTGATCGCAGCCGGCCTGCTGCTGCTTGCCGCAGGGGGCGACTTTGCAGGAATGTTAGCTTTCTCAGGTATCGCCCTGATTGTAATGATTATCTCATTCCAAAAAAACAAAAAAAACAAGGGCGCCCTATTGGTTGCCGTGATGGGGTGCCTGCTCGCTTTGTTTTTAACCATTGCCCGGCAGGGCCGGTAAAAAGAGAAGGCCCCATCCGCCCGGCCGGCAGTGGGGTGCAGCCATCCTAACCTCACCTTAATTTGCAACTCTGCCAGGCTGTGCGAACTTAAATCTTCGCGGCAAACGCTTCCCCTAAAGCCTCACAGGACTGGAGATCTTCGGGAGTGGGGTTGTATTGCGCCCTGATCCCCTCAACAACTAATTCGATGCCGGATTCCTTTAATCCTTCTTCCAGGATTTTAACCGATTCACCGCTCCATCCGTATGACCCGAAAGCCGCCCCGATTTTATTCTTAAACTTCAACCCTTTGACCATCTCTATCAGTGCGGCGACATCGCTGAGTATGCCTTTGTTAATAGTGGAGCTGCCCACGATCAACCCCCTGGCCTTGAATATCTCCGTGACCACGTCGTTCCTGTCCGATTTCCCCGCGTTGATCAGCTTGGCGCCTATACCTTTTTTAGACAGGCCGGCTGCAATGGCCTGTGCCATCTTCCTGGTCGCGCCCCACATGGTGTCATACAGGACCACAACTGTACCTTCATGGTAGCCGTCCGCCCACTGGGCGTACTTCTCTACAATCTGCATCGGGTTGTCCCGCCAGATAATGCCGTGGCTGGGCGCGATCATCTCAATGGGCAGCCCGAGGCCGATAACTTCGTTAATTTTGGCCTTGGCCATTTTACTGAATGGCGTCAAAATGTTGGCATAGTACTTTAGCGCTTCCTGGTAGAGCTCGCACTGGTCAACCTGGTCGTTGAACATGAACGGCGAAGCGTAGTGCTGGCCAAAGGCGTCGTTGGAGAGCAGCACATTGGCTCCTGCCACATAGGTGGCCATTGAGTCAGGCCAGTGCAGCATCTGCATCTCCACAAAGACCAGCTTGTTGGCGCCAAGATCGACACTGTCGCCGGTTTTCACAATATTAAAATTCCAGTCTTTATGGAAGTGCCTTTTGATCATCATGGCGCCGTTTTTAGTGCAGTAAACAGGGGTCCCGGGGATCCTCTCCAGCAGGTACGGCAGGCTGCCCCCGTGGTCCTGCTCGCAGTGGTTGGTTACGATCAGGTCGATGTTTTTCAGCCCTACTTCACTTTCCAGTTGCTCCAGGTACTTTTCATAGAAAGGAGTCCAGACTGTGTCCACCAGGGCAGTTTTCTTATCCTTGATCAGGTAGGAATTATAAGTGGAGCCCCGGTGGGTGGAAAGCTCCTCGCCATGAAATTTTTTGAGTTCCCAGTCCTTGATCCCGACCCAGAAAATATTGTCTTTTATTTGGATCATCTTTCAACCAGCTCCTTTAAGATTTTTTATGATCCCAAACTGAACAATCAATAATTCCCCCAAAAATAAAATACCCCCCTTTAAAAATAGTTCAACTCTTTAATGACACTATTTTAAAGGGAGGAGCTTAAATGAAGCTTTCTGAAAGTTTAATATTTTATTAACTCTGAATTTCACAGCTAAAAAACATCAATCGCCTTTATATTAACCTGCCGACCCTGCCGCCGTCATGCACCGCATCCATGATTTGTGTTTGTTTATAATCGTCCCTACAGTCGCCTACAAGGTAATATTCTTTGCCAAATTCACTGACTTGGTCAGCCAGTACTTCTACAGGCCTGGTTCCTACGGCAAAAATAACGGTATCTGCAGGAATCTCTTTTTTCTCCCCATTGGCTTCAATCATTATATTACTTTTTGTTATTTCGCATACAAGTGTATTGGTGTAAGATTTAATCCCTGCTTTAGCCATTTTTTCAAGAAGGTCAATCCTCGTCATTGGCTCTACTGTCGAGGCTAGTTCTGGAAGTTGTTCAAACACAGTAATATTTTTAACACCTTTTTCTGCCAGATAAAGTGCTGTTTCACACCCAACCATTCCTCCACCGATGATAGAGGCTTCGTTACCCAATTGCTTTTCGCCTGCTAATATTCCGATTGCCGGTATGGCATTTTCTATTCCCGGTATTTGGGGGACGATCGGTTTTCCTCCTGTGGCAATAACAACCACATCCGGATCGACATTTCTAATTAAAGTAGGTGTTACCTCGGTGTAAAAGTTAACTTTGACACCGGCTTTTTGAATTTGTGTTATGAACCAGCGGCGTGCGTCCTCGATTTTTCCTTTGTGAGGCGGAAGCTTGGCCATGTTCAACTGGCCGCCCAGTACACCTGTCTTTTCGTAAAGCGTTACATCATGACCTCTCAATGCGGCCACTCTTGCTGCCTCCATTCCCCCTGGCCCCGCACCTATGATCATAACCTTCTTTTTCTTTGTAGCTGGCATTAGCTCGGAATAATCCCTCTCACGGCCAGTTGCCGGGTTTAGTATACAGCGTATTCTGCGTCCGACAAACATACGTCCTCCGACACAGCCGATGTTGCAGCTAATACAGGGTATAATATCCTCTTCCCGGCCTTCTCTCGCCTTTAATGGGTAATAAGGATCACAAATTAACTGCCTTCCAATTGCAACAAAATCAGCTTTGTTTTGTTCAATTATACTATCAGCCAGAGCTGGGTTTCTAATTTTTCCGACTGTTATAACAGGAATACTGACTTCCTTTTTGATAGCCTCGGCAATATATATCCGCCATCCTTCCGGGTAGCTCATGGGTTCTAGCAAAGTACACATCGATTCATATATACCTGAACTTACATGTAAAACATCTACTCCAGCTTCTTCAAGCAGCTTGGCTATCTGTATTCCCTCTTCTAAACTGTTACCTCCCTTAATAAACTCTTCCGCACTAAACCTTACCGAAAGGGGAAAATTCCTGGAGCAAAGTTCCCTGATTCGTTTGATGATAGCCAAAACAAAGTTGCAGCGATCCTTTACCGTACTGCCGCCGTACTTGTCATTTCTTGTATTGGTGAGAGGAGATAAAAACTGACCAATAAGATATCCATGTGCTCCGTGGAGTTCAACGCCGTCAAAACCAGCCCTCTTAATCCTGAAAGCTCCCTGGGCAAACTTTTCCACTAATTCATCTACTTCTTCGGTAGTAAGAGCTTTTGTCGGGACTTGCATGAAACCGCATGGTTTGTCGGAAGCTCCGACCGGTTGAAGTCCTTCAATAATTGGAGGAGCCGTTTCGCGTCCCGCATGATGAATCTGGGCAAAGATCCTGGCGCCGAATTGCTGGCAAGCTTCTGCCAATTCATTCAAGCCCGGCAAGTAGCGATCGTCGTCACAACTTATCTGGGTTACAATGTTTTTGCCTCTGGGGTAATCTACCTGCACATTTTCAACTATTATAAGGCCCACTCCGCCCTTGGCCCTTTCCCTGTAATAGGCAATCATTGTATCTGTCACTTCACCGGTGGCACTGCCGAAACAAGTGGCCATAGGCGGCATGACAATGCGGTTTCTGACCGGCATATTTCCAATCTTACCCTGTTCAAAAAGGTGTTTATATTTAATCACGAATTAATACCTCCTGATTTAACTGTAGCTGTCTCTTGTGATCCTTTGTCTAACCTTAGTTTTTGAGGCAGTAGAAGCATTGATTTCACTCGCAGGCACCCATACATTTTGGTTGTTAAGCCCCAAGCCCGAACCACATTTTGGGCAATTAAAAATGGCAACTTGGTGTTCCACGTTATTTTGTGCAAAACAGGTAGGGCATTTAATAGTAATAGTCGGAATAACAAACTGCAACAAAAAAACAATTAAACCTGCGATTACAATAATCCAAGTATTGGCCATTAAACCCATCATTACACCAATGATAACAGTTTTCAAACTTAATAGCCGAAAAAAATGTTTGCGCGGCTCACGTGATTTTAGGCTTTGATATATTAGGTTCATTATTTCACCCCTATAAGACTAAACCTTAGCCGGGCAAAACTCTTTTGCCCGGCTAAGTTTATGTCTGCTGAAATATTGCCTTTGTCTATTCTATCCCAAGCATTTGAGCGGCATTTTGGTATAGCACTTTCGGCAGCACTTCTTCTTTAAACGGGAGCTTTTTAAATCTTTCAAGACTCTCTTTAAACGGCGCAAACGGGTGAGCGGAAGCAAACACTAATTTATCACTGATTATGGTGTTAGCCGCTTCTACCACCAATTCCGCACCAGGCAGGAAATGGTAGACCGATGTTTCAAAATACACGTTATCGTTCCGCCAGGCAATAGCTACCATTTCGCGGGTAAAAGGCCAGCCTCCGTGTGAACACAAAATCTTTAACTTGGGAAAATCTACAGCCACATCGTCGATGGGCAGAGGCGATCCAAAACTTATTTTAGTACCGCTTACAGGCAACGGGCCAATGGTAATAAATACCGGGACCTTAAGATCCGAACATTTTTGATAAATTGGGTACATTTTGGGGTCATTGGCATATAATCCCGCTCCGAATGGGTCAATTGAAGCGCCTTTCAACCCTAGTTCATTTACTGCCCGCTCAACTTCACGGACAGCTCCATCTCCCTTATTGGGATCGATCCCGGCTATACCGATAATCCGGTCCGGATATTTGCTTACCATATTTGCCACATAGTCGTTGGTTACTTTCCAGGCTGACGTGGTTTCGATATCTCTACCGGTACATACCACCTTGTCAATACCCGCCTTATCAATGTCACTGATAAAATCTTCCAGAGTACTCTCCTTGGGGAAAGGGTTTCCTGATTTTCTAAATACGGTCTTAATTCCTTCCCCTTGCAAGAGGGAGAAATATTCCGGCGTATTGGGACGGGCGCGGCAGTCAAGAACTCTCATTATTAATCTTACCTCCTATTAATTAGTTTTTTTTGAGTATTTAACTTATTTAATTATGTCTTCAAGCATTTTACCTCTTGTTTCTGGTGCAAAGGCCAAAGCTGCCAGTGCCCACAACCAGGTCAGACAGGCTAGTGACATAGCCACACCATAACCATAGGTCATGGCCATTGCGCCAATAGCCCAAGGACCTGCGGTAGAAACAATTCGACCTATTTGCGGGGCAAAAGCGGTACCGGTACTGCGAAGTCTGGTCGGGAAAATCTCCGGATAGTAGGTGGCAAATCCCGAGTAAATCCCCAGTGTGCCGAAACCGGCTAAAGGTCCGAGAATATACAACCAGGCCTCGGTTGGTGACCACAACAAGTACAGCGGGGTGAAAATAGCACTAATTAGGATATAGATTAAGAAGGTCGGTTTACGGCCAATTTTGTCTGCTATTGAACCCCACAACAGGTATCCTGCTCCGGCGCCCAAATTATAAACGATAAACCACGTACTGCTTTTAACGATTGAATAACCTCTTACATTAACCATATAAGTTGGTGCGAATGTTAAAAAAGCCCAGCACACGATTAGTTCGGCAGAGGTCATGGCCGCACCAATGATTACGTGTTTAACAAGTATTTTTTCACTGAACAGTTGCAAAACAGTAAAACTATTTTCTTTTGATTTAATGCCTTTAGATTTGTCTTCTTTTCTTTTTTCAACAACTTTTTCGAAACGTGCAGTTTCCTTTATGGTTCGTCTTATATATAGCACAATAAATGCTGGCAGTACTCCTGCCAGGAAGACAGCACGCCATCCCCAGATTGGTGCGATAGCCATTACTACAAATGAGCCGAGAATGCTGCCCCAAGCCCAGCAACTTTGCATAACGCTGGCACATTTGGAGCGGTGTTTGGCAGGCCATGTTTCGGCTATCAGAGTGGCGGCTGCCGACCACTCACCTACACAGCCAAATCCGGTAAAGAATCTGAATACCGACAGTATCACCCAGTTAGGAGCAAAAGCGCAGGCTGCTGTTGAAACAGCATAGGTCAATACTGTAAACATCATAGTGTTTTTTCTGCCCAGGTAATCGGCAACAATACCCATCAAGAGACCTCCGACAACCTGACCCAACAAGAAAATGGTTACCATCAAACCCGCAGTTGCTGAGGAAAGTGACCATTCTTTCATAATCATAGGTAAAACCAGCACGAATAGAATGGAGTCCATACCGTCAAAAATATAACCAGCTACACTTGCATACATTACTTTCCATTGATATGGAGTTATCTTCTCTGTTTCCGATTCAAACTCTAGTCTTTGTTCTAATGCTTCAGACTGTGCACTCACCTTCTTGCCACTCCTTCGTTTATACCGACAATCCGGCCTATTCTACTTTCAATTAAAGTCTTCTTCCAACTATTTCAACTTACTCAAGCTTCAATAAGTAAAACCTGCCTCTTTCATCTCTTTCATTAGTAACTCCATAGAGTTTTGTCTGACAGATTATATGGGCTCTGCTCCAATACTGACCGGGTGTTTAGTTATACTTTCATCAAAAATAGACAATCCTGTAAAACTTTTTGTTGGTGAACGAAGCCGAAAATCAATAATCATTTTTATTAAACCTCCAAAATCTCAAGGGTAGTCTCTTATTTAAAAACTGCCCTCCTTTCTTATCTCAATTACCATTGTGATTAATTTCATATACGCAAAACGCTTGCCAGTAAGATTTTTGCAACAATTACTCACTGTAATAAACTTAAAAAGATCCATTTTGAGTTGAATTTAAAGCTTCTTTACTATATCAGGACTCAAACGCAATTTATTACCCTAAGTGATTTAGGGTGTTACAGGGTATTTCTAAAGCTGTTTTGTGAAAAAAATGTTGCAATCCTGTCGTGATTGGTTTCGTATATTCTTTAGAACTAGGCTTTACCGCCAAAACACAATTGCAACAACAGTTGCAGAAAAGCAACACATCACGCGGGGAAGGAATCATTACTACCAGGTATTTCCTCAAAAACTATTGAACTTTTGGCTTCTAAAGAAAAACAGCTTTCATGCCGCGAGGTATGAAAGCTGTTTTTGTCTACAGTCTGAGCTGCAGCTAAAGATAGAGCAATAAACCATTTGTAAAATCCAATTCTTATTTGAACAACTTCAAGAATACTACTCTAAGCCAAGAAGCTTAGCTGCATTATGATAAAAAACTTTTGGCAAGACATCTGGCTTAATACCATTATTTAGATACTCATTTACACAAACCTCTAAACTATAACCCGGGTATACGGTAGCAAAAATAATTTTATCTTGTAATATGTTGTTTGCTGCCGTTACATAACTCTGATAGCCAGGATGGAATGATGTTAAATAACAATCGGGTGATAAGTAAACATTGGGGCGCTGATATGCTACGTGGCAAATCTCAACTGTGTATGGCCAACCGCCATGCGTAAGCACTATTTTTAAATTGGGAAAATCTTTAGCCACTCTATCAATGAAAATCGGGTTATATAATTCTAATGCTTCGCAATATAATCCACCAAAAGTAATGGTTAGAATAATATTTTCCGCTTCGCATTTTTCGTAAATTGGGTATAAAATTTTATCATCTGCTGGCACTGGTTTTTTTACAAAATATTGCCCAGGCTCAATTATCGCACATTTAGCCCGTCCTTGGACGATGAGATCATCAATATCCTTTATTGGGTCCTCAGCATAAGGGTCAATATGAGCCATACAGATAAATCGTCCTGGATAAGCGTCTAATAGTTTACCAATATCACCTTGATCTTGACCTTTTCGGAAAGGTACCATACCTATTTCTACACCACATTCATCCATTTCCTTTATTAGTAAATCCATTGAAAATTGTCTTGCTGATTCGGGATATGTTGGAGCAGCACTAAAAGTAGGATCTCCGAATATTTTATTTGCCTTAAATGAACCAAAAGGTGGTCTTAAACGCCAATCAATTATTTTATAATCTGCCAAAATAAGTCCCTCCCAAAATACTTATTAGAACTTTTTGTTAATTTCATATATGCAAAACGCTTGCCAGTAAGATTTTTGCAACAATTACTCACTGTAATAAACTTAAAAAGATCCATTTTGAGTTGAATTTAAAGCTTCTTTACTATATCAGGACTCAAACGCAATTTATTACCCTAAGTGATTTAGGGTGTTACAGGGTATTTCTAAAGCTGTTTTGTGAAAAAAATGTTGCAATCCTGTCGTGATTGGTTTCGTATATTCTTTAGAACTAGGCTTTGCTGCCGAAACACAATTGCAACAACAGTTGCAGAAAAGCAACACCAATTTGTATCTGTGTGCTATTAGAGCTTTGCATAATCCTTTTGCATGTTAACCTTAGCTCATTTAATTATAATTCTACCTGGCATACTTATTGCGTAATCGTTTTTAATACTAAAATCTTTTCGACTAAAAATGCAATCAAAGGAATGACAATGTAATGAAAGGGGATTTTGCATGAATAACTACAAAGATCTTTTTAGCCCTGGACGGATAGGGAATATGTGGGTTAAAAACCGTATCGTAATGCCTCCAATGGCCAGTTGCTTTGGCAGTGCTACAGGTGAAGTGACTGAAACAATGGTTGCTTACTACAGAGAAAGGGCCAAAGGCGGGGCGGGTTTAATTATAATTGAAAACATTCAAGTTGATTTTCCAAATGGTAAAAAAATAGCAACACAGATATCCTGTGATGACGATCGATTTTTACCCGGTTTAAATGAACTGGCTGAAGCCTGCCAACAACACGGTGCCAGAGTTTTTGCCCAAATTCATCACGCGGGGAAGGAATCTATAGTACCTGTTGGACCGTCGGACATCCCATCTCTAGATTCAGGCGCTAAACCAAGAGTATTAACTTTGGAAGAAATTGAAGATATTATTGAGAAGTTCTCGCAAGCTGCTCTTCGCATAAAACGGGCGGGCTTTGACGGGGTCGAACTTCATGCAGCCCACGGCTATCTTTTGAACCAATTCCTTTCCCCTGTTTCTAATACCAGAAAGGACAGGTTTGGTGGCGTTATAGAAAAGAGAGCAACTATTGTTGTAGAGATTATAAAAAAAATTAAAACTCTTTGTGGTACAAGTTTTCCAATAAGTGTGCGTTTTAGTGCTGAAGAATTTGTAAATGGTGGTAATACATTAACTGAGGGTAAAGAACTAGCTTTAATTTTTCAAAAGGCTGGAGCGGATGCGCTTCACATAAGCTCCGGTATTGTTGAATCCAGGGTTAAAATAATTGAGCCTGCCAGTTATGAAGAGGGTTGGCGGACATACTTAGCCAGGGAGATTAAAGAGGTGGTGAATATACCGGTTATTACTGTCGGCCAGATCCGTAATCCCGTTTTTGCGAATAACATTATTTCAGAAAAATGGGCGGATTTTGTTGCCCTTGGCAGACAACTTATTTGTGACCCATATTATCCCGAGAAAGTAAGAAGGGGCAGAGAGAAAGATATTATACCCTGTCTTAGCTGCAATAACGGTTGCATTGGCAGGACAGCATTGGGTCGTAGAATGCGCTGTATATTAAACCCGGTAACCGGCCATGAGAGAGATTATGCTACACTGATACCTGCTGCCAGAAGCAAGACAGTCATGATAGTTGGCGGAGGCCCTGGAGGCATGGAGGCAGCAAGAGTGGCCGCATTGAGAGGACACAACGTAACGCTTTACGAAAAGACAGGTGTACTGGGCGGCCAGTTGAACATGGCCAAGC
>ENA-UOYA01002469-UOYA01002469.1-activated-sludge-metagenome-genome-assembly--contig:-NODE-2469-length-17802-cov-6.273624_pt1 | contig 17802 bp, 13 predicted proteins | sample MGYA00238163_ERZ764804 | MGnify/ENA primary metagenome ERZ764804 (study PRJEB28919, sample SAMN05720223) | activated sludge metagenome | isolation source: Anaerobic digester | place: Hong Kong... | reverse complement strand
GATGCTATCGATGAATTCAAATTGAGAGCCGGATATGGTAGAACCGGTAATCAGGATGCCATAAGTGCTTATAACTCTCTTTTACTGATGGGCCCTTCAGGAATAACGTCAGTAAATGGAGTTCCAACTGTAACTTATAGCTACAACAGAAATGCAAATCCAGATTTGAAATGGGAAACGAAAAACATGTTTGATGTCGGAGTTGACATGGCCTTTATGAATCGCCGGTTGACAGCAAACGTCGACTACTATTATTCGCGAACAAAAGATTTGCTGTACGATTATGACGTTCCGGTTCCTCCGTTTGTACATCCAAAACTCTTGGCCAATCTCGGGGAAATGGAAAATAGCGGATTAGAATTCACAGTAGCATACTCGCCTGTTAAAAGCAAAGATATGGATTTGACCATATCGGGCAATGTTGCTTACCAAAAGAACAAACTCTTGTCTTTGAGCGGAACCTATATGGGTCAAGAATTAAATGCCGCAGAATACATGAAGCTCGCCCGTATCAACGGAGCTGGATTTCAAGGAGGCAATACTTATGTTACCTATCAAGTTGTGGGACAGCCATTGGGCGTATTTTACTTACCAAAATCCAACGGTTTAATTAACGATGGATTGGGAAGTTACACCTATAATGTGCTCAACTTGGACGATGATCCAAATATTAATTTGAACGACGGGGGAGACCGGTATTTTGCAGGTCAGGCTATGCCAAAAGTACTCATGGGCGCAAATATTAATTTCAGATACAAAGCATTTGATATTCAAACACAATTAAATGGCGCTTTTGGACACAAAATATACAACGGAACCTCTCTCTCTTATATGAACATGAATACTTTCCCAACGTATAATGTACTACCGGATGCTCCTAAAAAGAAAATTTTCGACAGCACAGTTACCGATTACTGGTTAGAAAAAGGAGATTACGTTCACATTGCCTATGTAACGATGGGATATAATTTCAATGTCGAAAAAGTAAAAAACTGGGTTAACAGTATTCGTCTTACGGCGTCCGTGAACAACCTATATACATTCACGAACTATTCTGGCCTATCGCCAATGATTAACAGCACTACGGTCGACGGTTCACTGGGACTTGACGATAAACAATTCTATCCGCTGACCCGTACATACTCCTTAGGGTTAAGTATTAATTTTTAAACCATACAAATCATGAAAAGAAATCTTTCAAAATACAGCTTAATATTTTCTTTTTCGCTTGTTCTTTTCGGATGCTCATTGGATGAAACGCCGATTGACCAGTTACCCGAAAGCGAGGCATATAAAAGTCCATCGCTAATCTATTTGAATACAGTAGCTAACTTATACACAGAAATTGGCGGATCAAGCGGAGGCAACGGATTAGCTGGCACAGATAGAGGCATTTACGACTTAAATACATTTACAGCAGACGAAGCGTTACTTCCCACCCGAGGTGGCGACTGGTTCGATGGAGGCCTTTGGCAAGACTTATTCAAACACAACTGGAAATCAGATAATTCTGTTATTTTAAACAGTTGGAATTATCTTTACCGCGTAATTGGGAAAATAAACATGTCTCTCGACAAATTAAACAGTCTCATCGAGCAAGATCCCGAAAACAACTATCTTCCGGTTTACAAAGCAGAAATAAGAGCGTTGCGCGCCATGTACTACTATTATCTGATGGACTTATTTGGACGCGTACCCATTGTAGAAACTGCTACGACTCAGATATCTGATGTTCAGCAATCTACGCGCTCGGCAGTATTTAATTTTGTAACCACAGAATTACAGGAATCTATCCCATATCTTTCGACAGCAAACAGTTCTAAAACCGGAGAATATTACGGAAGAATGACTCGACCTGTAGCATTTTTTCTCATGGCAAAACTCGCGCTGAATGCTCAAGTTTATTCTGATGATGATTGGACAGACAATAATGGCATCCCTAACGGAACTGCTTCGTTTACGATAAACGGGGAAAGCAAAACCCCCTGGGAAGCAACAGTTGCCTATTGCGATTCCATCACGGATTTGGGATATGAGCTCGAAAGCGATTTTTCATCGAATTTCAGCATCAGCAACGAATCATCCAAAGAGAATATCTTTGTCATCCCTATGGACCCTGTTAACTTTACAGCCCGTAATATGAATTTGGTTCGGTCACGTCATTATGCTCACGGCAAAGCATACTCTCAAGATGGATGGAATGGAGCTTCGGCAACAAAAGAAGCAATAGCAATCTTCAGAAAAGGTTCTGAAGACCCACGTATGCAAAAAACATATTTCACAGGCAAAGTGAAAGGTCCAGACGGGAATTACATCAAAGACGGCAACATTGAATTGGAATACAAACCCGATGCAATCGCATTGGACGTTAGTGGAACGACTTTCGAAAAAACTGCAGGTGCTCGTATGGCAAAATATGAAACAGATCCTACCGCTCAGGCTGCCGGGCAACTACCCCATAATGATTGGGTACTATTCCGCTATGCCGACGTGCTGTTAATGAAATCGGAAGCACTGGTACGTATGGGACAAAGTGGAGACAACGATTTGGGTAAAATAAGGGCAAGAGCGGGCGCTTCTGCACGTGTAGCAACACTGGACAACATTTTGGATGAAAGATTACTCGAACTTGCCTGGGAAGGTTGGCGTCGTCAGGATTTAATCAGATTCGGAAAATATACTCAACCGATATCTGATAGGCCTATTTCCGCTCCTTATAAAACAGTTTTTCCGATTCCTGCCGATGTTTTGTCGTTGAATACTAACTTAACTCAAAATCCAGGATACTAATTCAAACGTTTAAATCAAAAAAATATGAAACATATATATAAATATCTTGTGTTCTTATTGCTGCCATTCCTTGCGAATTGTAGCGATAATGAAAACTGGACCATAGTCACGGATGTTCAACCTGGTACCTATATCACGGGTTCAGCAACCATGTATAGTGGCGAAGCTCCTGCATCGGCACTCAAAGTTTTCCCATTGGACGGAAATGCCGATGGTCTATCCGAATTAGTTGGCATTTACACGTGGCTTAAAGCCGATGGTGATTTCTCCATTTCCATTGCAACCGATCTTAATGAGGTTGTTAAATATGGTAAGGGCGACGAAGTGAAAGTTGCAAATAATATTTCTGTCTATACTCTGGTGCAAGATGCTTCGCCTTTCACTGTTAACGAGGATGGATTTTATTTTATTGTCGTGAATACCAGTTTGAAAGAGATTAACATACTTCCCGTCAATTATGGAATTATCGGAGCAGCAACTGCTCTAGGTTGGAATGCTGAAACGCCTTTTGATGCACCTACTTTCGATGGGAAACTTACCGTAACTTGGGAAGGAACTGTTAATCTGACTGCCGGCGAGTATAAATTCAGATATGGCGGCGATTGGGGAAATTATGTAAATGTATCGGATGGCACTACAGCTCGTCTTTTTACCGACTTGGGTAACATAGGCACTTCTGCAGCTCCTCTGATCGAAAACTCTTTATCTCAAATTAAACCGGGTGGTGCGAATTTCACGACTTCATTTGGTGGACAATTCAAATTTTCTATACAGTATGATTTAAGATCAAGAACATTCAATGCAACCTATGCATTGATTGGTGGCCCTGTTATTCCTCCGACTTATCCTGAAAATATCTATTTGGTTGGCGATGCTACCGCATACGGATGGGATACACCCGGTTCTCATGCTGCAGCCGAAATGCATAAGCTTGCAGGTGGGGGCGATAATATAGGAATTTATTGGAAAATTCTTTACCTCGAAGGTGGAAAAGGATTTAAAGTTTCCAATGCCAATTGGAGCGATCCCAACTTGGGCTATAACGAAATAACAGAATTTGATGCAAATGGCGTAGCCGTCTCAAACAATGGAGGAAATATGTCTGTTGAGGAATCGGGAATGTATACCATCGTTCTCGATTTGAGAAACAGCGCCAAAAAACTTTCTGTCGTAAAAGCTGCCGTTTATGGAATTGGCGATGCTTTTGGAGGCTGGGATAAAGACGTAGCAGCTAATAAGTTCACTGCGGATAATGCAGCTAAAACGCTCGTATCGCCTCCATTGAAAGCAAACGGCAATATTCGCATGTATGTTTCTCATCCATGGATTCCTGATTGGTGGAATGCCGAATTCAATGTGTTTGGTACCGATATCATCTATCGAAACGATGGTGGAGACCAAGCCGCTGTTGCAGGTACTGTAGGTCAGGTTATTACACTTCATTTCGATGACAATAAAGGTTCTATCAATTAACAAATTAGATTAATATGCATAAAGGTCTGGAGTTGTTGTAATAGCAGCTTCAGACTTTTTTAGCTTTTTCAGCATGAAAAAAATATTTTTTTATCTCTTACTTTTCTTATCCGTTAAACTCAGTGCTCAGCAACTCTCCATCGAGCCGGCTTTTTGGTGGAGTGGAATGAAAGAGCCGGAATTGCAACTCATGATATATGGTAAAAATATTGCGGATTACAAACCGACCCTTACTTCAAAAGAAATCTACTTGAAAGAGGTCGTATCGCTCGAAAGCCCCAATTATTTGCTATTGTATCTCGATATATCGAACAGTAAACCCGAAAAATTCGACATCGTTTTCACGAACGGAAAAAAGAAAATAACCATTCCCTACGAACTCAAACAACGCGATCCATCGCGTCTAAATATCAAAGGATTCGATTCTTCAGATGTCCTTTACCTCATCATGCCCGACCGGTTTGCAAACGGTGACCCCTCCAACGATCAAATCCCCATGCGAATGCCCTATAAAGTAGATAGAAACAACCCTAATGCACGTCATGGCGGCGATTTAAAAGGCATTTCGAATCATCTGGATTATCTTTCCAATCTGGGCATCACGGCTATATGGCTTAATCCCGTTTTGGAAAACGATATGGAAGGCGGATCGTATCATGGCTATGCAACCACCGATTATTATCGGGTTGATCCCCGTTTCGGAACCAATGAGGATTACGTAAAGCTCATCAACGATACCCATGCCAAGGGCATGAAAGTAGTAATGGATATGATCTTTAATCATTGCGGAAGCGACCATCCGTGGATGAAAGATGTGCCGTCGAAAGATTGGTTCAACAATCTCGATCGTTACGTTCAAACATCACACAAGAAAGAAGTTTATTTCGATAACTACGCGTCGGAATACGATAAAAAATGCATGACCGACGGGTGGTTTGTCCCCACCATGCCCGACCTTAACCAACGCAATCGCCATGTAGCTGCCTATCTCATTCAAAACAGCATCTGGTGGATCGAATATGCCGGAATCGACGGTATCCGTCAAGACACTTACCCTTATGCCGATTATGACATGATGGTCGATTGGTGCAAAGCAGTTTATAAAGAATACCCCGACTTTAACATTGTGGGTGAAGCATGGCTCAATAATCCCATCGGAACCTCTTTTTGGCAGAAAGACAGCAAACTCAATCCAAATAACACACAATTGAAAACCGTCATGGATTTCCCTTTCATGGGATTGGCCCACACGGCGTTTTTTGAAGAAACCTCGGAATGGAACGGCGGTCTGCACAGTATGTATGAGCATATGACCTACGATTTTGTGTATGCCGATGTTTATCACGTACTCCGTTTCCTCGATAATCACGATACCGACCGCTTTTTACCGGAATATCCCACTGATCTTTCTGCATTTAAGCAGGGTATTTCGTTTTTGCTTACCATGCCGGGAATACCGCAATTGTATTACGGTACAGAGCTGTTGATGAATGGGAATAAACAAAAAAGCGACGGCGATATTCGTAAGGATGTTCCCGGCGGATGGCCGGAAGACGATGTAAACTGGTTTACTGCCAATGGACGCGATAGTTTACAAAACGAAGCATTCCGTTTTATGCAGAAACTGCTTAAATGGCGACAAGGAAACGATATAATAGCTAATGGAAAAATGAAACACTACGCGCTTCAAAAAGGAGTTTATGCCTATGAACGCTATCTCGGAGAAAAAAGTGTAATGGTTTTTATGAACGGAACTTCAAAGAATGTAACCCTCGAATTGAATCGGTATGCCGAATCGCTTAAAGGCAAATCAACCGGATTCGACATTTTAACCAAACAACAACTCCAATTAAATGCCACACTCGAACTATCACCAAAACAGATATACATTGTTGAACTGTAATTAAATGTGTTCAAAAACATACAAATGAAAGACTTATATAAAATATTGTGGCTCATTGCATTGATTGTTTTCTCATGCAGCAAAGACGATAACCCTGTAATCGAGCCACCTGAAATAAAAGAAGGTTTCAATATTACTCCAGCCGAACCCGAAGCAGATAAATCTTTGACCATTACCTTCAAAGCGCCAACAACATCTGCTCTCTACGGGTATAGGGGTGATGTATATATCCATATAGGGGTTGTTTCGGAAGGACAATGGTTGTATGTTCCTGCAGCATGGGACCAAAACCTGGAGAAATGCAAAATGACCGTTATCGGACCCAACACTTGGAGCATCACGCTTTCACCATCCATACGACAGTGGTTTGGATCGGGAGAAACACCGGTAACCAAAATCGGTATCGTCATCCGCAGTGCCGATGGTACAAAAAAAGGGACTGAAAAAGATTTCTTTATTACCGTTACCGACAACCGATTTCACCCTTTTGAACCTGCCGCGATAAAATATGCTCCCCTTCCCGACAACGTAATAGACGGTATCAATATTATCAATAATTCCACCGTCACCCTGGTACTTTACGACAAAGATAAAGAGGGCAATCACAAAGATTTTGCTCATGTTGTCGGCGACTTCAATAACTGGACACTGAGCAACGACGAACAATCGCAGATGTTCAGGGATGAAGAAAAGGGATGTTGGTGGATTACTTTAAACAACTTGGACGCAACAAAAGAATATGCGTTCCAATATTATGTCGGAACAAAAAACGGCGAGGTAACGCGTTTAGCCGATGCGTATGCAAGAAAGATTCTCGATCCCGAACACGACCCCGATATTCCTGTCTCCACATACCCGGACAACAAAACCTATCCGGAAAAAGGAGCAATCGGTATCGTTTCCGTTTTCAAAATTCAACCCGATACGTATTCTTGGCAAATCTCCAATTTCACGCCTCCGGCGGTGGATAATCTGGTGATTTATGAAATGCTGTTGCGCGATTTCACTTCTTCAAGCAATATTAATGGAGCTTTGCAAAAACTCGATTATTTACAATCATTGGGAGTAAATGCCATCGAACTGATGCCTGTGCAGGAATTCGACGGAAACGACAGTTGGGGGTACAATCCCTGTTTCTATTTCGCAATGGACAAAGCCTACGGCACAGACCATATGTACAAACACTTCATCGACAAATGCCACAAACACGGCATGGCCGTCATCCTTGATGTAGTATACAATCATGCCACAAGCAACCATCCTTTTGCCAGACTCTATTGGGATAGTGCCAACAATAAAACGGCACCCAACAACCCTTGGTTTAACGTGGATGCTCCTCATCCGTACAGCGTTTTCCACGATTTCGACCACGAATCGTTTTTGGTACGCACTTTCGTGAAACGAAACCTGAAATTTCTGCTGGAAGAATACCGTATCGATGGTTTCCGATTTGATCTGACAAAAGGGTTCACACAAAAGCAAACCACGGAAGCTACAGCCGGCAACTACGATGGCTCACGCATTGCTATTTTGAAAGATTACCATGCTGCCATCAAATCCGTAAAACCCGATGCATACGTTATTCTGGAACATTTTTGTGGCGACGAAGAAGAAACCGAATTAGCCAACGACGGGATGATGGTATGGCGAAACATGAACCGGAATTATTGTCAGTCCGCCATGGGATGGAAAGATGGCTCCGATTTTTCGGGCACCTATTACGGCACGGCTTCCCGTCCTGCAAACAGCCTGGTAAGCTATATGGAGAGCCACGACGAAGAACGCGCCGCGTACAAACAAATACCATGGGGTAACGAAATTCTGAAAACCGACCTTACCGCCCGCATGTCGCAATTATCGGCTAATGCCGCATTCTTCTTCACCGTCCCCGGTCCAAAGATGATATGGCAATTCGGAGAAATGGGATACGATATTTCCATTGAAGAGAACGGGCGTACCGGCAGAAAACCCATCAAATGGGACTACCTTAACGTTCCTCAACGAAAACAGCTGCATGATACGTATACAAAGCTCATCGCATTACGTATGGATCACCCGGAAATGTTCACTTCAACGGCTACCCTGCAATGGAAAGTAAACGAAACCTATTGGGAAAACGGACGTTTTCTAACTTTATCCGATGCCGACGGAATCAAACAAGTAGTCGTTATTGGAAATTTCACCAATACGGCGATTATGACAAACGCTACTTTTCCGAAGACCGGCTTATGGTACAATTATATGAATTCTTCTGAAACACTGGAAGTGAGTTCAACCACCATGACCATCACTGTACCGGCAAACAATTTCAAAATGTTTAGTACATTTCAACCTTGATAGTTTTTAAATAGTGTAGAACAATGAAAAAAATCGAACCTCTTTTTATTCTTTTATTTTTAATTGCCTTCGGGCTTAATGCACAAACCCTGCAATCACCGAACGGCCAATTGAAAGCTACGTTCACTATCGACAACGGCATTCCCACCTATCAATTGGTTTACAAGGGAAAGCCAGTATTAAAACCAAGCAAAATGGGCTTAGAACTCTTCAACGAGAAAGATTTGATCCACAATTTCTCGGTGATCGATACAAAAACCTCGTCCTTTGACGAAACATGGCAACCTGTTTGGGGTGAAGAAAAAGAAATCCGGAATCATTACAACGAAATGGAAGTCACCCTCTTGCAAAAAGACACCGAGCGGAAAATGCTCATTCGTTTTCGTCTTTTTGACGACGGTTTGGGATTTCGTTATGAATTTCCCGAACAAGCCAACCTTACCCACTTTGTGGTGAAAGAAGAACGAACCCAGTTTGCTATGACCGGAGACCATACCGCTTTCTGGATACCGGGTGATTACGATACTCAGGAATATGACTATACTACATCCAAATTGTCAGAAATTCGCGGATTAATGAAACAGGCCATTACGCCAAATGCATCACAGACCCCTTTTTCCGACACCGGCGTGCAAACAGCGTTGATGATGAAAACCGATGACGGCTTGTACATTAACTTACACGAAGCTGCACTGGTAGAGTACTCGTGCATGCACCTTAATTTAAACGATACAACCTTTGTTTTTGAATCGCATCTCACACCCGATGCTCAGGGCAGAAAGGGTTATTTGCAAACGCCTTGTGTATCGCCTTGGCGGACAATCATCGTGAGTGACGATGCTCGGGACATCCTGCTTTCGCGCATTACATTGAATCTCAATGAGCCCTGCAAATTGGAAGATACCTCCTGGATTAAACCCGTAAAATACGTTGGAGTATGGTGGGAAATGATCACGGGAAAAAGCACATGGGCATACTGCGACCTTCCCAGCGTTAAACTCGGCATTACTGATTACAGCAAAGTTAAGCCCAATGGTAAACACGGCGCAAACAACGAAAATGTAAAAAAGCACATCGATTTTGCTGCAGAACATGGGTTCGACCAAGTTTTGGTAGAAGGATGGAATATCGGATGGGAAGATTGGTTCGGCAAATCGAAAGATTATGTCTTCGATTTTCTGACTCCTTATCCCGACTTCGACATCAAAATGCTAAACGACTATGCACACAGCAAAGGGGTGAAACTGCTGATGCATCACGAAACCTCAAGTTCTGTCCGTAATTACGAACGCCACATGGAAAAAGCGTACAACCTCATGAATCAATATGGGTATACTGCGGTAAAAAGTGGTTATGTAGGCAATATTCTCCCCCGTGGCGAACACCATTACGGACAATGGCTGGTAAACCATTATTTGTACGCCATTAAACAAGCTGCCGAACACCACATTATGGTCAATGCACACGAAGCCGTACGCCCGACCGGATTATGTCGCACTTATCCCAATTTGATCGGCAACGAATCGGCTCGCGGAACAGAATATCAAGCCTTTGGCGGGAGCAAAGCGAATCATACAACCATTCTGCCCTTTACGCGTTTAATCGGCGGCCCCATGGATTACACGCCGGGGATCTTTGAAATGGATATCGAAAAAATAAATCCCGATAACACATCACACGTTAATGCGACCCTTGCCAACCAGCTGGCTTTATATGTAACCATGTACAGTCCGCTGCAGATGGCGGCCGATTTGCCGGAAAATTATAATCGATTCCCCGATGCTTTTCAGTTTATTAAAGATGTCGCTATCGACTGGGATGAAACAAAAGTGTTGGAAGCCGAACCCGGTGAATATATCACCTATGCACGTAAAACCAAAGGAAAGAACGAATGGTTTGTAGGTTGCACAAACGGCTACAACGGGAGGGAATCAAAAATAGCGTTCGACTTTCTGGGAAAAGGGAAAAAATATGAAGCTACAATCTATTCAGACACTAAAGCATCGCATTATAAAACCAATCCGCAAGCCTATCAAATCAGAAAAATAAAAGTTACGGATACATCGCGACTCACCCAGTATTGCGCACCGGGTGGCGGTTATGCCATTCATATCAAAGAACGATAAAAGGACAGAAATCAATAAAAAAGTGAGGGGGCCGTGACTGTTATAAAATTCCTTTAATTTCCTCAAGAGAATGCACGGTGAAGGTCGGTTCAAAATCTCGTGGCTTTTCGTTTTTAGAATCGGAATTGAGCCATAGCTGATCAATCCTGCTGTTATATGCTCCAACAATATCCGCATCCCAACTGTCACCTATCATGAGCGTCTCATCACGACGCGAGTTTGTAGCTTTCAACGCATAGGTAAAAAAGTCGGGGTGCGGTTTGTTAATACCTGCATCTTCCGAAAGAATCACTTTCGAAAAATAAGGCCGAAGGCCTGAATTTTTAATCTTTTTGTATTGAACTTCACTAAATCCGTTGGAAAGAATATGCATCCGATATTTTGGCTTAAGATATTCCAATAAATCGATTGCCCCATCAATCAATTTTGTTTTATGTGTGGTACGCTCTAAAAAATCGTCGCTCACTTTTTTAGCATAATACGGATCATCAATTCCAAAACGACGAAGCGGAAAAAGAAATCGTTCTACGATCAATTCGTCTTTACTGATTTTCCCTTCACGATACAATCCCCAAAGGTAGTTATTAGACGGCATGTACACCCGATAAAAATCCTCGAAAGTCTCATAAAATTGATTATAGCGGTAATCGCGATAAATTTCTTCCAGACATTCTCTCCCGTTTTGATGAATATCCCATAACGTATCGTCCAGATCTATAAACAGATTCTTATATGCCATTTCGGAAACATCCCTCTAAAATTTAAACACATACGGAGTGACTTTCGATCACCCCGTGTAGTGTATACTATTGTCAAATCCGTAAAAAATCAATACACCTCAATAACCAAAAATTTTGTCAAGCTCCAGAAACGCTGCGTATCAGTAATATGGAAAGTAAGATTGCCATCCGGTCCCTTCACAAATTCATAAGTTCCTTCGGGATGAGTTGACCAAAGTTTCGCTTTTTTAGCATACAAAGGAATTTCCGTTACATCGCGAATATCGATTTTAATAAAATAATCTTTGTTGAAGGTATCTTTCATCACCTTTGTCGGCTGAAGAAACCCTCCTGACAAAATTTTCTGCTCCTTTAATTCGTTGGCAGTTCCAAATACATAGTAAGCGGTGTGTAATGCTTTATCCTGTTCCTGAATGGTTGCCGATTGAGCTTCTGCTTCGCTTGCAAGTGCGGTAATGTCGCTCGATAGTTTTACAATAGTCGAATCGCGTTCGGCAAGCAAACTTTGTAATTCACTCACACGCGCAGCACTCTCCTCCATTTCTTTATTCAACCGTTCAATCGTATTTTTCAACAAAGCGATTTGTTTATTGCTGCTGTTGTATTTACTTCTCAATTCAGCTAACTGTGCTTTGTTTCGTTGAAGAATCTCATTAATCATCTTGAAATTCTCGTTAATACGTGTTTTGGTATCCTGACTCATTTCTCCGCTTTGCGACGACTCGGTAGAAAGGTATTTCTCGGCTTCTCTGATTTTGTTGAAGTTTTCTTCTACCTCGCTGATTACTGCCATCATTTCTGCTACTTCTTCATTAGCTGAAGAAGATAGCTGCAACAAGGAATCTCTTTCAGCTTCCAATTCCTTATATTCTTTCGATTCCTTTACATTGGTACATGCGAACATCATTCCCATACCAAGAAATAAAATTCCTACTTTTTTCATAAAAATCAATTTTTTATTTCTAATTAATAAACGAATAACTTTATAAATAGTTTAATCACGGTCACTTTGGCCACTTACTACAATCACAAATTCTCCTCGTGGTTCATTATCGGTAAAATGATGAATCAGCTCAGAAAGGGTTCCCCGAACGGTTTCTTCATGTATTTTGGAAATTTCGCGTGAAACTGAAGCATAACGCTCTGCCCCAAAATATTCTGCAAACTGCGTTAACGTTTTCACAACGCGGTAAGGCGATTCGTAAAACACCATTGTTCGTGTTTCTTCCGAGAGCGCTTTCAAACGGGTAAGTCGCCCTTTTTTTTGTGGCAAAAAACCCTCAAAGCAGAAACGGTCACATGGGATACCCGAAACAACCAATGCCGGCACAAAAGCGGTAGGTCCCGGCAGACATTCCACATCGATATTTTCTCTTATGCATTCGCGAACAAGGAGAAAACCCGGATCGGAAATTGCCGGGGTTCCTGCATCTGAAATCAACGCTATATTTTCCCCTCCTTGTAAACGTCGGATGATTTGCTGCAGCGATTGATGTTCATTAAATTTGTGATGCGACTGCATTCCGGTTTCTATGCCGAAATGTTTCAACAAAAAGCTACTCGTGCGCGTATCTTCCGCAAGCACCAAATCGCATTCCTTCAATACATTGATCGCCCTTAATGTCATATCTTCCATATTCCCTATCGGCGTAGGTACAACAAACAACTTTCCCATAACTTTTTCCCGGAAAAGAGGAATTACTCAAATCCCTTTTTTATGGCATATAGAAAATCCATTACCGTTTGGTCTTCAAAATTCCACGAAGTATGCTTACGTAAATAAGCTTCTGCCTCCTCGTAATTTTCAAACGAATTAAGCATTTCCATCATGGCATTCATTGCTTCACGATCGTTGTTGAAAAGTTCACGCTGGAACAAAAACCGATCATTCAAGCTGATACTCTTTATCAAATCGAGAACCACAGGTTTGGCCGGAATGGCATCGTTCAACGAAGGGGTTTCCTTCTTTTTTATCCCAATCTCGCTTCCTTTTTTTCCCGGCCATTTGTATTCCGAAAACATAGGACCTTCGTTATGCGTGCTCTTAGGCAATTGTTGCTTCCCACTTTTAGCTTCATCTTCTTCTTCATGCTTTTCGACTTCCTCTTCTTGCACAGCTTTAGTCTTTTCTACAGAAATCTCACGTATTACGCCTGTTTCTGCCGCTTTCTCAATCGCTTTTTTATTGTTTTCAGCTTCGGAAAGAAACAGTATCAGCTTTTCCATTTGTTCCCGCATCTCGTCAATCTGTAAGTATTCGAGTTCATGCAACAACCGCATAATGGTTTCTGTCTTGTCAAAAGCCTCCCGAAAGAACGAAAAAGGGATGGCACCCTCATCTTTCGCAGCAATAACAGTCTTCTCCAAACTTTTTATAGTTGACAAAAGATTGTCGATGTATTCTTTTTTCTTTTCCAATGCGATAGTGTTTTTATTACTGTAAATTACAAATGTATCGACCGATTGTTTCACCAACAACAAAAGTAATAATTATTTGGAAAGTGAGATAAAATCAGCGGGTAAATTTATAAGGTATACCCTTTTTGAGCTCCTGGTAATGGATGTATAAAGCCAGCGATAAAAATTATCATCCATTTGCAACCCTCTCACATATCCGAGGTCGAGAAACACATTTTTCCACTCGCCCCCTTGTGCTTTATGGCAGGTAACAGCATAGCCATACTTTACCTGAAGAGCATTAAAATACGGATTTTCTTTTATCTTATTATATCGGATTCGTTTTTGTGGAATATCGCTATAATCTTCCATAACAGCAGTGAACAACACGTCGTTTTGTTCGCGTGTCAAGCCGGGAACTTCGGTATGTAACACATCCAGATTGATTTTTGCTTCAAATTCCACATCATAATCTCTATGTCGCAATATTGCATTGCAAAACCTGAAGCCATACATCTCTTCATAACTCCGGATGCGCACAACTTCCACAAACTCACCGTTAGCAAGAAAATTGATATCTTCGAAATCGTTCACCCAATAATAATTATTTTTGGTGATCATCAACAAATCGCCGTTCGACAACTCCTCTTCACGATAAAGAATCGTATTCCTGATGCCGTTATTATACGCATTTACCCGCTTATTGGAACGCGAAATAACGATGGTATCGTCCACACTGTCGCGCCGATAAGCATCCGAGATTTCCTCAATCACTTCTGCTCCGCTCAATGCTTTCACATCAGGAAAAAGAGTTACTTCCAATTTCGGATAATCATACGTTTCTCCGGTCTTCAATGCTTCCCTGAGCATGGTAGCATTAAAAAGTATTCCCGATTCTTTCTCTTGACGAGCAATTTCGGTCAATGTGACCTCCGTTACCTCCAGACCATACGATCGAAGCACCTCTTTATTTAAAGCCGGACTCTCTTCCTCCTTCACCGGCGGCAACTGGGCTGTATCGCCAAGCAACATCAGCCGGCAACCTTCACCTGAATAGACAAATTCGATCAAATCGTCCAGCAGCCGACCCGAACCGAAGAGAGAAAAATCGTTCGCATTATTGCTGATCATAGAGGCTTCATCAACAATAAAGAGAGTATGTTTGTGTAAATTTTCGGCCATCGAAAATTTGGCAACTCCACCCGAGAACTTTTGTTGTCGATATATTTTTTTGTGAATGGTAGAAGCAGGCTGACCGGCGTAGCCCGAAAAAACCTTTGCCGCTCTTCCCGTAGGAGCTAAAAGAACCGATTTGCGGTTAAATTCGTTCATGGTTTTTACCAAACTTCCTACCAATAGCGATTTTCCGGTGCCGGCATATCCTTTTAACAAAAAAATTCGATTCGTATTGGAAGAAAAAACAAAATCCACAATTTTTTCGAGAGCATCAGATTGATCACGCGTAAATGTAAACGGAAAATTGGCATTAATTTTATCAATAAAGAACCCTTCTATCATTTTTTACGTTTTTTTTTATGTAAAAGTAGTACAATTGTCATTCTTTTTCTAAATTTGTAGTCGAAAATTAGAAAATCAACATTCAATAATACAAATAAAAAAGAAAAAGTCCATGAAAGTTGTAGTAAAAGCGACCTTGATAGTTGCAATTGTTCTCTTAGGTTTCCTTTGCTGGAGAAGTATACAAGCACCGATCGAATTTCAAAAGGAAGTCCAGAAACGAGAAAAAGCCGTCATTCAACGGTTGGTCGATATTCGCACGGCGGAAGTAGCTTATCGCGAGCAGTTTGGCAAATACACAGCCAGCTTTGATACGTTGGTCGATTTCATTAAAAACGGCAAAGTGAAGACGATAAGGAGTTACGGAGACCTAACAGAGGAGCAGCTGGAAAACGGTATGACCGAAGAAAAAGCAATGAAAATCATCCGTTCAGGCAACGTAAAGGCGATCAAGGCCGCAGGGTTATGGGATGAAAAAAACAACCAACCTCAACTATTGCGCGATACCATTTATTTACCGGCAAAGGAAGTTCTTTTTGCCAATCGTCCCGATTTTAATCCGGATTCATTGCCCTACATCCCTTATAGCAACGGATTAAAATTTGAATTGAGAACAGGAAAGCTTCAAACAGCATCGGGTTATCCTATCGAAGTTTTCGAAGCAAAAGCCCCATACACCGCATATTTGGGTGATCTCAACAAAAAACTTTTAAATCAAAAAATTGAGGATGCCTTAAACAGACCGGGAGATAACAATTATCCGGGATTGAAAGTCGGTTCTCTTACTGTCCCCAATAATAATGCGGGGAACTGGGAATAACGTTTTCCGGATTAGCTATTATGTTTCTACCTGAAAACATCGATTTTGCATTCCCTGAAAAATATATTTTATCCATCCGGATCATTCCGGATGGATTTTCTTTCTCTATTCATTGCCCAACAGACCGTACTGTTTTTTATTATAAAGAAACCTACTTCAATAATAAATTAAGCTACAACGAAAACATCCAAAAACTAATTTTCGATTTCGGATTCTTTACTCAACCATTTAAAGCTACTCGGGTGATCATAGTTTCCAACCAATATACCCTTGTTCCCGAAACATTCTACGAAAAAAAGAAAGTCAACGATATTTTCAATTTTAATATTACAAAGGATAAAGAAACGGTTTTAAGCGAAAAGCCCGAGAAGGTTGCAGAAAATAATTTTTACGTTCTCTTTTCAATGGACGATGAATTACATTCGTTTTTGTGCCGTAATTTGTGGAATCCGATTTTTACGCATCACATCTCGCAGCTGCTTCCTTATTTTTCCAGGCACAATAATGAAACAGAGGAAAAAAGATGTTACGTCAATTTTCATGAAGAATTAATGGATGTTTGTTGTTTCAGAAAAACCAAACTGCTTTCGGCAAATACTTATCCTGTTAACGGAAAATTTAACGCCTTATATTTTATTGTTGGCGTATGGGAAAAACTCCCAATGGATCAATCCGTCGACTTTTTATACCTAACCGGCAATACCGAATCTCAAAAAGAAACCGTGGATACGCTGAAAAAACTCATTAAAAAGGTGGAAATCCTTTCGTTTTCCCCCAACATAACGGTCCCCAAAGAAGAAATTTCATCCGTACCTCTTGATATAAAAATCCAATTATGCGAATAATCAGTGGAAAATACAAATCCCGACGCATTGAGGTATCTCCCGGTCTAAAAGCACGACCTACTACCGATTTTGCAAAAGAAGGTCTTTTTGACATTCTGAACAATTTCTTGGACTGGGAAACGACAACGGCTCTCGACCTTTTTTCGGGTACCGGAAGCATCGCGTTGGAAATGGTGTCAAGAGGATGTCCGCGGGTGGTCAGTGTAGAAATGAGCCGGAATCATTATGATTTTATTGTTAAAACAAAAAAAACACTGGGTGCCAACGAATTGTCCCCTATTCGCGCCGACGTTTTCAAATTTCTTGCTACCTGTAACGAAAAATTTGACCTTATTTTTGCCGATCCTCCTTACGATCTGCCAACTGCCGATACCATACCCACCCTTATTATCGAAAAGAATCTGCTCAAACCCAAAGGTATTTTTATCATGGAACACTCCGATAAACACCATTTTTCGCACTTGCCTTTTTTCAAAGAAGAACGAAAATACGGCCGTGTTCATTTTTCTATTTTCGAAAACAAATAAAAACGAAGGGATTTTGTTGGCTGCATAAGTAAAAAATCTTTAATAAATACGCCGTGGTCCGATTATTAAGTGTATTTTTGCGACGTGTTTTTTAAATTATATCATTATGAACAGACAAAAAAAATCAAAATCGACTTCGTTAACGGCATTTCGTTTTAAGCGATTTGCCCGAAAATCGTACAGCGTTTTTAACAGCTTGCACAAAGTAGTGAGCATCGGAGTGCTTTCGGGATGTGCCTTAATGAACGCCCATTCGGCTTCGCTAAACCCTGTTGAGCGAACCTGTATCGAAGTATCAACCGACAGTATGCTGTTGCGAGAACTGG
>ENA-UOYA01002467-UOYA01002467.1-activated-sludge-metagenome-genome-assembly--contig:-NODE-2467-length-17812-cov-10.178071_pt1 | contig 17812 bp, 15 predicted proteins | sample MGYA00238163_ERZ764804 | MGnify/ENA primary metagenome ERZ764804 (study PRJEB28919, sample SAMN05720223) | activated sludge metagenome | isolation source: Anaerobic digester | place: Hong Kong... | reverse complement strand
TCGGGATGATACATTACGTGGACTCGATGGAAGATTTCCACAAGGTGTTCGACACCGAAATCATCGAATACGTGAAAGAACAGAGATCCAACGGGCGCATACGCGCCATCGGAATGAGCTCGCACAATCCGCACGTGGCGATGGAAGCCGTGAAGACGGGACTGATAGATGTGCTGTTGTTCTCGATAAATCCATGTTACGACATGCAGCCCGCCACCGATGATGTGGAAGACCTTTGGGCAGACGAGCACTATGCTCATCCGTTGGAGAACATCGACCCGGAGCGCGAACGGCTCTATGAACTGTGCGAGACCATGGGTGTGGGCATCGACGTGATGAAAGTTTATGGCGGCGGCGACCTGCTGAGCGACAGCCGTTCACCGTTTGGTCGTGCCTTCACGCCAGTGCAGTGCATCGAATATGCCCTCACCCGGCCCGGTGTGGCAGCGGTGATGGCAGGCTGCAGAAGCCGTGAAGAGATAGATGCCGCCCTGGCATGGTGCGATGCCACCGATGCCGAGCGCGATTATGCTGCCGTGATGCAAGGCATGGAGAAGTTTTCGTGGCGCGGTCATTGCATGTATTGCGGTCACTGTGCGCCATGCACCCAGAGCATCAACATCGCTTATGTAAACAAATTCTATAATCTGACCGTGGCCGAGGGGATGATACCTGAGACCGTGCGCGAGCATTACAAGTCGCTTGCCCACCATGCATCCGAGTGCATCGAGTGCGGGGCCTGCGAAGAGCGGTGCCCGTTCGGGGTGGAAATCATCCAGGGAATGAGGAAAGCCGCGGAAAGATTTGGATACTAATATCGGAGGAACTGATTATGATGAACGAACTGAAAGAGAAGTTGCACACCGAGCAATGCACGCTGGTGGTGCTGCACGAGGGTAATATCAGCACGTTTGATGGGCGTGGAGTGCGCAAACTCTACAATCTGGTGAACGACGAGCCTGAACTGTTTCTCGATGCCAAGATTGCCGACAAGGCGATTGGGCGCACTGCCGCGCGCATGATGGTGCAGGGCGGTGTGGTTGAGGTGTATGCCGACGTGATTAGCGAGCAGGCCTACAACACGCTCAAGGATGCGGGCATCAAAGTCTCTTACAACAAGAAAGTGGATCACCAGACGTTCCTGAAAATATGGGAAAAGCTAGGTGAGCCCGTAGATTAATATATGATAGATGATTTAAAGGAAATTCTGCATACCATGCAATGTTCGCTGGTGGTGCGTCATGGCGAAGAAGTGAAGACGTATAATAAGAAAGGTGTACGCGACCTGTGGGCACTGTTGTGGAGTGCTCCGGCGTTTCTCCGTCATTCGGCGCTCGCCGATAAGGTGATAGGCAAAGCCGCCGCCGGAATCATTGTCGAGGCTGGTGTGAGCGAGGTCTATGCCGATGTGATGAGCAAGCTAGCCCTGCCGCTGCTCGATTTGGCAGGCATCCGTTACACTTTCGGCGCGCTGGTGGAGCGCATCGTCATCCCCGAAGGCGACAAACGTTGCCCCTTGGAGCGCATCGTGGCCGATGCCCCAACAAGCAGAGAGGTGGTGGAAAAACTGGGTAACCACTTTTATGAAATACAAAAATTGAAATAACAAAGAATAGAAATGGAATCAAACGTAAAACTGTATTCGCTGCCATATAGCGAACTCAAAACTTACTGGCTCGCTGCAGCCTTTATAGCTGGAAACATCATTTTGCCGCAATTGTGCCATCTCATCCCGCAGGGCGGAATGATGTTGCTTCCCATCTACTTCTTCACGCTGGTGGGAGCCTACAAATTCGGCTGGCGCGTGGGATTGCTCACTGCCGTTTTCTCGCCATTGGTCAACACCGCCCTCTTTGGTATGCCTGCCGCTGCCCTGCTGCCTGTGATACTGCTCAAGTCAGTGTTGCTCGCCATCGCTGCCGGATGGGCTGCCTCTCACTTCCGCAAGGCCTCGCTGCCGTTGCTCGTTGGCGTAGTGGCTTTCTATCAGCTGTTGGGCGGCATTGGCGAATGGGCCATCACCGGTTCTGCGGCATCAGCTTTACAGGATATTCGTCTAGGCCTTCCTGGCATCGCTTTCCAGATTCTCGGTGCCTATATGCTGATAAATTTTATTATCCGCAAATGAATCATCACTAGACATGCCGATGACGATAGAGTCAGACCAGAGATATTTTTTATTTCGGTCTGGCTCTTTTTTGTGCCTTGTTATCTTGTCAAAAATCCGCTTAAAATTGTCATTTTGCAAAATAATCATCAAATTTTCACTCAAAATGTTGCCCGTATCATTTTAATTCCTTATTTTTGCTATCACAAAAGAAACTTAATAACATAAACAGGGAAATGGACAAAATTGACAATCTCGACAAAAAGATTCTGAGTATACTGTCGCAAAATGCGCGCATCCCGTTCAAGGATGTCGCAGCAGAGTGCGGCGTATCGCGCGCTGCCATACATCAGCGCGTTCAACATCTGATGGAAAACGGTATCATCACAGGCAGCGGTTTCGATGTGAATCCCAAGAGCCTGGGATATTCCACCTGCACTTACGTGGGACTGAATCTGGAGCGGGGCAGCATGTACAAAAACGTGGTGAGCCGGCTCATCAATATTCCAGAAATCGTGGAGTGCCACTTCACGACAGGACCTTACACGATGCTGCTGAAACTGTATGCACGCGATAACGAGCAGCTGATGGATTTGCTGAACAACAAACTGCAAAGCATTCCTGGTGTGGTGTCTACAGAGACACTTATCTCTCTTGAGCAGAGCATCAAGCGGGAAATCCCTGTTAAGACAGAGGATGCAGACAAGCAATCTTAGCGTATGAATCCCTTTGATCTTCAGTCGCATCTGGATAGTATCTATGCGACGTACCCGGAAGCCAACCATCAGCCGATGATTGGCATTACCGCTAATTATACCGACGGAGACGCTGCCTTGCGCGACCGCTACTACATGCAGATTGTGGCGGCGGGAGGTACTCCCGTCATCATCCCGCCGGTGGCCGACAAGAATGTGATTATCAACACGCTGGAGCATCTCGATGGACTGTTGCTCACGGGCGGCGGCGACTATAATCCGCTGTGGTGCGGCGAGCAGCCATCCCCGCGCTTGCATGGCATCAACGCCACGCGCGACCTGCCCGAACTGCTCATCACCCGACTGGCCTACAACCGTCAAATCCCGATGCTCGGCATCTGCCGTGGCATCCAGACGTTGGCTGTGGCTCTCGACGGACACGTGCGCCAGGATATCGGTGACACCGAAAATCTCATCAAACATTCGCAGGATGCCGACCGCAGCGAGCCGTCGCATTCGGTGACGATACAGAAAAACTCCCTGCTCTACAGCGTCTATGGCACAGAGAATATCTATGTGAACTCGTTCCACCATCAGGCTGTGGGCGAGGCGGGCAAACGTTTCCGCGTCACCGCCACGTCGCCCGACGGCGTGATAGAGGCCATCGAGAGCAGCGAATACAAGCCCATCATGGGTGTGCAATGGCATCCCGAATGGTTGGGCAGCGAAGGGCTGAAACTCTTCAAGTGGCTTGTGCATCAGGCTGGCAATTTCTATGTGGCAAAGCGGTTGCACGACCGTGTGCTCACGCTCGACACCCATTGCGACACGCCGATGTTCTTCCCGCAGGGCATACACTTCGACCATCGCGATAAGCGTATCCTGGTGGATCTGCACAAGATGACCGACGGGCGACAGGATGCCGTGATTATGGCGGCTTATCTGCCCCAACCGAAAATCGGCGAGACCTTCTCGTCGAAAGTTCCGTTTGATGTCGCCAGTCCCATGGAATATGCCGACCTCATCTTCGACAAGATTGAGGAAATCGTGAAGGCAAACAGCCAATACATCAGTATTGCGCGCACACCTGCCGACCTATACGAGGACAAGCGCAACGGGCGCAAATCCATCATGTTCGGCATCGAGAACGCGCTGGCCCTGAACCGGGAACTGGCCAATGTGAAACATTTCGCGCAGCGCGGAGTGGTGTATTTCACGCTCTGCCACAACGGCGACAACGATATCTGCGACAGTGCGCGGGGCTGCAACACCCATAACGGGGTGAGCCAGTTCGGCGAAAAGGTGATACAGGAGATGAACCGTTACGGCATCATGGTGGACTTGAGCCATGCTGCGGAGAAGAGTTTCTACGATGCGCTCGACATCAGCAGCACGCCGATTGTGTGCAGCCATAGCAACTGCCGTGCGCTCTGCGACCATCCCCGCAACCTGACCGACGACCAGATGCGTGCCCTGGCACAGCATGGCGGCGTGGCGCATACCACGCTCTACCACGGTTTTCTGCGCCAGGACGGCGAGGCAAGCATCCTCGACGCCATCGCACATCTGGAACATGCCATCGAAGTGATGGGCATCGACCATGTGGGCATCGGCACCGATTTCGACGGCGACGGCGGAGTGCGTGGCATCGCCGACTCTTCCGAACTCATCAACTTCACGTTGCATCTGCTCCGCAGGAAATATAGTGAGCGCGACATCGAGAAGATCTGGGGCGGCAACTGGCTCAGAGTGATGACACAGGTGCAGAGGGCAAGCGAATAATCAACACACTTGAGAATAGATAATTGAGAATTATGAAGAAGAAAAAGACAGTCATCATGATATCAATAGCAGCGCTGATAGCCATTGCGGCTTTCGGATACAAACCGTTGATGGCGAGTTGCAGCAGCAGCCAGCCGGAGATGGAGACAGAGGAGGTGGAGAAGTTGCAGCCCGTGGGGCCCGCATTCAATGCCGACTCGGCTTTCGCGATGACCAAGGCGCAGTGCGATTTCGGTCCGCGCGACATGAATTCCGCTGCCCACGACCGTTGTGCCGATTGGATTGTTGCCAAGTTCAAGCAGTATGGTTGCACGGTGCAGACGCAGAAGGCCGACCTGAAAGGTTACGACGGCACGATGCTGAAAAGTCAGAACATCATAGCCAGCTACAAGCCCGAAGCCACCACGAGAGTGCTGATTTGCGCGCATTGGGACAGCCGTCCGTGGGCGGACAACGACCCCGACAGCACCAACTGGCACAAACCTATTCTTGCCGCCAACGATGCGGCGAGTGGTGTGGCGGTGATGCTGGAGATTGCCCGACAGCTGCAAAAGGATAAGAAACTCAATATCGGTGTGGATTTCGTCTGCTTCGATGCCGAAGACTGGGGCACTCCGCAGTGGGCGCATGTCGCCGACGACGGTAATTCGTGGGCGCTCGGCGCACAGTATTTCGCAGGGAATCTGCCTCATGGATATGAAGCCCGTTACGGCATTCTGCTCGACATGGTTGGCGGACAGGGCGCACAGTTCTATCAGGAGGGAATGTCCAAGCAGTATGCTCCCGAAATCGTGAAGAAGGTTTGGCGCGCCGCGCGTCAGGCCGGTTATGGCAGTTATTTCCCCAACAGCGACGGTGGCATGATTACCGACGACCACATCCCTGTGAATCAGAAGGCCAACATCCCCACTATCGATATCATCCCGTATTATCCCGACTGTCAGCAGAGTTCCTTCGGACCCACTTGGCACACCCTTTCCGATGATATGGCGCACATCGACCCGCAGACGTTGAAGGCTGTGGGGCAGACTGTGATACAAGTGCTGTACACCGAGAAATAAGACCTCACACTTCAAACAAAAAACATCCCAATACTCTTTTATGGAATATTGGGATGTTTTTTTGTAGTTATTCAGTATTTGCGGATCTACCAATATACCCCTGTATTGGTCTGCGTTTTGATGCTTTCGGCACTGCGATTTGATGTTAAACGCCGACCAATATAGGGGTATATTCCTCGTAGAAAGAAATGCTTTTGGAGAGTCATCATTCCTTCTTTGGAAGGTTAGAAATAGCATCAAGGATTAATGCTGATATGTTTTCTTGCCTTTCTGAATGACAATTCCTTTAAATGATGTGGAATCTACGCGCTGCCCCACAATATTATATGCAGGGCTATTGTTGGGTTCGGCATCGCTCATGATCGTGTTGATTCCCGTAGCATCGCTGCTTACATAGAAATTGAAGGTACGAGTCAATGACGTGTTATCATCATCGTGGACTGTGACGTTGACGGTATAGAATCCGTTGATGTTGCCTGGCGAAACTATCATTTTCCCGTTGCCATCATCGCTGATGCCGAGTTCATTACCACCCACAAATTCATAAGTCGGGTTTTTGGTGTAGCTGGCAAAATAAGTTGACAAACCGATGGTCGTCTGCTGCGACTTGGGAACGATGAAATGAGGCAAAGCCATCCAGTTGAGGTAATCTTCCAAATCCGTGTAGCCGTTATTGTCTGAATCTGCATTGTTGTTTGCCACGTTCTCATTCCAACCCTTGGCCTTCTCAAACCAATTGGGTATGCCGTCGAGGTCGGAGTCATAATCGGCTTCACGCGATGCGCTGACAATGTTCAATCCATTAAATCCTTCGCAACCAGCATCCGTCTCGCTATCGATGAGTCCTTTCACGCCCGACTTGCTGCCGACAGTGCTCGTCGTGCCAGACAAGGTCTCTGAAACCATACGTGTATCGTGATTGTCAAGCACCGGTTCGTTGCAGCCCACATCACAAAGAACGTTTTTGTAGGCAGCCTCTGCCGATTCTATCGTTGCCTGGGATTCAAAGAAAGGTTTGTCAACGAATACTGTCCAATTGACGACCTGATCATTGCTGGTCGTATATTTATACGTATCATTAAGTGCATCCTGAGTTTTGGTGCCACCGACATTCTCACGTATATTACCCTTCACGTAATAGCTCTGAGTGCCAGTGCCCGTACCCTCCAAATCAGCCTTTAGCAAAATCGTCTGCGTACTGGCAGGACCCATTTTATAGTAGTTGTTCACGAAATTACCTTCATGCGTGCCACCGTCGCAGGCACGTCCGCCCCAGTTGTAGCAAACATTATTGAACATGTCGTGATGACCCGCATAGGCGCCGCCGCCATCCAAACCGCCGGACATGCTCCAGTTGCGGCCTTCACAATGAGCCAACAAATTGTGATGATAAGAGCCATAGTCGCCGCCTATCGTTGCCGCATAGCCATGCTTCGTGCCTGCAGGATAGTTTTTATGTCCGGCAATGTTGAGCGCTTCGGATATCAAGGTATGTTGCAAAGTGATGTTTTTGCAGTTGCGGCTGCTGAACGCCTCGTCGATGGTCCAGCCCACCGAGCAATGATCCATGATGCTGCAATCATTTCCTGCCATGCCCATACCGTCGGCAGTCTCGCCACTGCCCAAACGGAGACGGATGAAACGAGTGATGCCGTCGCTTGCCATTCCAAAAGGATGGGTGCGTAACATGATGCCATTGCCCGGTGCCGTCTGTCCGGCGATGGTCACATATTTGTCGGAACAGGTAAGACGGGAGTTCAGGACGATGACGCCTGCGACATCAAAAACGATTGTACGTGGACCGCTGACACATGATATTCCATAACGGAACGTGCCGGGAATGGAGTCATCAGCCAACGACGTCACGTGATAGACAGAACCGCCACGCCCACCGATTGCATACATTCCATAACCTTCAGCGCCAGGGAAAGCCAAGCGGCGGGGACGGAATGTCCATACTTTTCCTTTGTACACCGTGCCATCTGCGCCCACTTCATCGACTCTCCAATAATACTGCTTCAGAGGAGACAGATTTTTCATGTCACACGTGGTATCAGATAGCGTATAAAGAGGTGATGTGCTGTTGACTATGGCGAGGGAGTCTTCGCCGAAAAACACCTGATGACTGCTTGCGCTCTCTCCCTTTTTCCATGCCAATGCGATGGAACCATTATCGTTTGCAGCATGAAAATCGAAATTGCCGGGTGTCGGTTCACTGGCTGTATTCGATGGAGGTTCCTCATCGAATACCAAGGCGTTTACATAGAAACTGGTGGTATTGTATGTGACGCCCGATTCTGGCGATGTGTAATAAGTAATCACGACATCCTTGCCTGCCGTGGCGGTGAACGTGATATAAGAATATGCACTGGCGGAAAGTCTCTCTGCACGCACGGTCTGAGCGATTCCGCTCGCAACGATTTGACCATCAACTTTGACGTTTACAGGCGGTTCCATGCCACTGGTATATCCATCCACATTGTTGTGATATGCCAACAGGGTATGCGTTCCCGCAGAAAGTCCGGAAATGGTAAATTGCAATTCCACGATTCCTGTAGGTTCGGTTCTGTTGTTATTGGAATCAAACACTTTGGGCGTGACTCCATCACTAATCAACTTGGAGTATTTGCTGATTCCGTCTTTCCACCAATTGGCGTATAATCCATTAGCCGTGGAGGCAGAACCATTGGTGACACTGATGCTGACGCCATTGCTCAACGTGATTTGACCGGATGTCCCGGCATTGATGACCCATGGAGTGTAATTCGCTTCTGTGACATTCGTCTTGTTTGGGAAATCCAAATCAATGAGCTGGGCCTGTATGCCTAATCCTATCAGACATAAAGCCATACAAAGTAATAATCTTTTTTTCACGACAATATATATTATATATATTGTAATGACGGAGATATACGACAAATGTAATCAATGGAAAGGCCTATAAACGAAAAAGAGGGCGCGTCATGGTTTGACACGCCCTCATGATATTGACAGGGTTCTATCAGTTTTGTGTAGCAGTGCTGTCGGTCTTCGGCTGACCGTTGAATCCGTGGTTGCCATTGAATCCACGATTGCCGTTGAAACCTTGGCGACCGTTGAATCCCTGCTGACCATCTCTGCGCTTGTTCATTTCTTTTTTGAATTTCCCCATGTTGTCCCTCTCCGAGTTGTAAATTTTGAGAATCTGTTTCGGGGTCAGGATTTTGCGGAACTTGGAATAATAGCTCTTGCGGATGTCCAGAATTTTCTGGCTCTGCTCGAATCTGTCCTGAATCATCTTCTCGATTTCGGCATCGGTCTTCTGTTCTGCCTGGGGCTGTTGTCCGTCGCGTTTGCCCATCTCGGGGCGCTTGGGGCGGCAACTCATCAGGTCTTTCAGATACTGCGAATAGACGGGCACGAACTTCGCGTTGGTTTCATCGTCGAGCATCAGTTCACGCGACATGGATTCCGTGCGCTTCTGCACAATCTGCTCGTCGGTGAGATGAGGCCTGTTTGCCTTTACGTCAGTTGTTGTCGACAGGTTGTTGTCCTGAGCGTTCATCGCTGTCGGGATGCCCATCATCATGGCAGCCACGAAAATAAATACATACTTTTTCATTGTGTTTTAATTTTAAATTGTGAATATTATTTGATTCCTATTGAGAATTCTAGTCTAGAGACGACATGAACACGTCGTTGTCGGATAGCGAGGAGAGCGATTCCAGGTCTTCGTCAGACAGATTTTCTATCCATTTGTCATCGTTCGCTGCCGCTTTCTTGCTCACTGCCTTGCGGGATGCCGTTGCCGACGGATGTTTCGTTTCCACGTTTGCGCTGGTGTCACTGTTGTCGATATCCGATGCGGCTAGTGGTTTCGTCACCGTCTGTTCTGCCTCCGTGCTCACCTTGCTCGTGTCTTTCGCTTTTGCTTGGTAAGCCATCACCTGGTCGGTCTGCGGCGCAATGGCCGTTTTGCCTGCGGGCACCATGATGAGGCCGATAACCATTGCCGCTGCGGCAATCATGGAAATCACCATCAGCCGGACGCGACGCTTTTTCTTCCGGTCGTTTATCCGTTGGGCAATGCGCTGCTGCACATCCTCGAAAAATCCTTCGGGGGTGGTGTAAGGCATCTGCTTACCTATCTTGTCGAAGTCAAAATCTTTTTCCATCATGCGTTGAGTATATAGTTCTTTATTTTATCTTTGGCGTAGTGGTAGCTGGTTTTCAGACTATCCACGCTCGTGCCGGTAATCTTGCTTATCTCGTTGTAGTCCATCTCCTCGTAGTAGCGCAGGTTGAACACAATCTGTTGCTTCTCGGGCAGATGCAGCAGCGCCTCTTGGAATTTCACCGCCATCACATTGTCGTAGTCCACGTAATCGGTGGCTTTCAGTTTTTCCGCCAACACGTTTTGCAGTTCAGCGGTCGGGATGGTGGTGCGCCGCTGCCGTTCCAGAAATTTGATGCATTCGTTGGTGGCTATCCTGAATATCCACGTCGAGATGTTGCTCTCGTTGCGGAATCCGTCGAGACCGCGGAATATCCGGATGAATGTCTCCTGCATCACGTCTTCGGCATCGGCATGCACCACCACCATCCGACGGATGTAGAAGTAGATGGACTCCTTGTATTTGTCCACCAGCATTCTGAATCCCCGCTCTTTGTCTTTGTCGAAAGCTTTCTTGATATCCGTTTCGTTTGTCATCTCGTTTCTGTCGGATTTTATTAGTTAGAACCCGAAAGTGGCAGGAAGTTAAATCGCAGTCATCGATATTTTTGATTTGTTAACGTGTCGGTAAGTCTTCATCTGTAGGCAGAATGCTTAAAAATCGACTTTTTTGACACTATTTTCGAAAAATACAACAGAAACGAATGTTTAAACATTGATTTCTCAAAATAAATGTGCATCTTTGCATTTGAAATGAAATTTTCACGTCTATTATGAAACGAATCGCTGCTTTTCTGCTTTTCATGAGCATCAGTCTCTTGTGCGTTCATGCGCAAAAGGCCGATACGGTGGCTTGTGGTCTGGCGGACAAGGGATGGTGGTTCGAATTGCTGAGATATACGGGCGAGCACAAACGCGAGTTGAGTGCCGACGTGAAAAGCAGCGTGAACGAAAGACTTGACGATGTGTTCCGCCGAAATCTGAAGTGGAAAAACATGAAGCATAGGGTGGTGATACCGTTCCGTCTCGACTCCGTGGGCTATGCCGCCGACCGCTCCGTGGCCATCATGCTGCCCGCTGCGGTGAATGGCAAGGCGGCGGATTTCATGCTAGATACCGGTGCGGGCATCAATGTGGTGTCGCCGGCAATGGCAACGCGGTTGCATCTGCGGATATCCTCCGACAAGGCGATGATAGAGGGCAACGGCGTGACGAGTGGCAGCAGGGCGATTGCCGACACGCTGAGGATAGGCAATCTCACGTTGCGCAATGTGGAATTCTATGTGGCAGAAATGTTGTCGGGCGATGATTCCATCGATGCCTATCTGCATCATCTGGAGGCAATCATCGGTCTGCCGCTCATCGAGAGACTACAGGCTTGCGAGATAGATTTCACAACCCATGAAATCATTTCGCTGACCAAAGACGATACCCGCCGTAATGGTCGTGGTGAAGCCCCCAACCTCTGTTTCCAGCCAGGCAGCGACATCCTCACGATGGAGGCGTGGCACACTGGCGAACCGCTGCACGTGATTCCCGACACGGGAGCCAGCCACAGCACACTTGGTAACCATTATCTGCACCATCATGCCGCCACCATGGTGGTTGATGGCATCGACAGCGTGCGCTATGCCGGTTATGGCGGAGTGGTGGTAGGCACGGAATACCGTCTGCCCGACTTCGAAATCACCGTTGGCCATCGCTATATATCCCTTCCGCAAATCACCGTCTTCGACGGCACTTACGACCAACGTTTGGGCATGGACTATTTCTCACGCCTGGACCGCATGATCATCGATTTGCGACGAATGCAGATCAGAGTGATGTGATCATTATTTGTAATTATCACTTGATAAATTCACCGTACAGATTCACGTCCTTGGATTCGAACGGATGCAGCAGTTGGTCGATGAGCACCGCCATCTGACGACGGGTTACACGTCCGTCGGCTGTCGCATCGCCGAGTCTGAAATCGGCATAAATTCGTTTCACTTCATTTTGCAAATCCTTTGGCAGAGACAGGCTTTCGGCATTCGCTATTTCGCCAATGACGGCAGTCAATTCAGACAAGGTGATGGCAGTGCCTGATGTGTTGCGGGGAGTCCATTCGGGATAGACCGTTGCCAATCCTGACAAATCATCACGGGTGAGGAGACTGTCGGCATTGAGCCACGTCTGGTTGGACCATCCCACGTGCTTGCCCACACCATGAAGGATGCCTGTGGCACCGATGCGCTGAAGCGGTTTAAATGAAGGGTCGGATTTGTCTACGTCCAGATACGGCAGCAGATAGTTTCCGCTTTCGAGCAGCGTGCTCTGCACTTGTCTCACTGGTACCTTGCGCGGAGGGCATTTCCCTTTCACTGCTAAGGCCGCCAGCGTGCCAGCCACCTGACCGATTTGCATGGAAACAGGTTGCAGACGGGTGGTGCCGTTCACGAGATTTGTCACTGAAATGGCTTTCTCTGCCAGCAGCATCCGGTCTTCTTTTTCGGGAATCACTACACCGAGCGGAACTCCGAAAGAGGGAATCGACGGGAAATGGATGTTGGGCAATTTGTTTTCTCGGTACTCGTTGTGATGATGGTCCACGGGATAATCTCCCACTGCCACTGCCGTGCGGTAGAGCGGATGCCTCTGGGTGTATGGCGAGAGGATGTCGTTGAGCGTGAATCGCACCGCCCCATTGAACCTTCTTCCTTCGCGGTAATAGGGTATCAGTGGCAGATGGTCTGCCGTGGGGAACTCGTCGGCAAGTCCGATGTTGGTCAAGCTCAGTTCGTGTTGTATGAAATAGAGGTAACGTATCGTCTTGGCTTTTGCCTCGCGGTGCAAAGAGTCGCGTTGTGCCTGGGTGTATTCGATGTCGTTCTGATAGATGTCGTTGCCGCACATAGGCCAGTTGAGCATCCACTTCTTGTTGGGCAGTTTGCCATAAGAGAGCATCATCTCTGCCGACCAAGGCTTTTGTTTGGCTGTGGAATCGTTGTATTTGCACAGACAGCAGTTGCGAAATTCCCATGGATCGTAACCGTCTGGGCGGGCGATGGGGTGAGGTGTGTCATACTGTTTCACAATCGCCACGTAGGTCATATCCTGTACGATGTTGTTGGCAACTGACGGAGCCTGACTCTCGCCTGTTTCCGATGAGGCATCCATGCCGGCATGATATTTCAGACCTGCCTGCTTAGCGATGTCACCCAGTTCGGTGGCGTCGATGATATAGGTGGCGTTCAGTTTGTATTGTTTTCCGTTTTGAGTATAGACCATCTGCCATCCGTTGCCGGTGCGCTCCATCTTCGTTACATCGGCATTGCCTTTGCAGGTGAGGCGAGATTCATGCGCCACCATGTTGTGGAATATCCTGTTGCCTACCGACGGCTCAAACTGCACGTTGCTCACCCATCCCGTCTTCAGGGAATCCAGCGAACCGTAATTTACCGTCAGCGAATCGAGGAACTCTCCCCACAATCCGCTGCGCAGATGATAATTTCCGTCTACCGCACTCACGCCCGCAGAGGTCAACATACCGCCGAGCCAAGGCGTGCGCTCCACCAACAGCGTCTTACTGCCTAGGCGGGCACTCTGAATGGCGGCGCAGGTGCCGCTCGTTCCTCCACCCACGACCACCACGTCGTAATCGTTTTTTGTCTGGCACGCGGTAATCATCAGAGATAACGCGAGCCCATATATCAATTGCTTTTTCATTGTTTTATTATTTCAGATACCTTATCCTCACATCGATGCCCAGACCTCTGGTGGCGCGGATGATTTTGGTGGTGTCGGTCAGACCTCTGTGGTAGGGGTACAGAATTTTGGGACGGATGGTGGCGGCTGCCTTGCGGAATTGCGCTATCGTCATCGTCTTGGGCTGGTCGCAGGGCAGGAAAGCCACGTCGATGTTCTTGATTTTGCGCATTTCGGGGATGAACTCGGTGTCGCCGGCGATGTAGATGCGGAATCCTTCCAGGTCCAGGATGTAGCCGTTGCCCACGCCCTTGGGGTGCAGATAGCGGTAGCGCGGCGTGATGTTATAGGCCGGCACGGCATAAAGCGTCATGCCATGGCCGAGGTCGGCTTTCTCGTTGTTTCTGATGATGACGCCGCGCTGGTATCTGCCGAAACACCGCGGGGTGAGCAGGATGTTGGTGGCGTTCTTGGTGAGCAGGAAGATGGCGTTCATGTCGAAGTGGTCGTAGTGCTCATGCGTCACGAGGATGTAGTCGGCCTTGGGCTTTTCGGTATAGTTGATGATGGGGCGGTAGGCACTGCTCACGGGGTCTATCTCGAATTCATAGCCGTCATAGTTGATTTGCAGACTGGCGTGTTTGATGCACGTGATGACCACCTTCTTGCCGTTGCGGGTGTAGATGGTGTCCACGCCCCCCACCTGATGGTTTTTCACGCAGGCGGCGAGGCAGAGCAATGTCAGGGCAGTGACAATCCAGTATATTTTCGTTTTCATGAGTCCTCGGATATGTTGTGATTGCAAATGTAGATATTTTTTTCCAATTAAGGGTCTGTGGGGATGAAGAAATGTGTTTTTCATCACAAGAAAAAGCCCTCTCCGCGTTGTCGTGCGGAGAGGGCTTTGGTCGTCATCTGGTTTCTTTACTTTCTCACAATCTTTGTTACCTTGGTGCTGCCGTTGTCCAGTGTTTCCACTTTGATCACGGCACCGCCTGCATTGCTGTTTACTCTCATGCCTTGCAGGTTGTAATATTTTACGCTGTTTGTGGCGGCATTGCCGATATTGTTGATGCCTGTTGCAGCACTTGCTTCGGTGGCTTCGCCCAGTCCGCCCATCTCGTTGGCTGCGCGTACCGACCATTTGGCGGTCACGTCGTCCACGGTGTAGGTGGTGGCGGTGGTGAAGTTGACCACTTTCCCGTCTTTGCAAATCGCCCAACAGAGCACGTAATTGTTGTCTGCCCAAGAGAGGGTGGTGGTGCTGAGTGTGACGTTTTCAGGAGCCGAAGCCTGTTCGGTGGCTGCTGTGGGGTTCCAGTCGTCGCTGCCGCCCATCACGGTGTACAGAGACACTGCCGCAGCTTCATCGGCTGTGAGTATCGGGTTGTTGGTGTGGGTGCTTGCGAAAGTGGTCTTGCGGTTGCTCAGGTCGATGGTGGTGCCTGTGGATGTGGTGGAGTTGTATTCAGCCAAGCGTGAAGGCCAGCCGCCGCTCATCTCGTTCCAGCCTGCGGCAGAAGGTGCCACCTCCATCTTGGTGTCGATGTACAGGGCGATTGGTGTGCCGCTGCCCCATGGACGACCAAGGGTGAAATTGCCGTCGATGCCTTCGACCTCGCCTTTTATCGTGCAGTCTTTGAAGATGTAACCATACTGTGTGGGCACGGATGGAGCTGCGATGTAGCCGCCTGCTGCACATACCAGGAGTTCGGTGCCGTTATAGAACACGTCGCCTTTGCCGCAAAGGAAGTCGGTGCGTCCGCGCAGGATGCCGTCCTCGAAATAGAAGCGGCTGCTGCTATTGTTGGAGAGGTAGGTGTCCTGATATCCGTAGAGGTACGTGTTTTTGCAGATGGTCCTGTTGCTGCCGTCTTCCAGGGCTGCGCCTCTACCGGTGTTGTCTGCCAGACCGTTCTTGATGGTCAGGTCTTGGATGTAGGTGTCGGTGGCGCCGCTGCCCAGGCTCATGGTCTCGCATTTGCCCAGTCCCTCGATGGCGTTCACGTTGCCATACTGGCTGGTTACGAGCGTGGTGGGCACGGTGTTCACGATGGAAGTCTTGTCCATATATTCGCCGATGATGGAGACATTCGGCGTGTTCAGAGTCGTTATCGGGTTGGGATAAGCCACATTGTCGCTACCGGTGATGGTGGAAGTGGCGTCGGCAGGAATGGTGTAGGCACCCTGCTTGATGAAGATACGGAAGCGTTTGGATGTGTCGGTGCGCTTGGCTGCTGCGGCAATCGCCTCTTTGAATGTACCGTCGTCGGGCACGATGAAGTCGTACATGGCTTTGGTCACCGTCGGACGTGTCATGGTGGTGAACGTCAGCGTGATGGCATCCGTCAGCGTGTTGCCTGAGAGGTCGGAAACGCTGTTGGCTGGCAATGTGAACGTGTATTGAGTGGCATATTTCAGACCCTTGTATTCGAAGAGTATCGACTTGCCCGATACGGTGGGTGTCAGGCTCTTTCCGTCGAGAGTGGCTGCTGTGCCGTCGGCGGTCTTCACTTTCTCATTGAACGTGAGCACGATTTTGCCGTTGGCTGATGCTGTGGCTGAACCTGCTACAGGCACGGTGGACTGCAGCACGGGGGCCTTGCCGTCGTCGACGATGGCTTTAGTTCCGGTGACATAGATGTCGGTGATGGATATACCGTCGTTGTTGGAAGTGGTTCCGGCAACTGTCGATGTGGCATCGGCAATCCAACGGATGTACACGGCAGACTGGTTGTCGGCTGCGGATGGCAGGGCGAACTCAGTGTCGGCCCATGTCTTCACGCCGGTCATTTCCACGGTGCCTATCTTGGTCCAGTCGGTGCTGTTGAGCGAGTATTCCACGTCATATTTGGTATAGGCGTTGTAGTTGTAGAGCATGGCGCTCGACACTTTGATGCCTGTGAATGCCGATGCGTTGACCATCGTCTGCCAGTAAGTCTTGCCCAGACCTACGGTAGACCAGTTCACGGCCGCCGCACGACCTTCGTATCCGCCCGGACTTGCCTCGGTGCTCTTGTCGAGCCATCCGCTGATGGTACCGTCGGCGGTGCGCATCACCAGTGCGTCGGCATCATTGTCGGTGGCGGCGAAATCAGCCACGCGCCCGTTGTTGCCTTTCACGTAGAAGTCCCATCCTGCGATGAAATCGATGTAAGAGTAGTTGGCAGACACTTCCTGGTCCTTGCTCATGGTGACGGAAATCTGACTTGATGTCTCGCCTGTGCTCCAGTTGTTGAACGTGAATATCTTGTTGGATGAGGCGGTCATCGTCACCACGGTGCCCTCCTCGTACATGTGTTGGTCGTTTACGTCGGTGGGGGCGGGGCTCAGGTTGATCATATAGCTCTTTGCACCGTCGTTGGCTTTGTATGTCAGGGCGTAAGTGTTCACCTTCTCATAGTTGGCGGTGATGGTGGCATCATCGGCGAGCGTGTATTTGAATGATTCCGCGGTAGAGAGTTCATTGCCGCTGGCATCGGTCCAGTTTTTGAATTTGTATCCGAAATTGCGTGTCTCCGATAATGTCAGCTCCGTGTTTTGGTCGAACTGTGTGCCCACGGGCAACACGCTTACCGTGCCGGCGCCGTCGGGCGAAACATTCAGTGCAAGTTTGCATTGTTTCACTTCCACCACCGTGCCGCTGAGCGTACCTTCGATGATGACGTTGGCAAAACCTATTTGCTTGGTGTTTCCAAGAGAATAAAGGTTGATGCGCAGTCCGCAGATGCCGCTTGAAGCTGTTGCGCCTGTCACATCATAAGAAAACTGTGTATATTTGTTACCGTTTTTGTCGCGCTCCGGTTTTTGGGCCGTTGCCAATGACACGGTTGTGCCGTCGGAATTTACCCAAGTGAAATCCAGTGATCCGCCGCCGGTTCCGAAACGTGTGCTCTGCACCGATACCTTGGTCGGTGTGAAAGTCAGTCCGTTTTTGGGAGCAATCATCCAGTTGATGGCATTGGTCTCGCTTGCCGAAGCATCTTGCGCAGAAGGTTGGTAAGCCGTCTCCGTGATGCCAGCAATGGTTTTAGCGCCAACGATAGTCAGGTTGCTGCCGTGCTGTTCGTAACTGTTTTTGAAATAGGCGTCGCTGCCTGTAGGTGTGAAAGTCGCCACCTGTCCGGTGGTTCCTTTTTCGAAAGCCCACGTGGCGGTGGCCGCCTGATTGGTGAGCTGCTGTGCCGATGCCTTCATCCCTGCAAACGACAGGACGATGAATATCAGCGCCTTCATGTAGTTAAATTTCATAGACTTGTTTATTTATAGATTTGTTTCTTTATTTATTTGATAGAGATTTGTTCTAGGTATTATTTTGCCGACAAAG
>ENA-UOYA01002465-UOYA01002465.1-activated-sludge-metagenome-genome-assembly--contig:-NODE-2465-length-17822-cov-27.069792_pt1 | contig 17822 bp, 11 predicted proteins | sample MGYA00238163_ERZ764804 | MGnify/ENA primary metagenome ERZ764804 (study PRJEB28919, sample SAMN05720223) | activated sludge metagenome | isolation source: Anaerobic digester | place: Hong Kong... | reverse complement strand
CTCAGAAAATTCATTTTGTGATGAAAAAAATTGCCAGGCTGGTCTTAGGCGGTTTTTTGTTGTTTTTAGCCTTGTCATCCTGTGGCCGGAAGGGGCCACTGCAGGAACCAGTGCCCAGAGTTCCTCAAAAAGTGGAAAACTTTGAGGCGGTTCAGGCCGGCGACAGGATTATTTTTTCCTGGCAGCCGCCGGAAAGATATCTGGATGGACGTCAACTGAAAGTGGCGGCCAGTGAAATTTATGGTCTGGAACTGGCTGCGCCGCCCTCTTTAGAGCAGGAGCTGTCGGAGCTTTTGAAAAAGGCCAGGCCGGTCGGTGAATTAGCTCTTGGCCGGCTAAGCTGGGATAAGAATCAGGCCAGGCTTGACCTGATAGCGGATAAAGTTAAAGACCGGACCTATCTTTTTGCCCTGAAAGTTAAAGGGGAAAAAGGTGGCTGGTCAGAATTTTCCAAGCCAGTGGTCATAAAGATAGGGCCAATACCCGACGCTCCGGCCATAGCCGGATTGAGAGCAGCTAAGATCAAGGTGGATCCTTTCTGTCTTCAAAATCAGCTGGCTGAGCTGCCGGTTGAAAAGATTGGCCTCTATATTTATTCTATAAGCGGAGCGGGCTGGTCTGGCCCAGGGGCAGCCGGCAGCCAGATCAGGAAAGAGACGGAAAGAGCATGAAAATTTATCGCTTTCGGTATCGCAAAAAGATCATAACCGGGGTCCTCAAAGAGGATGTTTTGTTTCCAATCAAAGGCTCGGTTTTTAAAGATTTCAGGATAGAAGACAGTGCTATCCCGATTGGAGAAGTCAAATTGCTGCCGCCGGTCTCGCCGTCCAAAATCGTCTGCCTTGGCCGGAATTACCGTGAGCATGCCGAAGAACTGGGGAATACAGTTCCAGCTGAACCCTTAATTTTTCTTAAACCGCCCAGTGCGGTTACCGGACCAGAGCAGCCTATCATCTATCCTGAAATGTCAGAGCGGGTGGATTATGAAGGCGAACTGGCAGTGGTGATCAAAAGGAAACTTAAAAACTTGAAAGAAGGGGAGGCCTGGGCTGATTATGTCCTTGGTTACTCCTGCTTTAATGATGTGACCGCCCGCGATTTGCAATCGAAGGATGTCCAGTTTACCAGGGCCAAGTCTTTTGATACTTTTGCCCCTTTTGGCCCCTGCCTGGCTACTGACTTAAATCCGGAAGGGCTGCATTTAAAAACTTTCTTAAATGGCAAACTGGTTCAAGCCGGGAATACCAGAAATATGATTTTTACCGTGCCCTTTCTTCTCAGTTTTATCTCCCGGATCATGACTCTTGAGCCAGGAGATGTTATTGCTACCGGCACCCCGGCCGGGGTTGGGCCCATGCAGCCAGGAGACCGGGTAGAAGTTCAGATTGAGGGCATCGGAACGCTGTCTAATTTTGTTAGAAAAATAGATACGAGGAGGTAGGATGAAACTGTTTCTGGATACAGCCAATTTAGCCGAGATTAAAGAGGTGGCCAGCTGGGGAATCCTGGATGGGGTAACCACCAATCCAACTCTTTGCTCTAAGGAGAAGGTCCCTTTTGAGCCGTTAATTAAAGACATCTGCCAGGTGGTGAATGGACCGGTGAGTGTTGAGTGTATTTCTGCCAAAGCCGAGGAGATTGTGACGGAAGCCTTAAAACTCAGCCAGCTGGCGTCCAATATTGCCGTCAAAATTCCGATTACCCTCGACGGGCTTAAAGCCACGAAGATTCTGGTGGCCAGCGGGGTTAAAGTCAATATGACTCTGGTCTTTTCACCTTCTCAGGCACTGCTGGCAGCCAAAGCCGGGGCTGCTTTTGTCAGCCCGTTTATTGGCCGGCTCGATGATATCTCTCATCATGGGATGGAGCTGGTTGAGGAAATTCTAACCATTTATGAGAATTATCAATTTGAAACCGAAGTCATTGTGGCCAGCATCAGACATCCTGGCCACGTGGTTGAAGCGGCCCTGCTGGGCGCCCATATCGCTACCGTGCCTTATGCCGTGATTGACAAGCTGGTTAGACACCCGCTGACCGACAGTGGCCTTGAAAAATTCCTTGACGATTGGAAGAAAGTTTCCCTGAAATAAAAGCCAGCGGAGTTATTCAGTTTAACGGATGTTTTAATGAGCAAATGGAAAAAAAGAAAGGGTTTAGTGGCCGTCATTCTGGTGGCCGTTTTTCTTTATTTAGCCCTTTCTTTAGCCAGAAGCTTTTTTCTCAAGCAGGTCGGCGAGCGCCTGCAAAAATCTTTTGACCTTGGCCAGATTGAACTGGCCTACCTGCCGCCGGCTCTGACCATCAAGAACCTGCGCTCCAAGGGTTCCAATCCGGCGGTGTCCTTAGACAGACTGCGAGTTTCCATTTCCATTCTGTCCCTTTTTAGTAAAGAAAAAAGGGTGAGCGCCGAAATTGAGCATCCGGTATTCAGTTATAACCAAAAAGCCAGTCCTGCTGAGGCTAAAGGGCGCCCGGCCGGCGGTCTGAACTGGCCGCTGGATCTGCCGCTGCTAATTGAAAGCGGTTATATTCATGATGGCCAGTTCTCTTTAAGTCTTAAACAGGGTGACTTTGTTTTTAAAGGAGTCTCAGCCTTTTTCCGGTTAGAAACCGGCCGCTTAAATCTTATGCTTCGCTCCAATGATATGTCTATGAGGCCTTTCTCAGCCAAAATGCCGGTTAACGGGCAATTGGAAACCGTGATCAATACCAGAGGGAGAATAATTAATATCAACCGGTTCCTTTTCCAGGGTGAAGATTCAGCCTTGAGAGTCGAAGGACAGATTAATAGTTTTCAGACTACGAAGGTAAATCTAAAAGCTCTGTTTAATCTCGAGACAGCTTTCATCATGAGCGTTTTTAATCTTCCCTTTAAATGGGAAGGCAAGGCAACGGGTGAAGCTAGGATTAGCAATGAGACCGGCCGCCTGGTAGTAGATGTGGATTATAAAGCGCCCGACTTAAGCCTAAACGAGGTTAACCTGGGGCTGGTCGAGGGGCAGGTAAAAGTTGAGGGAGGTAAGGGCGGGGAGGTCCTGGCCGAAATAAAAAACGGCAACCGGCCGGTAGAGAAAGCCCTGATCAGGTTTAATTCCAAAGGAGTCTTTGGTGAGTTTACCGGTTTCCATCTTGATCCGATCATGAAGTATGCTTCAGTTCCCTGGCCGGTAACTTCTCCGGTCTGGGGAAAGTTTGCTTTAAACCACGGTCAGCTGACAGCTTCAGCTGAGTTTCGCGACCGGATTGAAAAGAGGCCGGCAGACAGTGGCCGGTCGTTCAACGGGCTGGTTAATGTCTCTCTCAATATTCCGGAGCTGGACCTCAAGCTCGACAGCCAGGGTTTAACTTCTTCTTTTGGCCGGTTAAATCTCAAAGGGCAGATAGTCATTGGGAAGAACCTTGATTTATCTATCGCCGGACAATTTACCGATATTAAAGAAGCCAGGGAGTTTGCCGAGAAGATTCTCAATGAAAAGTTTGGTTTCCCGGAAATCAAAGGCTCAGGCCGCTCGACAATTGTGATCACTGGAGATTATCATCACCCTGACCTCGACCTGAATTTTTCCTGTTCTCCGGCTGGCTTTGAAAGATTTGAGGTCGCTACTGCCCGGGGCGAGGTCGAAGTCAAGGGCGGTCTGACCACCGGCAAGGTTTATGTCATCGATAAGACTTTTCAAGGTGAAATAAATCTCAGATCCGACCAGGCTGGAACCGAAGCCAGAATCGCAGCCGAAAGAGCGGTCCTGGAAAATATTTTTCCCCTGCTGGCGGTCAGCTTTCCACTCAAAGGATCAACTTCAGGGAATTTTATTTACAGGACTAAAGGGCCAGCTATTTCCTTTGAAGGTGAGTTTTCCTCGTCCGAACTTTATTTGCTTTCGACCAGAATTGAGAAGGTCAGCGGCCAGCTTCTCTGGAAAGATAATAATATTAGCTTTCCCCAGATTACTTTTAACCTGAATAAAGGAACAGTTTCGGGTAATCTGGCCCTGGGTTTGTCCGATAACAGCTATGATTTTGATCTCAAAGCTTCTGGCGTCGAACTGAGCCCGTTCTCTCCTTCCTTTGCCGGCAGAATGGAAGCTGTTCTTAAAGGCCAGGGCATCTTTGGTCAGGACCGGCCACACGGTGATTTCAGGATTGAGCAGGCCACTGTCTATTTTATCCAGGCTTCTGCAGTCAAAGGAGATTTTAACCTTAACTTTCTTAACAATAATCTGAATCTGGAGATAAAGGGCCAGTTATTACCTGGTGACAACAACTATGAACTCAAACTTGACATTCCCTTTGACCGGGACTTCATCCGGGGTGAAGTTAAAGGCGAACTGAGCCGTCTTGATTTCCTTCTCCCCTGGAAAGGAGCGATTGGTTCAATTAACTTCTTGCTGAGTTTTGAAGGACCCGTGGCTTCCCCGGAGCTGAGCGGGGCAGTTGAGGTCAAAGGAAGTGTCCTGCCTATTCCGGGCTTTGCTCATGCTTTAAATGATTTTTCCGGTCTGGCCTTTATCAAAAATAGCCAGATTTCGATCAGATCTTTTCAGGCTACACTGGGTGGAGGGCCGGTTCAGGCTTCTGGCCAGCTGAGCTTTGGAGAGAGGGGGGTAGAGGAAGCAGATCTCCAGCTCGAAGGCCGGGAAATGAGGTTATCGGTCTTTGAAAAGACCAGAGCCGTGGCCGATGGCACAATCAGATTTTTAAGGCGAAATGGTAAAAATGTTCTGGATGGCGATCTTTCTTTTCAGGAGGTCTGGTGGGGCAGGGAATTGACGGAAAAACCGGCTTTTTCCACTTCAGCTTATGCCGGAAATGAAGACAGGAAGTCGCCCCTGGGTGATTTAAGTCTGAATCTAAGGCTCAGGGCTAATGATAATGTCTGGATGGAAAATTCTCTTGGCCGGATTCGGGCCAGGCTTGATCTGACCATTTCCGGTCCGGCGGCTAATCCAGTTATTACCGGTGAAATTGATGCTCTTTCCGGCACAGTTTATTTCCAGGACAGGGATTTCAAAGTGGTCAGGGGCCGGTTGAGCTTTTTTAATCCCCTGGTGATCGATCCCTATATTGATTTCCAGAGCGAAACTTATGTTAAAGATTACCATGTGGTCTTCAATCTGACCGGGCTGGTCAGCAATCTCCGGCCGGAATTTTCTTCCTCACCGCCTTTACCCCAGGAACAGATTCTATCTCTCCTGGCCCTGGGTGAATCCTATCAGAGGAGATACTCACTGGATGCTACCCAGATGAGTACCGCTTCTTTGATTTCTTCCCAGCTGGCCAGGGGGCCAGAAAATTTGCTCAGCTTGGATAGCCTGCGTCTGGATCCCTTTATCATGGGTTCGACTTCGGAAATAACCGCCAGGCTGACGGTTGGCAAAAGACTATCCAGAAATTTTTCGATCGTTTATTCAACTAACTTAGCCACTCAAAGGGAAGAGATTGTCAGAGTGGAATGGGATTTAGGCAGGGATCTATCCCTGGTTGCCATCCGGGATGAAGTCGGCCGCATCAGCCTTGATCTTAAGATAAGGAAAAGGTTCTGATGACCAGGATAAACCGGGCTGGCTGGCTGCTTTTCCTTTTTAGCCTGGCCTTTTGCCTGCTGGCCGAAGCTAACGCTCAACAACTAGCCAGCCAGGTTAATGTCCTGGTTGATGGCCTGCCAGCCGATGAAACAGTGGTCAATCTGGTCGGCCTGAAACCGGGTGACTCAATCTCTGATTATCAACTGGACCAGATTTTAAAGCGGCTAATGAGGACCGGGCTTTATGCCAGTGCTGACATCTATAAAAGCCTGGATTCGCAGCCAGTCATAACTATTAATCTGAAACGAAATATTTTAATTAAAGGCCTGAAAGTTTCTGCTCCGGCCGGCCCGGCCAAATTAATAAAAAGCCGTCTTGGCTACTTACGAGATGGTAACATCGTTGATCAGGCGGTCAAGACCAGAGCGGTTAATGACCTAAAAGATCTTCTCTGGGAAGAAGGCTGGTTTTCTTCTGGGGTTGAGTTTGAAATAAAAAAATTAGAAAACTCCAATCTGGCCGAAATAGAAATAAGTCTGACTGACCCGAAAAGATTGACTATTGGCCAGGTAAAATTTGAAGGAAAAAACATTTTGCCTGAAGGCCAGCTGGAGCACCTGCTCGAGGTTAAATCCGGCGACTTCTATCTGCCGAAAAAATTGTCCAGAGCCTTGGATAACGTCAAGAAAGCTTATAATGAGCTTGGTTACCGCTGGGCCGAAATCAAACTATCAACGGAATCTTTTGATCCGGCCCGGGGCACCATTGATCTAAGGGTATTTATTGATCCGGCGGTGAGAATTCATCTCGAGATAACTGGAGCTAATCTTCCCCTTAAGCTGATTCAGCCCGTCTGGGAACAGAAGGTCTTTGAAGAATGGGCGCTATCTGAAGGCGAAGCAGTTTTGCTTAAACACCTGAGAAAAAAAGGATATCTTTTTGCGACGGTCAGGTCAAAAATTGAAAAAAAGGAAAATGATTTCTTTGTCACCTACCGGGTCTTTCAGGGAACAAAATTTAAGATTGATGAGATTCAGTTCAAAGGTAACACCGCTTTTAATGAAAAAAGCTTAAAGAAGGCCCTTGGCCTGGGTGAAAAAGTCTTATTTTTCCCTTACCTGGACGGCCAGGAAATATACGAATTGCCCGAGAAGGTGAACTCATTTTATAGACAGCAGGGATTCCCCCAGGCCAGAGCCAGCCTGAATTTTATCAGACAGGACAGTTCAGTCAGGCCGGTTATTTTTGTCGAAGAAGGCCCAAAGCAGATAATAAAGAGCGTGGAGATTCAGGGAAATAACTGGGTTGATAGCCAGGAAATAGTGAAGGAGATCGAAGTCAGGCCTGGCCAGCCTTATTATCAGCCTGATTTGCAGCAAGACCTGGAAAAAATTAACCTGCTTTATCTTAATAAAGGTTTCCGGGGGACGGAAATTAATCTGGACTCTATACCGGATAAAGATAATAACTTTGATCTGGTTATAAAAATAGCTGAAGGCCGGAGGATGAAGGTGGCTAACATCTTCATCAGCGGTCACCAGCAAACGCGCCGCAGCCTGATTCTTAAGGAAGTCAGGCTTAAACCGGGAGACTGGGCTGGTTATGACCGGTTGCTCGAGACCAAAAGAAGACTGGACAGCCTGGGCATCTTTTCTGAGGTTAAAGTCGAAGAGCAAATAGCTGGTCCGGAGGCAGTCAACGTATCTGTTCAGGTCCGGGAAGGGGAACAGAACTATGGCGGTCTGGGTCTCGGCCTGGAAACCAGGGAAGAGGTTAGAACCATTGCTCTCTGGCAAAATGGTATCCGGCCAAGAATAACAGCTGAATATATCGGGTCTAACTTTTTCCGGAATGCTTCCCAGTTCAGCTTAGTTGGCCAGTTAAGTCTGATTGATAAAAGGCTGGTCGCTACCTATCAGCAGCCATATATTTTCGGGATAAAAATGAGGACTCTGCTGAGCGGCTACCTGGAGAGGGAAGATCGAACGAGCTTTGGCTATGCCCGTCAGGGCTTCAGCCTGTCTACTCTAAGAAGCCTGCCTGCCAACTTTTCTTTAGCTTTGGCTGGAGGCGCACTTAAGACCTGGCTAACCTATCTGGAAATATCGGAGTCGGAGGTGGAAAGGGAGAGGCTGCCGTATTCTATCGCTTATGGCTCGATGACCTTTGTCAGGGATACCAGAAATGATACTTTTAATCCGGAAAGAGGTGCTTTTTTCAGCCTGGCTCTGGAAAAAGCTTTTCCACTCTTCAAGACTGAAGCCGAGAGTGAAGACAGTAAAACCGCTTCAAATTTTTTTAAGCTGTTTGCTAAATTCCAGTATTTTTATCCTCTGGTAGCCAATGTGAATTTTTATACGACGGTCAGATTTGGACTGGCTTCAGGCCTGGTCCCTATACCCGAAAGATTTTTTGCTGGCGGCAGCAACTCCTTCCGCGGTGTATCTTTTGAAATGCTCGGGCCAACAGAACTGGACTCCGGCCTGCCGCTTGGCGGGAAATCTATTTTCCTGTTTAATATGGAAGCCAGGTTCAGGCTGATCAAAAAGATACCAGGCCTGTACGGAGCAGTTTTTTATGATATGGGCAATGTCTTTCCTGAGATGAAAAATTTTAATTTCCTGGAGCTGAAGCAGGCCATGGGCCTCGGACTTCGCTTTAAAACGCCGCTTGGCCCGATCAGGTTTGATGTGGGCTGGAATTTAAATGCTGACGAGAAAAAATGGAAACCACTTTTCTTCTTGACCATAGGCAATATGTTCTGAGTTTGGCTTAAAATGAATAAAAAAATCTTAGGTCAGCTGAAGAGAACAGGTCAGAGAACGCTAATCTGGCTGGCCCTGGCCTTATTGTTTAGCCAGCTAAGCGAGGCCCAGGTACTGGTCAATTGTCTGGTAGCGGTGGCCGATGATGTTCCAATCTCCCTTTATGATTTAAAGGTCGTTATCCTCTTCGGGCTCGAACCCGAGCCGTCTCAAAGAGAATTGCCTTTAAAAAAAGAAGACGTGGTCAACATCTATATTGATGAGCTTCTGGTCCTCAATTTAGCCAGGGGTCAGATCAATATCAGCCAGGAAGAAATTGACCAGGAAATAGGGCAGACCAGAGCCAGGCTGGGCAGCCAGTTATTTGAAGAGGAATGTCAGAGTCTGGGGATAGAGGCTGATCACCTTATCCCCTATATCGAAAATAAACTTCTTTTTGAAAAAATAGTTAAGGCCAGACTCAGTCAGAGAGTCCCCGTTTCGCTCCAGGAACTGGAGGATTATTATAACCATACCTATGTTCCGGAGACCAAGGCCAAAGGTCAGCCGGTGCCGGAGATGGTTAATGTTTTAACTGAAATTGAGGATAAATTGCAGGCGATAAAAGCTAGAGAACAGCTATCCCAATGGCTGCAAGGACTAAGGCAAAAAGCCAGGATTATTATCAATCAGGATTGCCTGGAAAAAGTTGAACTTAAGGAGGAGAAGTGAAGACCAGCTTATTTCTATTTCCCGGTCAGGGCTCGCAAACTGTGGGCATGGGAAAGGATTTTTATGAAAAAAGTGAGGAAGCTAAAGAAATCTTCGGACAGGCGGATGACCTCCTGGGCTTCAGCCTGTCGAAGCTCTGTTTTGACGGACCGGAAGAAGAATTAAAATTGACTTCTAATACCCAGCCGGCCCTGTTGACCGTAAGTTATATAGCCTACCGGCTCCTCGGCCAGCAACCAGCTCTGGCCAGCGGCCATAGCTTAGGCGAATATTCTGCCCTGGTAGCGGCCGACAGTCTGAGCTTTGAACAGGCTCTGAAACTGGTGGCGAACCGGGGCAAATATATGATGGAAGCTGTTCCCCCCGGGCTGGGAACCATGGCGGCTATTATGGGTCTGGACTACGGGAAAATCGAAGAGGTGCTTAACGAAGTAAGCAGCGGCCTGGTCCAGGTAGCTAACTGGAATTCAGATGAGCAAATTGTTATTGCCGGCGAGAAACGGGCGGTCGAAGAAGCCATGGAAAAGCTCCGGGCACCGCGGGCTGTCTGGCTTCAGGTCAGCGGTCCTTTTCATACCAAGCTGATGAGCCCGGCAGCTGAAAAACTTAAAGCCGACTTAGACCTGCTCACTATTAAAGATCCGGCCTTCCCGGTTATCTCTAATTATACAGGTAAGATAATGACCACGGCGGCTGAAGTCAAAGAGTCCCTGACTAAACAAATTGTTAATCCAGTTCTCTGGTACCCGTCGATGATGACCGCCGGTCAGCAGGGAATAGAGATGGCTGTCGAGTTTGGCCCGGGAAGAGTTCTAACCGGTTTGCTGAAAAGAATTTCCCGCCGCTGGCCCAAACCTCCAGCTCTGTATAATATTGACGATCTGGCTTCTCTTGAAAAAGTCAGGCTGGCTGAATCAGGAGGATGAATTCTCGGAAAGAACGCGGGAACCAAAACGGGCAAAGTATTCAATGGCCGAAAAAAGAGCCAGGGCGACAATCAGCCACAGGCCGGCTGTCTGGGCGAGTTTGAAGACTATCCCCAGATGATCCGGACCAAGAATCAGAATAGCAATGGTAATGGTTTCTAAAGTCATCTTTAGTTTGCCCAGGCCCGAAGCTGGAATATTAAAGCCGCGGGAAGCAGCTATAGCCCGGAAGCCAGTCACGGCGATTTCCCGGCCAATGATGATAATGGCCATCCAGGAAGCTACTACATGACTTTCCACCAGGCAGATCAAAGCCGAGGCAATCAGCAATTTGTCAGCCATCGGATCAAGGAGGGAACCCAGGACGGTCGTCATTTTCTTTCTTCTGGCCCAGAATCCGTCCAGCATGTCAGTCAGGCAGGCCAGGATGAAAACAGTGAAAGCAACTATTTCCTGCCCGGGGAAGGGAGTCAACATGATGACCACCAGGAGAGGTATAGCCACAATCCTGGTAATGGTCAAGAGCATGGGTACATTCATTTGTCCGAGTCCTAGGTTATGATTAATTTTTAATACTAAAACTTAAGGGCAAAAATGTCAATTGAAATTTCGGCCGGTCGGGCCAAGCCGGTTGAAAAACAAGACAGCTAATAATATAGTTTATAAGGCTCAGTTGGACCTAAGATGCTTAAAAAAGACGATAATCTGACTCCGATGATGGAGCAATATCAGAGGATTAAGGCTCAGTACCGGGATTGCCTGCTCTTTTTCCGGCTGGGCGATTTTTATGAGATGTTCTATGAAGATGCTTATGCCGGTTCTCAGGTTCTTGGCATCGCCCTGACCTCCAGGCAAAAAATCCCGATGTGCGGTGTTCCTTATCAGGCGGTGAATTCTTATTTAGCCAGGCTTCTCAAGGCGGGCTACCGGGTAGCTATCTGTGAACAGGTGGAGGATCCCCGTCTGGCCAGGGGGGTGGTCAAACGGGAAGTCCTCAAAGTACTTACCCCGGGAACAGCGGTCGAAATCGAAACCGATGAACCAGCCGAGAATTACGGGCTGACCAGCTTGATTCTGGAAGACAGAGGCTGGGGTCTGGCTTATACTGATTTATTGACCGGTAAGATCAGCACGCTGGAGGGCCAGCGGTCAGACCGGAAATTAATCCTGGATGAAATCTTCCGTTTTTCCCCCAAGGAGATTATTTACCCCGAGACAGATGAAGCTGAGCTCAAAGAAATACTGGCCGGTAACGATTTCTTGAATCTAACTCTGAGCCCGGTTGAAGACTGGTCATTTGATTATTCACTGGCCAGGGCTGGCTTGCTCGAGCACTATCAAGTGGCTTCGATCGAAGGCTTTGGCCTGGGAGATAAACCTTTAGCGGTCAGAGCAGCCGGCGGCCTCCTGTCCTACCTGAAAAAGAACAGGCATGAGTCCTTAGGCTTTATCAAGCGCCTGACTTTTGTTCAGTCCAGTCAAACTATGGTTCTGGATACGGTGGCGGTCAGAAATCTGGAGCTGATTAAAAACCTGCGAACCGGCCAGGCGGGTGAATCTCTCCTGGGAGTCATTGACTATACTCTGACTGCCTCTGGGGCCAGATTGTTAAAAAACTGGTTGTTGCATCCATTGCTTGACCCGAAAGAAATATCCGGGCGGCAGGAAGCGGTAGAGGAAGCGGTCCAGAAACCAATCAACCGGCAGGAAATAAGAAATCAGCTAAAAAAAATACTGGACATCGAGCGGTTGATCACCAAGGTTTCATTAGGAGCAGCCAATGCCCGGGACCTGGTAGCTCTGAAAAAATCTCTGTGGCCGCTGCCTGAAATTGAAACCGGGCTGAAGGGCTTTTCTGCCCCTTATTTCCTTGGACTGCTAACCAGCTGGGATGCGGCCGGAGACCTGGCTGCGCTGTTAGACCGGGCTATTCTGGATGAGCCAGCTTATCTTCTTCAGGAGGGCGGCCTGATTAAGGATGGCTATGACCGGGAACTTGATGAGCTGAGGTCTATCAGCCATCGAGGTAAAAGCTTTATTGCTCAGATAGAAAAGAAAGAGAGAGACAGAACCGGTATTTCCTCGCTTAAAGTCCGTTATAATAAAGTCTTTGGCTATTATATTGAGGTAACTAAGGCCAACCTGCAGGCTGTCCCCGAAGATTATATCCGGAAGCAAACCCTGGTTAACAGCGAAAGATTTATCACCCCTGAGCTAAAAGAGTATGAAGAGCGGGTGCTCGGGGCTGAAGCCAGAATCAATGAATTAGAATATGAGCTGTTTCTGAAAGTGAGAGAGGAAATTGGCCGCGAGGTGATCAGGCTGCAACAAATCGGGCAGAATTTGTCCAGCTTAGATGTGATTTTGAGCCTGGGCGAACTGGCTCACCAGAGAAATTATCAGCGGCCGGAGGTGGACGGCAGCCAGGTCATTTCCATCACGGCTGGCCGCCATGCGGTCATTGAAGTAGTTCAAAAAGAGCCTTTTATCCCCAATGACACTCATCTTGACGGCGATGACCACCAGATTCTAATCATTACCGGCCCCAATATGGGCGGAAAATCTACTTACCTGCGGCAAGTAGCTCTGATCTGTATCCTGGCCCAAATCGGCTCTTTTGTGCCGGCTCAAGCGGCCAGAATCGGGGTAGTGGATAGAATCTTTACCAGAGTGGGAGCAACCGATTACTTGACGGCAGGGCAATCCACCTTCATGGTGGAAATGGTCGAGACAGCTAATATCTTAAACAGTGCCACCCGGCGGAGCCTGCTTCTGCTGGATGAGGTTGGCCGGGGAACGAGCACTTTTGATGGCTTGAGCCTGGCCTGGGCGATAGCTGAATATCTTCACCAGCTGGAGGCGGTCAGGCCAAAGACCTTATTTGCCACTCATTACCATGAACTAACTGAGTTAGCTTCAACTTTTCCCCGGATAAAAAACTATCATGTAGCAGTAAAAGAATCTCAAGACAACGTTATTTTTCTCAGGAAAATAAGCCCGGGACCATCTGACCGCAGTTACGGTCTTCAGGTGGCTAAACTGGCCGGCCTCCCTCCGGAAGTTATCAGACGGGCAAGAGAAATTCTCTTTAACCTGGAAAAATTGGAGATTGATGAGCAGGGCCAGCCGCGGCTGGCTTATCATCAGGTCAATAATTATCAGCCGGCTCAGTTGTGGCTTTTCAGTCAGGACAGAGAGATGGCCGGTCTAAAAGAAATAAAGGAAAAATTGCTGCAGCTGGAGCCTGACCGGCTAACGCCCCTCCAGGCCCTGGAGCTTTTAGCCGGCTTGAAGGCGGAACTTATGACTTCCAGTTCATCCTATAAATCACCGGATTCATCATCAAAATCAAGGTCTTCATCTTCTAAATCTTCATCGTAATCTTCATCATCAACTACTGTTACCTCCAGACCTTCTCTTCTTTTCTCCAGGGCTTCAGCCATTTCATCCTCATCGGCATAATGACGCAAATAACTGCTGCCAGCCAGACTGTAACCGAGTTCAAGATAATCTTCCTCCAGGACACAGAAAACATACATTTCCTGGTCCGAATGGAGGTTACCAACGGTTTCAACAATATCGGCGGCCTTTTTTAGAGCATCAAGCGTTGCCCAGCTGGATATTTCTATTTCTTCCATGTCAAACTCCCTCCCCTGAAAATATTTATTTTTTTTATCTTGTCAAGAGGGTAAATAAAAATTTGAGGCGGCCTTCGGGGGTATTTACCAGAGGGAAAAATCGCGGTAAAATTAAATAAGAACTTCAGCGATTTCAGTCAAGAATTTAAAAAAAGATGAATTTTTGGACAGCGGCAGTTAGCCAGTATAATTCTTAGATGAAAGGAGGTTAAAGATGAGATGGGATAAATTAACCGTGATGCTCCAGGAAGCTTTCCAGCTGGCTCAATCCAAAGCTCAGGAACTCGGTCAGCAAGAATTAAGACCCGAGCATCTGTTATGGAGTTTTTTAAACCAGGAAGGGAATATTATTAATAGCCTGCTGGCCAAACTCGAAATCAGTCCCAGCGAACTGCAGAATGAACTAAACCAGATGTTAGACCGCCTGCCCCGGATCCAGGGAACAGGAGAAATATATCTGTCCGGCGAATTAAATGAAATCATGAACGAAGGCTGGAACCAGGCCGAAAAGTTAAAGGATGAATATCTTTCCACCGAGCACATTTTCCTGGCCATGGTCAGGTCAAAAAACACCTCCATCGGCCGGTTTCTGCAGAAATATAAAATAAGCGAAGAAGCAGTTCTCAAGGCCCTGATGGATATCAGGGGAAACCAGCGAATTACTGATGCTGAACCTGAGTCCAAGTATCAGGCTTTAGAAAAATATGCCAGGGATCTGACGGCTTTAGCCAGACAGGGCAAGCTCGATCCGGTTATCGGCCGGGAAGAAGAAATCAGACGGGTAGTTCAGGTTCTTTCCAGGCGGACCAAAAATAATCCAGTCTTAATTGGAGAAGCAGGGGTAGGCAAAACCGCCATCATCGAGGGTCTGGCTCAAAGAATTGCCAATGGAGATGTTCCCCAGTCACTCAAAGAAAAGCAGCTGATGGCGCTGGACATGGGTGCCCTGGTGGCCGGAACAAAATACCGTGGAGAATTTGAAGACAGGTTAAAAGCCCTGCTTAAAGAGATAAAAGAGTCTGCCCAGATCATCCTGTTTATTGATGAATTGCATACCATTGTCGGAGCCGGGGCGGCCGAAGGAGCGGTGGATGCCTCCAATATGCTTAAACCAGCTCTGGCCCGGGGTGAACTGAGATGCATTGGAGCCACGACTCTTAATGAATATAAGAAATACATAGAAAAAGACCCGGCTCTGGAAAGACGTTTTCAGCCGGTCTATGTCGGTGAGCCATCGGTTGAAGAAACTATTTCAATCCTGCGGGGTCTTAAGGAAAAATATGAAGTTCACCACGGCGTGAAAATTAAGGATTCAGCCCTGGTGGCGGCGGCTGTTCTTTCCAACCGCTATATCACCAGCCGTTTTTTGCCAGACAAGGCTATTGACCTTATTGATGAAGCGGCAGCCAGAATCAGGGTTCAGCTGGACAGCTTGCCCGAAGATATTGATGAACTGGAAAGAAAGATTACCCAGCTCCAGATTGAACGGCAGGCTTTAAAAAAGGAAAAAGATGAGGCTTCCGTTGACAGGCTGGAGAAAATTGAAAAAGAACTGGCCGGACTGACCGAAAAAAGAGATAGTCTCAAAGCTAAATGGCAACAGGAAAAAGACCTGATTGAGCAGATTAACCGGCTGAAAGAACAACGTGATGCCCTCCGGGTAGAAGAGCAAAATGCCGAACGGCGCGGAGATCTGGAAAAAGTGGCTGAGATTCGCTATGGCCGCTTAATCGCCTTGAACAAACAAATTGACCAGCTCTCACAGCAGCTGGCTGAATTGCAGAAAAAGGGCAAAATGCTGAAGGAAGAAGTGGATGAAGAGGATGTGGCTCAGGTGGTCAGCCGCTGGACCGGTATTCCTGTTTCGAAGATGCTGGAAGGTGAGGTTGATAGGCTGCTCAAGATGGAAGAAATTCTGGCCAGACGGGTCATCGGCCAGGAACAGGCTATCCGGGCAGTGGCTGATACTATCAGGCGGGCGCGAGCCGGGTTGCAGGAGCTAACCAGGCCAATTGGTTCTTTTCTCTTCCTGGGTCCGACCGGGGTTGGCAAGACCGAGCTGGCCCGGGCTCTGGCTGAGTTTTTATTTAATGATGAAAAGGCCCTGGTCCGCCTTGATATGTCAGAATATATGGAAAAGCACACCGTAGCCAGATTGATTGGCGCGCCGCCTGGCTATGTCGGTTACGAGGAAGGAGGACAGCTGACTGAAGCGGTCAAGCGGCGGCCTTATTCCTTGATTTTGCTGGATGAGGTGGAAAAAGCTCATCCGGATGTTTTCAATATCCTGCTCCAGATTCTGGACGATGGCCGCTTGACTGATGGCCAGGGAACCACAGTCGATTTCAGGAACACCCTGATTATCATGACCTCAAATCTTGGCAGTCAGATCATTAAGGACTTAAGCCAGAACTATGAGGCTATGGAAAAAGAAGTCAGGAAGATCCTTGAAGATCATTTTAAACCGGAATTTCTAAACCGGATTGACGAGGTTATCATCTTCAAACCCTTGTCGAAAGAAACGATTCTTAAGATTGTTGACCTCCAGATTGATCTCCTGGGTCAGCGTCTGGCAGATAAAAAGATTGAGCTGGTTGTCAAAAACAAAGCCAGAGAACTTCTGGCCGAACGAGGTTATGATCCAGTTTATGGAGCCAGGCCACTAAAAAGGGTTATTCAGCGTGATATCCAGAATCCACTGGCCATGAAGATTCTGGCCGGTGAGTTTAGAGAAGGTGAGACGGTTTTGATTGAGGTCAGTCAGGACGGAGAAATTGTTTTTAAGAAGAAGTAAACAAGAAAAAAGGTAAATGAGAAAGGAGCCTGTCATGTCTAACCACTGGAGAAAAAAGACGATCAGTTTGGTCCTTGGTTTGTTTTTATTATCAGGAATGATTAGAGCCAATGGCCTTAACTTAAATGGCCTGGGCAGTAAAGCCAATTCGATGGGCGGAGCCTTCATCGGTCTGGCTGATGATTTTAGCCTGGTTTACTGGAACCCGGCCGGGGCTGGGTTTTTGACCAGGCCGCTGTTCGGTGCCCTGGCGACGGATATTATGCCCACCAATCGCTACCAGGCTATGCTGGGTTCGGATACATCCATCGAAGCCAAGACTAAGTTTTCGCATTACCTTGGTTTCCTTCTGGCCTATTATCAGCCGGTTTCAGACCAGCTCGTCTTTGGCCTTGGCTTTTATACACCGGCCGAAATTGGAACTACCTGGAAAGGAGAAGATTTTAAGTCTTTAACTGGCGACGTAGCTTATGATTGGAAGAGCAAAATCGGACTGATGACTCTGTCGCCGCTGGTAGCCTGGAAAATCAGTGACCGGCTAAGCCTGGGAGCAACTTTTAATTTGAATTATGGAGAGATGAAATGGAGCCAGTGGCCTGGTCAGTTGGAAATATCCCCCGGGACTTATGCTGATCCCGGTCAGTATGAAGAGGGGCTTCATGGCTTTGGCTGGGGACTGACTGTTGGCTTACTGGCTAAACCTGCTGACTGGTTAGATATCGGGCTGACTGTTAAGACTCCAACTACCATTAAGTTCCGGAGCAAAATTAATATGTACAGTTTGAGCGTTATTGGCTATCCAACCCGCTCCGAAGTTAGAAGGGAAGTTAAATGGCCCTGGTTTATTGGCGGTGGAATATCAGTCAGGCCAGTAGAAAGACTGACTTTAAATGCTGACGCCGGGTGGAGTGACTGGTCAGAGCTAAAAAGCCTGACCACCACCTATCTCGATCCAACCTGGGCTGACTTGATGGAGGCCAACGGGGCCGCAATCAGACCGCTTGATTGGAAGGATACCTGGCAACTGCGGTTTGGGGCTGAATACCGCTTAAGCCAGCATTTTGCCTTGAGAGCCGGCTATTATCACGATCCTGCCCCTGGTCCTGATCAGACCATGAATGTTTTGTTGCCAACTTTCGATGTTAATGGAATAACTGCCGGTTTCGGCTATGACTGGAATGGTTTATCCGTCAACTGGGGATTTGAATATCTAAAAGGTAAAAATCGCCAGGTGACCAGCGAAGAGATAGGGACAATGGCGGTTCCTTTCCAGGCCATGCCCGGGACTTATAAAATGTACCAGGTTATCCCAACCATCTCGGTTTCTTATAGATTCTAAAACAGCCAGTCCCGGGTAAAAATGAGAAGGCTGGGAAAACAGAGAAAAGGAAAATGGCCAGGGACGGAATTGAACCGCCGACGCAGGGATTTTCAGTCCCTCGCTCTACCGCCTGAGCTACCTGGCC
>ENA-UOYA01002464-UOYA01002464.1-activated-sludge-metagenome-genome-assembly--contig:-NODE-2464-length-17828-cov-8.431160_pt1 | contig 17828 bp, 20 predicted proteins | sample MGYA00238163_ERZ764804 | MGnify/ENA primary metagenome ERZ764804 (study PRJEB28919, sample SAMN05720223) | activated sludge metagenome | isolation source: Anaerobic digester | place: Hong Kong... | reverse complement strand
ACCTCATCCTTTGCTGTCCAATAACCATTGGTCGGCATGGATGAACCATATATTTTTTTATAATTTTTTGAAAAATGATGAGGATATTTATGAATTTGGTACATTTGACTTTGCGCCCAAGCACCAAAGAGGTTTGACCAGTTCGTAGGATATAAAACATTTGTAAATGTATTATCCTTTGCCACAAAATCACCTATGGCTGACATATCAGAACCGCCAAGATTTACTGTCTGAATTCCTTCCCCACCATTAAAAAAGTCATTTTCTTCTACCCATACTTTAACATTAGTAGCTGTTCCTGCTGCAAATACAATACCAACACCAGTTGTTGGAACTTGTATGAATTTGTTGCGTTTTATCTTTATTGTGCCTGAATTTGTTTTTGGTATAATAACCAAATTTCTACTACTACTTCCGGCTTTACCTTCAACGGTATTATCATAAAATTCTATGTCTCCACCAGTTTCCAACAAGACAGCGCAGTTATTTGAACCTGAAACTATATTTTTTACAATATTTCCGAAGACTTTTACTCCAGTATAATACTGTCTAATTACTAATCCAGATATATAACCAGTAGAAGCCATATTCAACCCATCAATTATATTATAAGCTATAATTCCACCGTTAGCAGCAGTTGTGTCTGTTCCTATGGTGTCAAATCCAATACCGTACCCTTCGCAAATACCATCAATTGTGTTACCTATTACTATCATCTCTGGGGCACCTTGCTCAGCTGTTATTCTAGCTGCTGCAGGTTGAGTAGTAGTTGTTAATACATTATTGAAGCCAACAATATATTTTTTTGCATTTGTTCCATTCGCAACATAACATACATCTTTAGGATTCAAAGATGTATTACAAATAGTAATATCATTTGGTTGTTGTGTGAAAACACTTCCGGGACATCTTTCAAAAACATTACATACACATATATTTCTACCAGAACCACCACTTAAAAACGCAATTGCACCGTTGAAATTACTTCCGTTTGATGGTAAATCTAAAAATGTACAATTTTGAACCAATGCTAATCCTGAACCTGTAGAATACCAAAGATAGACATTATTTGTAGTTCCTCCGCTACCTTGGAGAACATTGGTATTGAATGTAATGCCCTTAAAATTAACATTGGTTGCTGTAATATGGAACATTTTCAAAGTGTTTGATTCTTGAACATAATCAGACGAAAATTTAAATTCCCCGGAACCAATTGTATTCATTTTTTTAGAAATATTGATTTTTCTGTTAATCAGATACGTTCCTTCGATTTTTATAGTACTTCCTTCGGGCAATGAATTATATAATTTTTCAAGTACAACAGTATCATATTCATCTGTTAAAGCTTGTGCTAAAGGAAAGTCTCCTTGTGCTTCAGCTAAAGTAGCATATTTTGAACTTAGTTTCTTGCTATTACCATTTGCATTTGCTCCAAAATCTCTAGGGTCATAAAAGTTTAAACTTTTCTCGATTGAATTTATTCTTGCTGATAATGAACCAAAGATATAATTTTTGAATTCTGAAAAGTGTGAATCAACTATTTCAGTAATATCTTCACCTGATTGTGAAACTATGTTATTAAACCTATTCTCGATTACTTCTAAAACATCAGTTAACTTTTCGCCATTAAAATGGGATTTGTTAACAATTGAATCGGTGTCGTGTGCTGATTTACTATTTTTATGTGAAGAAATTCTATTATTAATTTCTATTATATTTTCATTCACATTTACATTAATGTTATTGATTTCATCATTCAAATTATGAAAATTCGTATTTATTTTTACATAAATTTCCCTAAGCTTGTCTGAACCAATTAAATCTATAATTAAAGCCATATTATCACCCTTTAACCTTTACAAAAACATGGGTCTAAAATTAAAAACAACTGTACAATTTAGTCCAGTTCCTGATATATCTACATTATTAATTCCTTTTGGTAATTCAAGAAAAGTGTTTAAATTTCCAGTCACAACATTCAATTTGTTTATAGAACCCTTTTTTACTGTATAGTTTTCATTATCAATAATTACTTCTTCATTTGAAATTGCTTCGTTATAGTTTAAAGTTTTTTCATTGTATGTAATACTGAATGTTGTAAATGAGCCAGTAATTTTAATTGTTGGTCTAACCGGAACAGTCCCAAAATTATTAACTTCAACAGTTGTAGGTGCATTTACATCAAATTGAAATAAATCATCTAACCTTAATTTACTGTGGACTAATAAATCATTATCTATGTCTGTTATTTCATGCGCCAAATAAATCAGCTCTGCAAAAGGGTTGCATTCAAACTGAACTGTAAATGAGCCATCAGATTGAATTTCTTCAGGTTTTATTTGAGAAAAGACTTTTGCAGTATAATATTTATCTATTTCATCATCAAATACTAATTTACCTGAACCACTCAACCATTCTAATACATCCCTTATTTGCAACCTTAACATTCCTTTGTTTTCAGCTAAGATTTCAAAATCCACATTAATATATCTATCTCCATATGTTTCATTTCCGAAATCCCAAGAACCATTTCTTCCTGCGATTTTAAGTTTTCTTTTATTTTTTTCTGGAGATATTATCTGTTTAGATTTAATATATAACCCAAATGTACTTGAATGCACATTGTTGAAAGTTAATCCGTAAATCATGTTGCTAAAATCCCCCTTCCTCTTGAGTTTTTGTTCTGAAGGTTATATAGCTCCTGGGCAATCTTTTTTATATCCGCCTCTTCTCTTACTATCATTGAAGCTATGTTGAAATGATTATTTATTCCTTTATTTGTGTTTATATTATTAGGATTATTGGGATTGTACTTCTTTGGAACAATTTGTTCTCCTTGATGTATAACAGCTAACATATCTTGAGTTACATAATCTGTACCTGTTGCAAGTTTGGGAATTTTATCAAAATCAAACCCCCAACCGCCAACCGTTCCAAGGCCGGGAATATATACTTCTGGGACTTTAATCATGTTAAGCCCAGAAATCAAAAAATTAATTCCATCTATAATAAGATTTACAGCACCTTTTAAAATTCCAACTATGCCATCAAATATACCTGAAAATATTTTCTTAACTCCATCCCATGCTTTGCCCCAATTACCTGTAAAAACTCCTGTTATAAAACTAATTATTCCATCAAGTATTTTAACTAAACCACCAAGTACATCCGATATTAATGTAACTGCTGTTTTTACTACTCCTGAAATGATAGGCCAAGCTATTTTAAATCTTTCAACTATTAAATTAATTACTTCTAATATAACATCTTTTAAGTTTTTGAATATATTACCGATTGGAGGTATTAGTTTTCCAATGGTATTATATAAAGCAGGAACTATTTCAGAATAAAGAAATTTTAAAATATCAACTACAGGTGGAATAACTGCTTCCGCAATACCTTTAAACAAATCAATGAAAACAGGTAATATATTTTCCATAAATTCAGAAAATACAGATTGCAGTGCTGGAAATACTTCATTTGTAATAGTACCAAATACATCTATTAAAGGTGGTAGTATTTCTGTAGTAAAAATATTAAAACCCTGCTGTAAAGGCGGTAATGTTGTATCTGAAACATTGCTTATTACAGTTCCTATTGTTCCAAATACAGTTGATAAAACTCCTTGAATTGCTGGCATATTAGTATTTATAAATACAGAAAATTCATTCAATTTAGGTAATATCATATCCCCTAAAGGCATGAATATTCCTGTAACTAATTGCCTTTTTATACCTTCCATTGCTTCGCCAAAGGTATCATATTTGACTTGATTTATTTGATTTAAAGCATTAACAGTATTACTAATTTCGCCCTGTGTATTTGTTAATGCTTCAACACCTTTAACTCCTAAGTCCTCCCACATAGTTCCAAATAAAGCAACGCCAATTTGGTTTTGCAATAGTGGGTCTTTCATTTCAAGCAATTTCTTTGTAACATCTTCAAAGGCTTTCTTTCCTACTTCTCCACCTTTTGCAAAATCCATTGAAACTTTATTAGCATCAAGTTTAAGAGCTTGAAAAGCTGCCTTTGTAGTATCAGAACCATCTTTTGACCTAATACCAAATTCTTTAATTGCATCTCCAAGCTTATCTACTGAAAATGTTCCACTTTTAGCACCATTAACAAGCATGTTAAACATTTCAGTTGAGTTGAAACCAAGTTGCTTGAAATGTACCGAATATTCGTTTATGGTATCTAATAAATCACCGTTTTTATCCAGTCCCTTTTGCGCTCCCTGTGCTATTAGGTTATATGCTTCAGTTCCAGATATTCCGAATTGAGTCATTAACATGTTGGAAGAACGAATAGATTCATTTACTTCAAAATCAAATGTATCTCTAAGTGCTATAGCATTTTGAGTCAATTGTGTTAACGTTTTTCCTGTTGCTCCAGTTTGCTGATTTATAGTTTGCATTGATTTACCGATATCTTCAAAACTTTCTCCAAAGTTATTATTGTAGATATCAAGCATGGATTGCTTCATTTCTTTCATAGCTGAATCAGTAGCACCAGTAGAAGCTTGTAATCCATTTAGTGATTTTTGCAAATCTTGACTTGCATTAAAAGCACCTACACCAATTGCAGTAGCAGCACCAACAGCAGCAGTACCAACAGCAGCTATTCCTATGCCAACCTTGCTTGCAATTCCTGATAGCTTGCTTAATACACCGTTTGCTTTTTTGCCTTTTTGATCTACCTGGTCTAACTTTTTATCAACATCATTATCTTTTAAGATGATTTCGCCGAATAATTCAAAAATCTTCATGTCTTCACCTGCTTAATAAAACTCGATTAATCTCGAATGTTTAAATCAGCTTTTTTAATTTTTTCTGCCATTTGGAGCAGCTCTTCCACAGATTTATCAGTATATGATGAAAAACTTTCAATCTGCTTTTTATAATCCTCAAAAGATATATAATTGTTTTTATCCATGTTTTTAAGCAGTACAAGCCATACCTGCCATAGTTTTTCTTCATTACTTTTAAGAATTGCCTTTTCAACCAATTTTGTTATCCTACGCAACTCTAATTTCTTATAATCAAGATTTCCATAACTGCTGTGAAGTAGCATTAAAGTGTTTTCATATCCCACTTCATAGCACTGGAAAAAAAACTCATAAATTCCTTTTCAGTGAACAGTTTTTTACAGGAATTAAAGGTTTCTATTATATTTTGCTTTTTAATTTCTTCAGGTGTTTTATCCTGTATTACTGCCACAATACTAAAGAACTCTTCCTTGATTTTGGATGAGTTCTTTAGTACATACTTGAACACTTCCATTCCAACAGCTTCTTTATCTTTACCTTTTGAGTTTTTTTGCAAGTCACTTATATACTCTTTTAGGTTAAGCTTATCAAATACATCTGTCATTACTGGCAATAGGTCGAAAGCCTTTTCGCTTGTTATCATTGTAATTACCTCCCATTAAACTATTACTTTCGGGTATCTTATTTCATAGGGTACTTTCAAGTTAGCCGGGTCGTAATGTGCGCTTATTTTTAATACTACAGTAACTTCATCCTTGTCTTTTGTAGCCATTTCAAGGTTATTATCATTTAAAGCATTTTCAAGTATTATTACACAAGGTTTTTTATTATCACTTCTAGTAGCTACAAGAGCAATATTACTTAAATAATCCGAAGATCCAATTTTCCCGGTGCTTCTTATACTTTCATATGTTTGTTCGATTACTACAGGGCTATCATCCGCAAAACCTGTAGCCGGAACAGCAGGAGTAAACTTAACAGTTATTTCTCCTGAAATAACTTTAGCATCTTCCGTCAAAGTAAAACTATCTACAATACCTGTTACTGTAAATTTGTCACCTTTTTCTAGTGAGCCAGCAAGGTTTGTACCATCAAATACTGCAGTTGTTGCGCCTTGTGCAACAGCACCTTTAACCATTACACCTGTATCTGCTCTTAGTGTAGCATAGTCTGTTTTTGTTGAGCCAGGTAAAGCAAGCATAATATTTTCACTTGACATTTCTTTTAAATTTACTTCAAGTGAAGCATTTTCCGAAAGTAATCGCTTCATACCTTTTGTTTTACCTTTAAGACCATCAATTTCAACTTCCCTGAATTCTCTTTCAACCAAAAATTTATTTCCGCCATTTGTAGCTCCCAGGACTCTTTCAGTTGTAAGCCCATAGTTAACATATACTACTCCGGCATCTAACAACATATTTTCAACCGTTTTTTGTGTAACCATATTATCATCCCTTCAATTTATTTAATGAAATACGTTTTACATACATAGCGTAGCTGCCGTCTCCTAATTGTCTCATCAGGATCAGGAACTTGCAGCCTGTTTTCCCTGTAAAATGATACTTGCATTTTTGAATCAATATATTTTTGTCTGTGGAAGCGTTTGTCAATGTCACTCGTTAAAGTCTCTAACCTTGTTGTGTCGCTGATATTGTCCCATATGTCTATTTCAATAATCACATCATCTCTGTGATTATTTTCAGTAGAGTTGGCCATTTTAAAAACTGCATATGGATATTCAGTTTTTTTTTGAGTAATAGGGTCTAAAGGAGGAACTTTTTCCTGATATACTGTACAAACCGTTTTTATATTTGAATAAATGTATTCGAGAAGATTAATCAATTTTCATCTCCTCCTTTGCAATTTGTTGAATAGTATCCATATTTTCTTCCGCTGCTGGAGTTAAATAAGGTTGGCCTTGCTGCCGTGAAGTACCTTTTTCTACATAGACTGCATATTCAACATTAGTCCCGATTGATACCGAATTTTCAGATTCATTTACTTTATGGGTTAATGAGTTTCGTAAGTTCCCTGTGTCAACAGGAGTTCTCACTATGGCTTCGCCTTCAACAAATATACCGATTTTCTCTAATGTCCTTAATTTTGCTTGCCTGATTTTTTCCTTTGCTTCATCGATATAAGACTTATAAGCCATCATTATCACTTCCTATATACTCAAGCATTATTTTATAATGATGTCCTCTGTTAACAGTATCTTTAGGAAGGCTTGTGATTCTGTAAATTTCGTTTTTATACAGCACCCTGTCTTTGTTCGTTATGTCCTGTCCGGCATCAGTATATAGTTTATGAGTTGCTTTTATATCCATCTGGCTTGCTAGGGCAACTTCTTTACTATCGGCCTGGTTGATTAAACCTAAAATATCAAGGTGATTATTCCAAACTTCAGAATAACCACCCATACCGTTGTCAGTAGTTGTAACTCTTTTTATTATCATTGGCACATAATAATCTTCTATAGCCATTATGCCCACCTCACCTTTTTCCATTTCGATAAACCTGACATTATGGATGCAGGATACCCGGCAATAAAATTATCATTATTGAATGTCACTGAATAATCGTCAATTGATTCAGCTTTTATATTATCTGTCTTTTGAAGCTTGTAATTAATCATTCGAGCCATATAATCCTTCAGTGCCGGAGGATATCCTTCTTTAAAATCGTTGTTCAGATATGTTAGCAAATCATCTTGAACAATCGGAATAAGCATTTCAATATGAGCATCTTTGCTTGTATTGGTTATCTGCAGAAGTGTTTTTACTTCGTCTAACGTTATTATGTATGCCAAGTATTACCACCTGCCTTCTTTTATATTGCTATATACATTACTCATATAATTTATTCTTTCTTGCCCAATAATCAATCTCTTCATCAGAGCATCGAGTAATTAATTGTCTACCACATAGTCCTTTACTGTAAGCACCGCCATTCCTTCTCCCTATAGAAAAATACGTCCTATAAGGCAATACTCCGCTGTACGATGCTGTTGCAATAATTTTCCCATTAACCCACGCCCTGATATTAACACCGTCCCAAGTGAATCCAGCAAAATATATTTTACCTTTACGCAGCGTTCCCGCAGCACTTAATATTCTTGAAACGCCGTTTAAAAATACTACCAGTTGTCCATTAGGGTTATATCCCCATCCATACGCAATATCTGTTGTTACAGAGTCATTAACGCATAGAATATAACCACTCCCCAGAAAATCAGGGTCTATACTGAATGTACCAAACACAGATAATGGCTTAGTTGGTGTAACACTACGTATATCAGTATTGCTGTTATTTTGGCAACTCAAATAGCTATCAACCCCATTAAATCTCAGCATAGCACCATTTGGGCCAGCAGCCCATTTTGCGCCAATTATCTCTATATTTGGGCGATTAATATACTCTTGAGTTTCAGTAAAAAAACCTCTACTCTTTACAAATGCATCCATATGAGCTTTAGTAGGTTCTAACCCTGCTCCATATGTTGCGGTCTTATTTATCACAATAAATTCTTTTGCTTCTACGGTCTCACCACTGCCTACAAATGAACTTTGACCGGACGCACTATTAATAGCTATCCTAGCATATAGTATTGGTGTTGAATATTTTGAACTTACTGTCAACTCAATACTCACAAATGTCCATTCGTTATTACTAATTGCAGCGCTGACAACAGTATCGTAACTACCATCAGATTTGCGATTATATAACCCTAATTTAGCAGTACCTGATATGGCTCTGACCCAACAGCAGAAATATATTACATCTTTAGTGTCCCATATAAATGTGGTCTTGCTCAAAGTAAATTCGGCGTAAAACTGCTTTGCTGACTCTGAAATAGCGGTTAATCGTTGAACGCCTTCTGTAAAAGTATATTCTGAAACACCAGCGCTGGGGCTTAACCCATCTGCTAGTCCATCGCCGTCTGAATCCATTGGGAAGTTTCCAAGCTCCCCAACCATATTCACTATAATAGGATTCCTATCAAACACAGCCTTAATTTCTGTAAAAAATCCGTGTTGTTGCACAAATATATCCATCTGCTCTTTAGTCGGCTCATTCCCTGCACCGAATGTGGCTGTAAGGTCAATTACCATTATATCATCAACATAGTATTCTGTAGTAGATGAAGCGCTTGTGTTCACTACCAAAGTTATTCCACCATCAACGGCATCCCTAATTAAAGACCCAAACACCCATGTATCCAATGGAGCCGCATTCAGCACAACTTTGTTTACAACTTGCAAAGCATTCTTCCATGTAGATGAGAATGGATAATAATCAAATGCTCTTAGCACTTCACTTGCTGAGCCAGATGCTCTTAATGCCCACCCGCAACAATAAATCTTATTTCCATTTTGAAAAGCAATATGTTGTTTTATATCACCTGCGCTTGAATTTGTTAATATACGAGCTGATTTATTACCTGAATGACTCTTTGCAGTAGATACAGTTATAGTATCAGGCGTGGTTGTAGTCCAATTTATATCGCCTTCATTTTCAAAGCTACCCTTAGAAAGCAAATTAATAATTGTACGTGGATTACTCTTGCCATACACCCCTGCCCAATCAGTAAGTTTATTACAACCATTATCTAAATCAGGGTCAACATAAAAAATACATTTTGGAGGTAATTCGATAGGATGTACTTGAGGGGTTTTATATTTACCCATACTATTACACCTCACGCAATCTTAAAGTCGCTGTAAACCCATCAGCTATACCTAAATTAATGTCATTTGATAACACAAATCTTACACTTTCGCCACAAAAAATACCATGTATATATTTACTTTGACATTCATTAGCCGGAAAGCTTAATTGAGTAATAAGTGAATATCTGTCCTGTCCTCCTAGATTTAAAGCTTTTGTATATATCTTCACTGTTATGGACGTAACAGTTGAAGGATTATACAATGTTAGCATATATTCTCCCAATGTTAAATCAGGCTTAGTAAAATCAATATTAACTGGTGTATTAGCTGCAGTATTATTTGCCCATGTTGCTGTTTTATCACTTTCAACCTGCTTTCCTGATAATACTGTTGAATTTGTTAAAGAACCTTTTTCATTTACTAAAACTTTTTTAGTATTACCGTTTATGGTATATCCAAGAATTTCTTCAGCCAACAGAACCACCTTCTTTGGTTTTTGTCTCAGACAGTTTAATAACTATATCACCTTTATTTAGTCCTTTAACATCAATGCTCTTTTCTTCAGCTAATTTTCTAAGTTCGTCTACCTTCATGTTCTTATATTCAAATTTCTGATCCTGGGGCATATCGTGTGAATGATCTACAAGCGTATTTTCAGAGGATTTTTGCTCCGGCTCCGGCAGCGGATTATTTTTATATGCACAATTATTATGGTGTGCAGCAAAACTCTCATTTGTATAAAAATCAATATGACAATATGGACATTTTGACATATTTTTTTCACTCCTTATAAAAAATCTGATACGGGAATCGAAGTACAATTCCCATATCAGTCAGTTTATTTTATCCCAACAGTCTGGCAGCAAGCTCTCTTGTGAGAGTTTTTACTCCACAAATCATATCGATACTGATTACATCTTTTTTGTACTGGCTGTTGTAATCATATATAACTCTGAGGCCAAATCCGTTATAATTAACAATTGCTTTTTGCTCTGAGCTTAAGCCCATTGGTAAAGCAAGAGGCCTTGTAACGAGAGCAAACGCATTTTTGTGAAATGCTAAATTGGCTGTATGGCTTCCAATTATAGTCACAACTTTGTCGTTCGCAAATCCACCTACTGGAGCAGCCGGGTAGAATTTAACAGTTATCTCTCCTGCAGCAACCGCAGCATCCTCTGTTACTACATAGCTGCCAGACGTATCTGCAACAGTAAATATATCACCTTTCTTTAATGTTCCTGCTATGTTAGCACCATCAAATACTGCTGTTGTTGCTCCGGCTGCAACGGCTCCTTTAATTGTAATGCCAGGAGCATCAGCAGCAAGTGTACCTTTTGTATGCTTCCGTATATTCTGATCGATGTGAAAGTCCAAACCGAATTTTCTTCCCAGAGAACCTTCCCGTAAAGCAGTCCCATTATCTCCGACTTTTTCTGCTTCATGAAATGTTGACAGCTGTGATAATTTATTGTCTGCAGAAGAATCAATTACACAACGCCTGTTAAGGAAAGGAACCATATTATCATTCAACTTCTGTCTTACTCCTGTTATATCTTCAATCTTAGATGGAGTTGTCCCTGCTGTTCCGTAATAGTAAGGGATATCAACATACAAACTGGTCAAATATTGATCGACTTTCTGTGCAAATGATTCCATAGCCGGAGCAATGAGCTGTTCACTGAACTTCTGAATGCTGAAGGATAACTGCTCAGATGTTACTTCAAATGAAACATCCAAAAGTTTATCCATTACAACTTCAACTTCACTTTCAACTGCATCCTGGATTTGAATTCCGTTATTCCTATCAAATTCTTTTGCTTCAAATGTTGCCGGCTTTTTAACCTTGATTTTTGTACCAACACCTGATACAAATTCATCGGAATAATCCCTATGTACAAGGTTTGCCATAACAGCGTTGTTTGACAACAACATCAAAGATTCCTTTGCTATTATTGTTGGGGTTATAAGAGTATTTCCCATTGATTATTACCTCCATTTATTATTTTCCTTGTCTTGCTTTGATATAATCCTCCATTGAAGCTTTTTCAAGGTCTTCATTTCCATTTGAACCAGAACCGCCTTTATATGGTTCACGTCCATTTCCCTTGAATTTTTCTTCAACAGCCTTTTGCATGCTTGCAGACCAAACCGTTTCAAACTTCTGGAGATTCTCTAACGTTTTATTTTCATCTTCTCCTAAAAAGTAGTCAGCCAGATCATGCGGAAGGCCTTTAGAAGTCAGATGTGAAATTGCCTTGTTTTTTAGCTCAGACCTAATCCTTGACTTCTTTTCATTTTCCAATTCAACCTCAAGGGCTTTAAGCCTTTTTTGCTCCTCAGTTTCTGCAGGATACCGTTTAGATATTTCTTCATCAATGAATTTAGGCATATTTTCTTTTTGCCAAGCTTCAAGCGATTTTTTGAAATGTGTGTCTTTTTCTTGGTTTAGAAACTGTTTGCCCTCATCATTATTTGTAAGATAGTTAAGAACACTATCTTTAGTAATAAGGCTACCAAGAAAGTTTTTAACTTCATCGGTATCCTTATTAGTGTCCAAAAAAGCTTTTACTTCATTTAAATCCATCCAAAACACTCCTTTAAGGTATTTATAGTATTTATATAAACAGGTTTAACCTGTAATAAAGAAAATTATATGCGATGCAACTTCCAATCCTCATAATTTGTATATGGTATAATGCCATCTTCACGGGAACGCCTTACTTTTGGTTCATAACCTACAAGTTCAGCACGTATTGTGCATCTGCAATTAATATCTTCAGCTGGATCACCGAAGTGACCAGGAGCTTTTGCATGTAGTCTGCCAATATAAAACTCCTCATCTATTGCAACCTTCTGTCCATCCAATCTACCATGTGTATCCCTTACAGTACCATCTAAAGTTGCCATCCAGACTTTTACCATTTTAATTCCCTTATCTGCAGCATGCTGCATTGATGCAAGTCTTGATTCTTGTTGCACCCTATGAGCTTCAGTCTTAACAACTCTAATTGCTTTTTGTGCATCGCTTTCTAAAACGGTTTTAATTCTTTTTGCCATCCTTGGGTATGATTCACCTTGTACTAATCCCTGTGTTATTTGCTGCCTGACGTTGGTTATAATATTATCCCGGTTCTTTTCAAGCCGTTCATCTAATTTCATTCCAGACAAAGGATTTTGTATACTTGCCTTAATAACTTCAGGGTTTAACATACCGTAAGCAAGTTTAACCTGTGCTTCAGCTTCGATTGCAAAGGCTGTTCTGAAGAACGATTCTTCGTATACATCGCCAATCAATGTTTTTATTCTTTTGGCATTTGCACCAGTGAAATTGTATAACTCATCTCTTATTTCTTTTTCAAGATTTAAAAGCCGGTTATACTTTGTCATATCTGCATAAGTTAATGAGCCGTCCTGGCTGTACTTTTCATATATGTATGATAGGGAATTCCGAATTGATTTAAGTGATTCGGCATATGCCTGGACTAATTCTTTTTTGCATTGTTCAGTCATTTTATTTACTGCAATATCTGCATCATTAAAGTTTTTATCCATTGACATTATAAACACCCCTGCTTACACATTATCCAAGTCAACAGCATCTTCATTTTCTTGCTTAATTAAACTCAGTTCATAATCAACATCATCCACAAAGCTCAACAAGCTTAACCTTGTACGTTCTGACACAAGGCCTTTAAACTTTGATGTTGTTTCTGCTTCATCAAGTAGATTAAGCGGAAAATTACGTTTGAACATAAAGAAAATGTTCGTATAGTCAATGTTGATGCCTTTTTTATGCCATGCTGTGGTTAAAATTTTGAATTGCTGCCTGAGAGCTGCTGTAAATTTTCTTTCTGCAGTTATACATTTACTTTCAAGTCCAAACATCTTAAACTTCATTGCGATACCAGTAATTGTTCCGCCAAATGACTCATCATTAAAATTTACCGATTTAGCAAATCTTAATATGTTTTCTTCAAGCCTATTAAGATGATGTTCGATTACTGTGTCATTAAGAGTTTTTGTTATAAATTCTATTTTATCTTCTTTATCCAGTCCAAATGCTCCGGTTTTTCTTGCTGCTTTAATTACTTCAACTGTTGGTTCTGAACCGTAGAACGCCATATATGCAAGTCTGAATTGCTCCAGTTCACTGTTTACATCGCTTAATGTGTTATCATATCCGTCAATCAAATTCAAAACCTTTTCAACATCACCAAGCATTTCATCATTGTTAGGGAAGCATATCAGTGGCACATAATCAAACATATGAGGCTTTGGATTTATATCTTCGGATGTATCATAAATAAACTCACCTTTTTCATTTTCAATTAAGAAGGTGATATATTTATTGTCATACCATTCAACCTTAGTTCTTGTAAACGTTTTGTCATCTTCAGTTATTCTTACCGGATAATATCTCATAGCATACTGGAGTTCATTTATTGAGCCATCTTCAACGAAAATTGCTTCCCAAGGCTCTATGTTCATTATCTTTTCCTTACCTTCTCTGTCAATATACAATAGCCTTGCACCATAACCGCAAATAGCTGCTCTTTTAGCTGTCTCAGAATCAACATCGTCAATGTTGTTGCGGATATTGAAGTCTGATATAACACCTATATGCTTGTTATAAGTAACTTCATCTATTGTATCACCTTGCTTATACATATTTGGGTCAATATTGTATGTTATAGGCTTCCCGGCAAAGTACCCGATTTTAGTGTCGATTATGTCGCCAAAGAAGTCATTGTTAAGCTTGTTGTTAATTTTATTCTCATCCAAAAATTTACGTGAAAAGATAGGCACACCATTTTCAGTTGCTTTATAGCGTTCATAAAGTTTTTTCATTTTTATATGTCTTGCTTTGTGTTCTTTGAGTAAGTCTTTGATAATTTTGCTATAATCTTTTTCAGCAGCCTGCAGAATATTATAAATGGTTGAAACATCCACAAATACACCCCCTTAGTATAATCCTTGAATTGCTCTTACTTTTTTCCTGTTACCACCATCAATTTTTTCAGCAAGCCCAGTCAAAGCATCAGGAGCACAGTCATGTGCATTTTTGCCTTTAGCTTGATACTTCATCAGGTCAGTATAAAACTTGGGCCACCGAATTGCCCAGTTAACAGGAAAATATATATGTTCCATTACAAACGTTGAATTAGATATTATTCTTGATATTTTATTTTTACTTTGATGAAACCACTTAATAATAACCTTTCGGGTTTTATACTTTTCCCAGATTAACCTTTCAACATTTCTGGCAAAACCACGGCCTCCATTATTACTTTCTATCCAGGCTATATTTACATTGTTCTCAACAAGCAGTTTGGCATTGTCCGGCTCAGTAACTTCCATTGGTTTATCACTATAATATACATCAATAACATAACCTTCATTGTTGTATATAGCTGCAGCAATTGTACATGTAAAGTCTGCACCTGTATCAGCTGTGTCGGTATAACTTATGATCTGTTGATATATTAAATTTCCATTACTATCTGTAGGTAAATCAACATATGTTTTGAATGATGAATACAGTCGACCTTGTACATCTATGGGCTCTTGTTGATAGTTCGCCTGTGCAATTTCTGTTGACATCTTCCCAGGCTTTGTTTTATCTTTATAACTTTTGTAACTTAATAACTCAGGGCAAAGCATTTCTTGTTTTTCTTCATTCAGACATGCTTTTAATCTTAATTCAAACCATTCTTCCGGTTCTAGTTCAAGCAATCTACCACATAAATCCTTTGTACTCCACCTGGTCATTATGATAATTTGTATTGCATTTTCCTCAAGCCTGGAGAGGAAAGTATCTGTATACCAATTCCAGTGTCCTTCAAGCAGATTTTCATTTGCTGCTTCAGCTGCATTTTTTATCTGATCATCGATGATACCAATATTACAACCAACACCTGTAACAGTACCATTAAATGATGTAGCCAAATAGTTGAAAAATTGCCCTTCAAGTGACCACATCATTGTCGATGCATCACCATATTTAATCTTTGTCGTTGGGAATACATCGCTGAATATATTGATTTTAGGATCAACTTTTGTTGCATCAATTCCATCTCTTACAGCTTTACCAAACCTTGATGCAAGAGTTTCGTTATATGAGCAGCTTATTATTCTGTTTTCGTTGTTTTTGCCGAAAGCCCACTGGGCAAACATTGTTGCTGAAAATGACTTTCCATGTCGGGGAGGTTCGTTAAGTATAAGCTTTTTACAAACTATGTAGTCAGATAATCCTTCAGTCGTCTCAACGATCTGCCACTGATCAGCAGGATTGTATTTTATAATTCTACCTTCCAAGAGTGCCTGGAAGGTATCGCTAATCTGCTTAAGATGCCAGCGGGAGTCCTTGAAAAATTTTGGGTGAATAAGCTTGCAGTATTCCCATAAAGATTGTCGTGCATTAGCATGTTTATCACTTTCAGGGTTTTTCTTAGCATCAATAGTTTTTTTTATAAACAAACTGCTATTTATCTTTTTTTCACTCATAAGACCACCTATTTTTTGCTTTTATTCTCCCAAAATGGATGATTTCTTTTCTGAAGATGCCAGCAACCTCTTTCAATACATTTTTTCTTTTTAATCATTTTTACCGACATATGCCGTTTGTGATATTTGCAATATGCACAAGGATTATTTATCCAGTTCATTTTTATCACATCCTCACCGGCATTTGCTTTTTGGCTTACCACACCTGCAACACCTGTATCCACGTCCGGGGAAAAACTTTATCTTATGTTTTAAAAACAGAAAACATTTCTTCATAAATTCCTCCAATTAAAAAACAGGGTTCCCGGTAACCCTGTTTATTCTATGTAAATTTAATAAGTTGCTTATCCGGGTCACAACTTATTTATTTGGGGTCAGCTTTACTTATTTCATCTAAAAAAGTATTAATTTTATCTTTTGGTATGATGTAGCAGTTTTCAATATTGACTTCTGTAAGTTTGTTATCCTCAAACACTAAAATCTGATTGTCACAAAACACATAATTGTTATTAAATTTAATAGTTACTCCATTGGCTGTTTTACCATTATTCATAAGTATTTCACCTCCAAAAAAAGGGGATATCCTTCAATATGTTTTTTTTATGTGGGCAGGCTTCGCCATTTGGGTTTCATTCATCCCAAAATTATTACCTCCCATTATGACATATAAGCTTTCATCATACGACGAATCAGTATTACAAAGCTTATATTTTATTTGCGTTTTTAAGCCGTTTTTATTTTTATACGGCTTATGTATTAACTTTTGTTTTTAAACGGTAATTAAACGAATTTAAACGGGTTTTAAACGGGGTTATTATATTAACTCAACCCTCACTTTTTTCAATTACATTTACAGCTAATTCAACTACTCTTGGTTCACCCATTAATTCTATATTTACCTTTGCTCTCATGCGCCTGGCATCAAGCTTAACAATTCTACCTTCAAGCCCTAACAGTGGCCCTGATTTTACAGTTATTTTTCCACCTTCAATAAATATCTCTGATAATCCAAGAGGATCACCGTCTTGAGTAAGTCTAAGTAATAATGTTGTTTGTTCTTCTCTTATAAATACTGGACCATTTTCATCCCCAAGAATTTTTATTATGCCAGGTACACCTTTTACCAAATAATAGGTAGCTGTATCTTTCATATCAGTATAAAGAAAAACATAACCTTGCATTAATACTCTTTTTTTACTGTGCCAAATTCCGTTTTTGCGTTCTTTCATAATTCTTGTAGGAACAATAGCTTTAATTCCTTTTGAACGGATTTGGTTCATGATGTCTTCTTCTTTACCCGTTAAAACTTGAATTACATACCAATTCATATTGCTTACCTCAATGTCTTTTCCGCTTCAGCTCCTTGCTCAAGCTGTTTTTTAGCTACATCATAAACCTTATCGTATACATCAGGATGCTCTCTTCCCAAAGTGTCAAACAATTTATCAAGTACAGCTTGCATACCGTTTTCTTCTTTTGTCTTGATAGAACTGTCAGTACGTCTTTTGTATGTTTTTGTTCTTGCAAGACTCATAATGTCTCTTACTGCATTCCCAATACTCATTTCATCCCATTGATCATCCGGCGCTGCCATTATTCTTTCCATGAGTTTCTGTGCAACTATTGACATTAACACTTCCACATAATCAAGTTCAGGATACTTACTCATAGCTTCAGTAATTCTTCTGAGATTTTCCTGATTCATTACAGCCATCTGTAAATCTGCATTTAATCTTCTTGCATACCGGAAAACTGCGCTGAAGGAAATATCAAATCCATGTTCCTTTATAAAGTCGCTTATATCCTGATATGTGTATTCTTGCGGTGTCATTATCATCTGTTCGACAGATGACTTGAGCTCAGGAGGGAGGCTTGCTATTTTACAC
>ENA-UOYA01002463-UOYA01002463.1-activated-sludge-metagenome-genome-assembly--contig:-NODE-2463-length-17829-cov-4.310453_pt1 | contig 17829 bp, 13 predicted proteins | sample MGYA00238163_ERZ764804 | MGnify/ENA primary metagenome ERZ764804 (study PRJEB28919, sample SAMN05720223) | activated sludge metagenome | isolation source: Anaerobic digester | place: Hong Kong... | reverse complement strand
CCTCCATATAGCGCCTGATCACATCTATCGTAGAATCCAAATGCCAAAGAACATCCGAATCTGTAAATCTCAAAACATTTAGTCCCAGTTGATTCAACCTGCGCTCCTTTTCAACATCCCTACTGCCAGTTTCAGGATGGTCATGCGATTTCCCGTCTACCTCTATTACAAGTCGCAATTCATAACAAAAAAAGTCAGCGATATAGTGATCCAGGGGTTTTTGCCTGTGAAAATCGTACTTCCCTGCAAACCTCCCCTTTAGTTGTTTCCAAAGAATGATCTCAGATATTGTACTGTTATTTCTTAATTGACGGGCTAATTCTTTCAATGAAGGATCATACCAAATGATTGTACGCCTGGAAGACACACCCCCAACCCCTCTCAAGAGGGGATTTTTGCTTCCTTGTTTCGCCCCCGGATCATCCCATTCTTCATCGGTCTTTTGTAACACAGTTTGCGGGTTGATAGACCGTAAAAGTACACGCTCTCATGGCCCAGTCAAGTTCATAACAACTACCGCTAACCGTTATTTCCTCCATTGTATCCGGTCAAATTACCTATATAATATGCAGTAAATCAAGGAAATGCCTTTCCGGATGGCAGGAACCCATTCTTATTTCAGTTGTCCCTGCTGTTCTCCTGAAGCACACAATAATAGCAATTTGCATACGTTAACCATTGACAAACCTGTTGAATATGAGTACACAAGTCAACCAAACACCGCTGCTGATCCGTATTGTCAGAAACTTCATCCAGAAATTACGTCAGAACCCCGATGTTTACCCGATAAAATATTATAAAAAGGGACAGCGTATGCGCCGAAGCGGGTACCGGGTGTAAGTGAAAGCGCGCTTATCCTGTGGATTTTACTGTTTTTAAAATTCAGTGAAAGCGCGATTGCCCGGGAAATAGGGGTTAAATACTTTTGATACATGAACCTCTCGAACCTCTATAACCCCAAAATCCAAATTGTATGAAAACCTATGTACACAAACCACAAGGCTTGGCGGCCCTGGCAAAAGCGTTCGCCAATGCACTAAACAGCTTGTTCTTCTCAGACGACAGCCGGGAATTTCAACGCTTGAAAAATTTCATCGCGTCTTAAGCAAGTTTTATACCTCGATCCCAGGTTCCCTTACGGTAAAACGTAGGGGAATTTTTTTTCTTGATTTGTAAGGATCAATATCAGGTTATCAACTGAAAAGATATTCCACGTCGGCCCTTGTAAGCGCTTTCACAAATCCGTTGTCATCGGCTATGAGTTCCTTGGCCAGCAGTCGTTTCTTTTCCTGTAACTGCAGGATCTTGTCCTCTATGGTATCCACACAGATCATACGGTAGGCGAAAATGTTCTTTGTCTGGCCGATCCTGTGTGTCCGGTCGATTGCCTGTTGCTCTACCGCAGGATTCCACCAGGGATCTACGATATAGACGTAATCGGCGGCCGTCAGGTTCAAGCCCACACCGCCCGCCTTTAGTGAAATCAGGAAGACGCGGCAATCATCATTGTTCTGGAAATTCTGAACCGCCCTTTCCCTTTCTACCGGCGAGGTGCTTCCGTCAAAATATTCAAAGGGAACGCCGTCCTCCGTCAGTTTTTTCCTGATCAGGTCGAGCATCCCCAGGAATTGTGAAAACACCAGCGCCTTATGTTCGCCGATATTTTCTTCGATCTCCCTGGCCAGTTCATCCAGTTTGATCGAGTGGTTAGGGTATTTTTCCTCCTCGTTGAGGATGGCCGGGCTATCGCAGATCTGACGTAGTTTCATCAGGCCCTGCAGGATGGTTAGTTGCGATTTATCAATGCCCTGCTCGTCGATCGTTCCGAGGATCTTATCGCGGTATAGGTTACGGTATGCCTCGTAAATGCGCCTTTGCTCATTTTCCATCTCACAATACAGGATCGTCTCCGTTTTATCGGGCAGGTCTTTGGCCACCTGTTCCTTGGTACGCCGGAGGATGAAGGGGAAAAGTAATTTTCGCAAGTGGTCTTTCTGATCCTTTTCGCCAAACTTATCGATTGGTGTGGCAAATTCGTTGCGGAAAAACTCCACACTGCCCAGCAGCCCCGGATTCAGGAAGTTCATCTGGGCATAGATATCAAACGTATTATTCTGCAGTGGGGTACCGCTCATGCATAACCGATTTTTACCAACCAGCAGAGAGGCTGCCTTGGTCACTTTGGATGAAGGGTTTTTGATGGCCTGGCTTTCATCCAGCACAATGTAATCAAACAACACTTTCATCAGCAGCTGTATATCGCTTCGCAATGTACCATAGGTGGTGATGATGATATTGTTCTTCTGCAGTTCTTCCACATCACGGCTCCTGGTGTTACCATGATGGATATGATAGGTCAGCGCCGGCGTGAATTTCCTTATCTCATTCTGCCAGTTATAGATCAGGGTGGTCGGGCATATCACGATCGCCTTCAGATTACCTTCGTTTTGCTGACGGTAATGGTCCATCATGGTCAGGGCCTGGATCGTTTTACCCAAACCCATATCGTCGGCAAGGATACCGCCCCAACCTACATCATTCAGGTAATTCAGCCACTGGAAGCCAGATAACTGGTAAGGTCGCAGGATGGGCTGCAGGTATTGGGGGGCCTGTACTTCCGGTATGTGCTTGAATTCCCTCAGCCGTTCAAATTTCTCATCAAGCGCAAAGCTGATCTCAGTTTCATCCCGGTTTTCATATAACTCATCGATCACGCTCATATGGTAGCGCGACAGGCGGAGTTTGTCATGCCTGCCATCGCCCACCTTGAACAGGAGCGCATAACGTTTCAGCCATTCATCAGGCAGTATCCCTAGTGTGCCATCGCCCAATTGCACAAATGACTGTTTGCCCGCCAACGCTTTTTTAATATCGGCAATGCCTACACGCTGTTCTCCGAATTCGATCTCCACTTTTGCGTCAAACCAATCGAGCCCGCTGCTGACGTGGATATGCGTATTGGGCCGGGCGGTATTGAACCGAAAGTTTTTCAGCGCCTCGAATCCGAACACCGGTATCTTCATCTCCTTCATGGCATCCACAAACAGGAAGAACCAGTTGTTGCGGAGTACATCCACGCCTTTCAGCACCAGGCTGTTGGTTTCTTCCTGCTTCACAAATTGCGAATGCAGGCTTTCGAGCTGGTGGATGAAATTCTCCTCTGCTTCCCGGTTTCGATGTATGATCAGTATCTTATCTTCGCCGGGTATGGTGATGGTGGATTTGTCTGAGTGACGTGCTTCATGTCCCTGGTAAACAAATACAGGCTGAAACACCAGGTACTCACCCTTTTCCAGCAATGTCAGCCTGATATCGGGATTGACGGATTTGACTTCCTTGACCAGGGAGCGGTCGAATTCCACCTGGTACTCCTTTGTCAGCGGTAATATGACCTGCTGCATCTTTTCCGTCCAGTTCGACTTGTTGAGCCTCACATTTCCATCACGCAGGAACTTTGATGCCTGCATAACGTCCTCTGGTTTGTGCCAGAGATACAAGGTCTGGTCGTACAGAAAAACCAGGTTGCTGTCACATTCGTTTTTTTGAATGGGCACGGTTTGCCCGTTCAGTTTTACCTGGCAGGTGAGTTCGAGCTGCTCTCCGTTGCTGGTCACTTTAAAAAGAGGCGAGATCGGTGAGGCGCTGAGTTCAACGTCTAACAGGTTGGCCGTTTTGTAGGCCGATTTTTTGGGAAGGAGGAATGCAAATGGGTTGTCGGCCTGCTCCTCAAACATTTTTTTCAGTTTCGGATGCAGGTACTCGGCTATGAGCGCCTGCGTTTCCTCGGGAAGGTCTTCGCCTTCGGTATGGATGATGTTTTCCCATATCCCGCTAAAAGGGGAATTGCGGTTCAGGTATTTATTGATCTCCGGATCCTGCAGTTTCCTGATTTGCTGAAACAATTGTTTGTCATCCTCGCTGAATGGTTCGGTATTGACGAACTTGGTCAGGTCGATCGCTTCAATTTTTCCAAGAAATTTTTTCTGTTCCTCATCCGTCTCCCCCTGTACTGCTTGTACGGTAAACCCGGGGTATGTTTTTGCGTTGAAATTAAATACAAGACCCAGGCGGCGCGTGACCGTTTCTTCTTCCGTTTCTTCCGGCGCGGCGGCCTGTATCATCACCGCGGGCGCGGTAACCCTTGTTTCCGGCACTGCCGCAACTTTCCGTATCGTTGGGTCGAGGAGTTTCAGGAATGGCTTTCCTTCCTTGTATGAAAATTCAAACTTTCCCGTCAGGTCGTCTTGCAGGCTGTACCCGTACATCTGCAACAGTTTGTTCTTTTCTTTGTCCCAGTTTCGGATACTGTCAAAATAATTCGGACCGTAAGCATTCAGAAGCTGAAGGAAAAGAAGTGTTTTATGTTCGCAGAGCGGGTGCCTGGTTTCCCCGCAGGTGCAGGATGTATCAAAATTGCGCTCGTCGTTTTTCTGGATAACTATCGGATACGTATACCCGTTATAAATAAGCTCCGCTTCCACACGCTCGTCCCTGGCCAGGGTAATGTTGGCCTTTGTGCTCCTAAGCATGTTTTCAGCTTCTTCATAAATGGCCGGTGACGACAACATCCGGATCATTTTCAGGTCAATGATTTTCATCCGGATCACGGTATGGTACTGGTTGTATTCAATGTCCGTACCGCCCAGCATGTTCTTTTCGGCCATATCCTGCAACCGGAAGAGCGCGGCGGCCTCGTGTTTGCAGATATCGCCCAGGTTATACGGGCAACCGCAACGAAGTGTCATCCTCTTGGGGTCGGCATATTTCTGGATATACACTTTATAAAAAGTATTGTATGTATCATCCTTGACCCGGAATACGATGCCCCCCATCAATTCATCATGTTCCACCAATTCCACAAAGCCCATGGTGTGAATTTTCTTTCCCCTCCTGATGACCTCGTCGGACCCGTTATTGTAGATGTGCTTGGTAATATGCGTTAATGCCAATGTTCAGGTACTTTGATGAAAAATAAGGAATAATATCGGCTATGCCTGACAGTTAGTTATCACGACCGTTGATCAGAAAAGGCCAATTTGCAAAAGTAAAGGAAAATAACTGAGCGGCGGAATCATTCAGGATACATTGTGGAAAATTATGGCCGCGTTAACATCCGCCGGCGTAGTTGCAGATAGGCGTAACGATGGTTGTTCTGGCATGTTTGATCCCGTCAGCTGACCGCTTTTGAGGCTGCCACCCGGTTACCGTTGACGAGTTTGCCGTTTTCGTACACCGGAAGGGCGTTTACGGTATTCGGTTGCAAACAAAAACGAATGTCCTTTTCGAGTCCGAAGCCCATCAGGCGCTGATAATGAGATGCGTTGCGCGCCTGCATGAACCCAAACATATCGGGTTCTGCGGCTTTGTAGAGGGTATGGGCAAGTTGCGATGCATCGCAATTGATACTGTATTGTTCCCCGATCCGATCAATAACGGCTCCGGCAAACAGGGTGTCTTCCATATTCACGCGGTCTTTCCAGGCCGCACAGGCCAGGATCACGGGTTTTTTCTTTTTTTGGAGATAGGCGCAGACGGCATCCAAATTTGAAAAGGAACCGGTAATGATATCCGTAGCGCCTTTATCGAGGGCCATGTGCAGCAACTTGGTGCCGTTGGTGGTGGTCAATACCAGCGTTTTGCCCTGTATGAACGAAGGGGGATATTCAAAGGGAGAATTGCCGTGTTGCAGTCCTTCGGCCACTTTACCATCGCGTTCGCCGGCGGTGATGGCATCAATTTGTTTACCGATCCGGATGCATTCGGCCACACTGTCGACCGGAATAATGCACTTGGCGCCGTTTTCCATAGCGCTGGCGATCGTTGATGTTGCCCGTAGGATGTCGATGATGACCACCACACAGTTGCTCACATCATACAAATGCAGGAGAGCGGGCGAAAGGATCGTATATAGTGCAGGTTTCTTTTTTTCTGGCATGTGTCAACAGCATTTTAACCCTTTCGGGGTTCTGATCAGGAAAAGGGAACTTTAACTACCATGGCTTTTACCGGGTTATTCCTGATCTCAATGAAGATCTCCGTAGCGATCGGCGCATAAGCCGTTTGAACATACCCCATGCCGATGGCCTTACCCAAGGTGGGCGATTGGGTGCCTGAAGTAACTTCTCCGATCTTTTCACCGGCGGCGTTTAGAATGGGATACCCATGACGGGCAATACCTCTTTCCGTCATCACAAATCCAACCAGCTTTCGGCTGACACCCTCGGCCTTTTGCTTTTCAAACCTGGGGCGTGATATGAATTCCTTGGTAAACTTGGTGATCCAGCCGAGCCCTGCTTCCAGTGGAGACGTTTGGTCGTCTATGTCGTTCCCATACAGGCAAAAGCCCATTTCCAGCCTCAGCGTATCCCTGGCGCCCAGCCCGACCGGGCGTATGCCCTGTGCCTTGCCGGCTTCAAAAATGGCATCCCAGATCTTATCGGCGGCACCATCCTTATCTTCAAAATATATTTCAACTCCGCCTGCACCGGTATACCCGGTGGCGCTGATGAGTACGTTATCCACTCCGGCAAAACGTCCCTTAACGAAAGTATAATACTTGAGATTGAGGATATCCATTTCCGTTAGTGGCTGAAGTATTTTTGTTGCCTGCGGGCCCTGAATGGCCAGCAAGCCCGTCCTCTCTGATATATTTTCCATCGATGCGCCTTCCGTATTATGCTGGCTGATCCAGTTCCAGTCTTTGTCGATATTTCCCGCATTCACCACCAGCATATACACTTTGTTTTCCTCAATACAGTACACCAGCAGGTCGTCCACGATGCCTCCTTCTTCGTTGGGCATGCAACTGTACTGTGCCATGCCGGCTTTCAGTTTGGCCGCGTCATTGGTGGTGATTCGCTGTATGAGGTCCAGCGCATGGGGTCCCTTTACAATGAATTCCCCCATATGACTGACATCAAAAACCCCGGCATTGTTTCTGACCGAAGCGTGTTCTTCATTGATGCCGCTATAGGAGATCGGCATATTGAATCCGGCGAATTCGGCCATTTTGGCGCCCAGGGCTATGTGTTTATTGGTGAAGGGGGTTTGCTTCATGTAAAAAATTTAGGTGGCAAAAGTAAATGAAATGCTGCAGGAATCACGCAGGCCATATCCCCATTTTCAGGGTGAGGGGAAATCGGACGGTTCGTTTTTCGCCGGCGGGCCAATGAGATTGCAGGGTAAGTATGGTTTCCCGTACGGGATCGTATGTCGACTGCAACCGGTAATGTTGCAGGGCGCTCCAGGTAGAAAGGAATCCTTCCAGTTGCGCGATCGTCCACTCAACTTCCATGGTAAATCCAGGGTCGGGTATCAATTCAACCGGGAAGTTGAAATCCGCATACCCGTTATCTACATGTTTTCTTTCCGCATCCCAAAAGGGGCCCAGGATGTCGTTATACAACCGGCCGATCTGTTTGTCAACCACTGCGTCCACCTGTAAAAGCCCGTAAACCCAGGTGGCGAGCACGCCGCCGGGAACGGTCACCCGCCGGGCCTCTTCAAAAAAACCCTCCGTATCAAACCAGTGCAGCGCCTGGGAGGCGGTCACCAGGCTCACGGAATGGTCATGCAGGCTCGTCCTTCCTTCCGGCTCAACCCGGTAGCTGATCTTTGGAGAGGGTACGGCATACAGGAGTTGGCGCCGGCTGATATCTGTGGCTATGACATGATCAAAATAACGTGAAAGTATAAACGCTGTTTGCCCGTTTCCGGTTCCGCAATCCCAGGCCAGCTCTCTGCCGGGTACAAACCGTAGTATGTGGTCGAACAGTGCCTGCGGATATTGCGGCCTGTATTGTGCATACCCTTCTGCCTGCCTGGAAAAAAGGTCTTTCATGTGGATATAAATGTAAGAAGATTAACGTGGAAAGTCTGCGGTTCTCCGTTATTCTTTGTTGTTCTGATTAAAACACAGGATCCCCGGTATAAAAAAAGATCCGCCTTTCGGCAGGATCTCTTTTGACTTCCACTCAACTTCGAAACTAGGTTAGTAAACCACCAGCATGGGACTGTACGTCATCAGGCTGCTGGTTTGCAGGCTTTTTTTGTTGTCAACCCTGGCTTGAAGTTTATTCAATTGCCTGTCTATGTTCTCCTTGACGCGTTGTAAAGAATCTTTCACTCGCTGTTGCTCCAGTTCCAGTTTCAATTTCAGGGAATCAACGACCGGTATGGATGGATTATCATAGCGGTAGTTATCCGGTGACCGGAACCCTTCAGGGTTGTCTTCATTTTTATTTTCCGAATGTTTCCAGGTATCCGCGGGTGTTCCGTCGAGCGTATACAGGCCATCTGCCTTCATGATATAGTCTATGCCGAAATCCCATCCCTGTTCCGCGTCTTCGATGTCAATATCCCAGTTGTTTTCATTCGTCCAGGGTCCGTCAAAACGCACGTTATGCCACCATCCGATACTCTTATCGATCCTCACTTGTTTTCCCACGGGCACATACACTGTTAAAATGATATGCTGGTTACGGAATTTATCTTTCCGCGTGATGGGGATACCGCGATCAAGTAACAGGATACTGTCTTGCTGAACCACGTTGAACTGTATCATCGATGCCAGCGTATCGGCATACCTGCGGGTATTTCCATTGGCCATTTTCAGCATGGTTACACGGAAGCTGTCGTTTTTAGACCTTACGATATTGACCCGGACGTTCCTGACCAATACCGTATCTTCTTCCAGGCTTTCAAACGGCTCGATCCTGAACCAACGGTTCCTGTAGTACTTTTGATCGGAACGCAGGGAAGTGATCTCCAGCTTATTCACCCCGGGGTTGTTGAGGGCCACTTCTTCTTCCCTCAGGGTATTGCCCGATTTGAAGTCGCGGCTGACAAAAGCGATCAGGCAGATGAAACAAACCCATCCGATCACCCATAAACCGATAAATGAAATGCGCATAGGTACGCTGTTACGCTTAATGCGTGCCAGTTTGCGGATCAGCCAGGTAATGATACCAATGATCGGTACGGCAATAAAGAAGATAAGCGTTCCCCAGGCAAAGACATTTTGCCAGCCTTCCCTGAGTATGAAATCTTTAACCGGAAACAGACCAATGGATACAATACCAAGTGCTATTAAAGCCATCACCAGGGCAAATACGATACTTCCAAGTATGAAATAGGCGAATATTTTAAAGATCAGGATGATCACATCGCCGAGCGACCTGCTTCCCCTGCGTGCTGCTGTGCGTATTTCGGAACCAATGATTTTACTTTTTTCCTGCGCCATGGCACCCGCTTCCTTACTGAACTTTTCGGCCCTTTGCTGTACTCCTTTCATTTCCTCCATGACCGTATTCTTGATGGAATTCATGTCCACCTTTTCTCCTTTCATTTCGAGTTTTTCGGAAGTGGTGATCGCTTCAGGAATTACCAGCCAGAGTATGATATATATAATCAGGGCGCCGGGGCTAAAACTCAGCCTGACAAAATCAGGGAAACCAAAATCGCCCCAATGGTTGTTCCACCTTGTTACAAAACTCAGAAAGGGCAGGAGGAACATCACCCTGGGTATCCAGGCATTGATCCCAAAATAGTTGCCGATACCGCTGCAAACACCCGCAATGATCTTATCGTCTCCATCACGGTATAGTTTCTTTCGCATCCCGCCAATTTCTTTGGTGGCCGTGCTGGGTACCGCTACCCAAAGGATCAGGTAGGGTATAAGGCCGAATCCGAATGACACAGCCAGGATAACAAAGATGATGCGCATGACAACCACATCTATCCCAAAGTAATTTGCCAGTCCGCTGCAGACGCCGCCAAATACCTTATCGTTTTCATCGCGGTATAATCTTTTGGGTTGACCGGTGGTTGAAGATTGCGACTGAAAAGAAGTTTCTGCCTCGGCAGCGCCCTGATTGTTCTTTTCATACGAACCTGCATCAGGCTCGGCTGGTTCAAAGTCTTCCGGACGGCCCATACTGCGGATGATGGCATGTACGTCTTCATCAGTAATACAGGTGGCACCGGCTTTCAGCCTCTCCTGAAAAAGTTCACCAATACGACTTTCGATGTCGTTGATGATCTCTTCCTTTCCTTCTTCATTGGCAAAGAAGCGATTCAGGCTATCCGTATATTGTTTTAAGATGTCAAAAGCAGTAACTTCTATGGGTACTACACGACCGTGGAAGTTGATATTGATGACTTGTTTCATGACTAGGTTTTGTTTTGTCAGGCTTATTGGGCCTGGTTTAGTTTGTTTCGTTAGTTGACGGAAACCAAAACATGGCTATACTTTGATTCCGGTTTATGTTGATGTTGTACTGGGTTGGGTAACGGCGGCTACGGCATTGGCCAGTTCGTTCCAGGTGGCTTCCAGTTCCTTATAGAAAGCGGCCCCCTTTTCCGTCAGGCTGAAATATTTTCTGGGTGGGCCGCTGCTGCTTTCTACCCATCGATAGGTGAGCAACTCCGCATTCTTAAGCCGGGTCAGCAGAGGATAGAGCGTTCCTTCGAAGATATTCAGGTTGGCCTCCTTCATTTTATCTATGATATCCGAAGGATACGCCTCCCCCTGTTTGATCACCGACAGGATGCAAAACTCAAGAACCCCTTTGCGCATCTGACTGGCTGTGTTATCGATATTCATTGGCTAAACATTTAAAAGATTCATGGCTATACTTTGTCTCCGGTTTCCTCCCGCCTTCCGGATCGACGGGTTCTCTCCATTGACAACACAAAGATAGGGGAATTTTAGTACTATGCAACACATAATACCTACTATTTAAAAGTAGCTTGCGGTGAATAGTTTTATAAATTTCATATTCGACTTAATATCAAATACTTATGAAATAATTTTTTTGATGCGCAGTGTCCGGGATTAGGATGAATGGTTATATATTGTGCCAAATGGCTTAGTGCGGAGAGATCATTTCAGTGAATTATATAGCTGTGTTAAATATAATATTTAGGGTTAACTTAGTTACAAACCCCTGTGTCCAATTGGTGGATAGCCCGATTGGGAATATCGCTTTGAACGTCTAAATTTTGAGTCATGAAAAGATTATTCTACCTGGCCTGCTCCTTTTGTATCCTGGTTTCCTGCAGTAAAAAAAATTATCTCGACAGGTCTGATGAAGATAAAGCCCTGCTTGATGCGGTTAAAAAGCTGAATAAGGAACCGGGAGATCAAAAAGCCCTTGAAGCCATACCGATCCTTTACAGTAATATCAAACAACAAAGGCTCAGCAAAATCAACTCCTATGGCAACTCGAACGAATTATCAAGATGGGATAAAATAGTGGGTCAGTATGAACAACTGCAGGCAGCCTATGATGCTATCAGCAGCTCTCCTGCCGCCGGCAAACTGGTTACCCCCGAAGATTTCAGCCAGGTATTGTCTGAACAAAAAAAGCTAGCTGCCGCCGATTATTATCAAAGTGCAGAAAATTATCTTTCAAGGAATGGAAGGGATAATGCTCGGAAAGCCTATTCCTATTTCAGGAAATCCGCCAAATTTATCCCGGGCTACCTGGATGCGCAAGCTAAAATGGAAGAAGCGTTTAAACAGGCGCAGGTAAAAGTGGTGATCAACCCGGTAGAAGATAATTCCTATTTCATGAACCGGGGTTGGGGATGGGGACCTAATTATAGTAATGAATATTTTCAGCAAACACTGCTTCGCGAACTTAACAGCCAGGGCGACAGGTTTCCGGCATTGTTTTATGCCGACTGGGAAGCCACACGGGACCGGATAGACGCTAATTGGGTGATCGACCTTCGCTTGCGCAATATGGATGTGCCCAATCCCTATACCAGGCAATATAACCGAACGTCCAGCGCTCGCGTGCAAATAGGAACGGATACGGCAGGCAGGCCCGTTTATCAAACTGTTTACGCCACACTCTATGTTACACAAATGAGTTTTACCGCCAGGGGCGAAATGGAAGTCCAGATCCGCGACATCCAGAACAGGAAAAACATCGGCTTCCGAAACTTTCGCGATGAGTACCACTGGGAAGAAGAACGTGCAACTTTTCGGGGTGATAGCCGGGCACTCTCTCCCGGAGACTGGCAGATCATCAACCGTTCCGGATTCAACACACCCCGGCAGGAAGATATCGTCAGGGAAATCTATCGGAGAATTTACCCTTCTGTAAAAAATTACATCATACAGAACTCAGACTGGTGATCATGACTCTGCTGCCAGGTTTCTCCAAGATCATGTCAATATATCAACGAAACAGGTTTATTGGAACAACCGGTAAATAATAAAGCTCATCAGGTAAGCCAATCCGGTCATATAGGCGAGTTGGATCATGGGCCATTTCCATGTTCTGGTCTCTCTTTTTACAACGGCGATCGTACTCATGCATTGCATGGCCAGTACATAAAATACCAGCAACGATAATCCGGTTGCCAGGTCATACACTTTTGATCCGTCTTCCCGTACGGCCGCATTCATTTTTTCCCTCAGCGTACTGCTGTTTTCATCTGAGCCCTCGCCCACGCTGTATAATGTGGCCATTGTTCCCACAAAAACTTCCCTGGCGGCAAATGAAGTGATCAGCGCTATGCCAATCTTCCAGTCATATCCCAATGGGGCAATGGCAGGTTCTATGGCTTTGCCAAGTTGACCCGCAAATGATGTTTGTAGTAAAGCCGCATTTTTCTGTCGTTCTAACTCTGCTGCCTTATCCGGACGGGCTTTGGTCATTTCCGCATATTGTTCTTTGACAGCCTCCATTTTTCCCGGTGGGCCGAAATGGCTTAATCCCCACAACAGCAAACTGATCACCATGATCACCTTTCCCGCATCATAGATAAAAATGCGGGCCTTTTCAATCATGGTCAACAGTACATTTTTCCATCTTGGATTCCGGTAAACGGGAAGTTCAAGGATGAAATAACTGCGCTCGGCCGATTGAATAAATCTTTTCATGACCCATGAAACCATCATGGCCATCACCGTTCCGAACAGATAGAGACACATCATCACCAGGCCCTGCAAACTGAGAAACCCGAAATATAATTTAGACGGGATGACGAGGGCGATCAATATAGTATATACGGGCAGGCGGGCGCTACAACTCATGAGCGGCGTAACCATGATCGTTAGTAAACGCTCTTTCCTGTTCTCAATATTTCTTGCACTCATAATGGCAGGAACGGCACACGCAAAACCACTGATCATCGGCATGACACTCTTGCCGTTCAGTCCAACTTTTCGCATGATCTTATCCGTCAGAAAGCTGATCCTGGCCATATATCCCGTGTCTTCCAGCAGGGTGATCAGTCCAAACAGTATCATGATCTGGGGAACAAAAACAAATATTCCGCTTAATCCCGCCACAAATCCATTAATGAACAGATCGCTGAACCAGTTGTCGGGCATGATGCCGCCAAGCGAGGATGCAAGCTGCCCGAATATCCATTCAATGCCATCCATCGGATAGCTGGCAACCCAGAAAACACTTTGAAATAAAAGGAACAGTACAGTAAACAAAATGAGGTAACCCCATGTACGGTGAAGGAGTATGTTGTCGAGCTTTTCGGTAAACAGGGATTTCTGAAGCGGGTCGCTCTCCACAACGGTCTGCTGCATTATATGTTTGATCCTTGCATAGCGCTGCATAATTTCTTCCGCCTGCGTTTTGGTTGGATTGAACTGGTTCCTGCGTTCGATGGATTCAATCTTTTCCTGCATGCCGGCATCAAGTAGTAAATCCTCATGATGGATGAGGTAATGAATGCCGGTATAGGGGCTGATCTCCGGTAATAACTGCCTGATCTCGGCGAGCGAGCCTCCGCCCAGTTCCCGAAGGTCAATAAAATCGCGGGGGGGTGCCTGGTTCAGGTTGGAAACGGTCAGTTCAAGCGCTTTTTTTAACGCAGTGATCCCTTTGTTTTTTCTCGGATTGACCGCAACGATGGGTACGCCCAGTTCTCTTTCCAGCCCGGGTATATCGATTTGGGTTCCTTTGTTCCTGGCGATGTCGGTCATGGTAAGGGCCACCACCACCGGTATTTTAAGGTCGATGATCTGTGAACAAAACAGCAGGTTACGCCGCAGGTTGCTGGAATCGGCCACCAGTAGAATGACATCAGGTTTAATGTGTTCGTCCTGGTTCAGCAGCACCTTATATGCCACCCATTCATCCGCCCTTTTGGGGTACAGGCTGTAGGTGCCGGGGAGATCGATAAACTCAACGGCCAGCCCCGGGCTTATCGAGGATGTGCCGGTTTTCTTATCCACCGTCACCCCGGGAAAATTTCCCACTTTTTGTTTAAGCCCGGTCAGGGCATTAAAAAGCGAGCTCTTCCCGCTATTGGGGTTACCTACCAGCGCTATTTGAATATGACGGTTCAGGCTTACTGTATTGTTAATGCTGGCAAAAGTACTACTTGCAGGCTATGCATATTTACGAATTAAAGAAAGATGGGTGTCCGTGACAGTCTATAATGGTCTTAACTTTGCCCTGAATTAAGCATATCCCATGAAGTATATTTTGATCCTGTTTCTGTTCAGTGGTTATCTGCTGCAGGCTCAGCCCCTGAATCGTAAAGACAAAAAAATGGTCAGTTGGCTCAAAGAAACGGTCGGGTTTCTTGCCGATGATCGCCTGGAAGGACGGCGTACAGGAACACCCGGTGAAGAACTTGCCTACAGGTATATTTCCCAACAATTCAACCAGATCGGCCTGGAGCCCCTGGGCGACCAAAACGGATATATCCAGCCCTTTGACGTGTACGACGGAAGGGCTATTGACAGTGTAAGCTCCCTTTTTATAAATGACGTTGCGCAGACATTACACACCGGCTTTTTTCCCATGGCCTACTCCGGCAACGTGAGTAACCTGTTATTGCCATCATACAGCGATCCGGGCGTTGAACTGATCGACCTGAAAGATGCCCTGGCAGAACAAAAGAGCAATCCGCATTTTGACCTGAAGGATTTCACACTGAACCGGTGCCGTGATGCTGAAAAGTCGGGGAAAAAACTGGTGATCATCAGCAACAGCAGCTCCGAAAAAGACGACCTGAAGTTTGAACCCATGGATAAAACCACCCGCCTGGGTATTCCCGTGATCTACATAAACGGGATACTCAATACGGCAGATATGGTGGGATCCGCAGGCGACAAACCGAAAAATAATATACGCCTTACCGTTAGTATACGTGACAAAAAAAGGACCGGGCATAACATTGTCGGATATATCAACAACAATGCCGCGCAAACCATCGTACTGGGTGCGCACTACGATCACCTGGGATATGGGGAGGACAAAAATTCTCTTTACGCGGGCACTTCACCGATGATCCATAACGGGGCAGATGATAATGCCAGCGGTACGGCCGCATTGATAGCCCTTGGTAAAAAAATCAAGTCGGGCTCATTGAAAAAATACAATTACCTCTTCGTGGCATTTTCCGGGGAAGAGCTCGGTCTCTACGGATCCAAATACTTCACAGAGCATAGCCCGGTCAACCTGAAGGACGTCAATTTCATGATCAATATGGATATGGTCGGCCGGTTGAATGACAGTACCCACGGCCTGACGGTGGGCGGCTATGGCACCTCTCCATCCTGGCAGGAAGTGATCCGTGTACCCGATGATTATTTTACAATCAAGATCGACAGCAGCGGCAGCGGACCGAGCGACCACACTTCTTTCTACAGGAAAGACATCCCTGTTCTGTTCTTTTTCACCGGAACACACTCCGATTATCACAAACCATCGGATGATGCCGACAAAATCAACTATACCGGGCAATTATCGATCATTAAATATATTTATCGTGTGCTTGAATGGGCTGAAAACAAAGAAAAACTGGCATTCACCAAAACAAGGGAAGCGGCAAGCACCGGAAAAAATTCATTCAAGGTAAGCCTGGGCATCATGCCCGATTATACGTTCAGTGGTACCGGCGTGCATGTGGATGGTATCAGCGAAGGAAAAGCCGCGCAGAAGGCCGGTATTAAAACAGGGGATGTGATCATCCAGCTGGGCCCTCATAAGGTAACCGACGTGCAGGAATATATGCAGGTGCTGGCCAAGTTTAATAAAGGCGATGCCACAACCGTAAAAATCAAACGGGGCACGGAAGAGCTGGAATTACCCATTCAGTTTTAATGATACGCGTTTCATTGGTTGCGGGAGTTCAACCAACAACACAATACGTTTGACATGAAACTCAAATTAGATAACGACATGATCGCCGAGGAGTTTTTTGAAAACTCCCACCTCCTTGGCATTGTCGCGCCGGTAAAAGATTATTTCTTCACCTGGCAGATCAACCAGCGCCTGGGTTTTCATTTCCGCCTCAATAATGAATGTGAGATCCAGTTGCGAAAGCGTAACCGGAACTATTTCTTTCCGGTCTATTCATACCCGCTGCCCGGCTGTTGCATCACACATTATATCTATAATAACCAACACGACGGGGAATACCTTCTCCCGGAATTCAAACACCTCGATTTCCTTTGGCTGATCAAGGGTGAACAGGGTGAGGAGATTGATCACAAAGAAGTGACCGTCGTTCAGCAAATGGTGAAACTGCTTCCCTTTGTGCAACTGGTGAACGAAATGACCAACGAGAAGATCAAAAACAAGACCCACCTGGTTTTTTAAATTCTACGTTCCCTTATTGTTATTGCCCGTAGGTGGGTAATGATTGAAAGGATTTCTAATCGAATGGCTTAAATAAATTAATCATGTGGACCAAACAAAACAACTCCCTGTATAAGAAATTCATTTTCCCTGATTTTTCCGGGGCTTTTGCCTTTATGACACGCGTGGCATTGCTTGCTGAAAAAATGAACCATCATCCCAGGTGGACCAATGTATATAATACTGTTGAGATCTGGCTTAACACGCACGATGCCGGGAATATGGTTACTGAAAAGGATGACATGCTGGCAAAGGAAATCGACAAACTATTGCAATAAACAAAGCCTGGCTTTCATTCCGACTGTATGCAGTCGAACCAAGGCGATCATCAATCCACTCTTTTGAGCCTCATCGTATCCCCTGAAGGGGAGTTTGAATGATCGACCAGGATCAGTGAACGGGCATTCAGTTCAATGATCTCCGCTTCGTTCGTCTTATCCTTATTCCCTTCCCTGTGTACGATGAGCGCCTTTCCTTCACGCGCTAACTCATACGTGCCGTAATGTACATCCGGCTCCCTCCTGGAAGAGTGTATCTCCATGCGCAAACTTTTGTCTGCATTCAAATATAAATGTATCTGCCGCCTGTTTCCTTGCGGGTCTTCCGGCCTGTATACCTGCCAGTGGCCAACAATCGTTTTTTCCGGAGGCCGATTGCAGCCCAGGATGAACAGGCAGGCTATGGCGGTTATTATTTTTAGGATCTGCATACGCGTTTGCTGATTGGTGACTGATCTTCCCTCAGATCTTGACTTCAATAACTTTTTCTTTTCGGGATGCCATCCTGCCAACAGGGGTGGTATGTGCTTCCAATTGTAAAGCCTTCAATAAGCTTATTACTTCGGGTACCGAAGCATCACGCACACTGAATAATAGACCTCCGTTGGTTTGCGGGTCGGGCAACAGGCTGAAGGCTTCCATCACATTGACGCCTTTTTCAAAGCCAACCTTCGTGCTGTAGCTGTTCCAGTTCCTAAATGTTGCATCGGGTACAATGCGCTGTGCAAGGTATTCGCGCACCCCTCGGCTACCGGCAGCGAGGAGTACTGTATCTCGGCTGTTAAGCCGGCCCCCTCAGCCATTTCGATCAAATGCCCGAGCACGCCAAAGCCAGTAACATCGGTCATGGCGGTAACGCCCGGCAGCTGCCCCAGCGATTCCCCCGCTTTATTGAGTTGCGTCATCAATGAAATGGCCACAGATAT
>ENA-UOYA01002458-UOYA01002458.1-activated-sludge-metagenome-genome-assembly--contig:-NODE-2458-length-17860-cov-5.906936_pt1 | contig 17860 bp, 15 predicted proteins | sample MGYA00238163_ERZ764804 | MGnify/ENA primary metagenome ERZ764804 (study PRJEB28919, sample SAMN05720223) | activated sludge metagenome | isolation source: Anaerobic digester | place: Hong Kong... | reverse complement strand
ATGGCGATGCCATAGATCAGGCGTTCGGCACCGCTCAATCGGTGACAGACACACGCATTACCGCGACCAGCAACCACGCATCATCGGCAACGTCTGCCGTCACCCCGAGCGGTACGGTATCGGCTGGCAATCTGTGCGTCGTGCAGATCGACCGTGACGCCACCAACGGGAGCGACACCCTTGCGGTAGATGGGCGCCTAATCGGCGTCAGGCTGGTATTCGCATGAGGCGCATGAGGCACACAAAAGCGCGCGAGTGGCAGGGCTGCGACATCGCCTACGACTTCTCGAATCCGGCCTCGCTGTATGACGACACATCGGGCGGCGCACTGGTTGCGTCTGGCGCTGCCATCGCACGCGCAGAAGATCAAAGCGGCAACGCAGCGCACATGACGCAGGCAACAGCGGGGAATCGTCCGTTGCGAGTTGTCGCCGCGCAGAATGGGCGTGATGCCGCGCGATTTGACGGCACCGACGACTACCTCACGGCAGGCGATGTGGCCGACCTGCTGGCTGCCCCGTTGGAGATGATGTGGCTCGGAAAACGCACGAACTCAGCAAGTATTATTGGTTACTTCGGCAAATCAAGAACCGGTGGCGCTCCGGGTAAATGGGTTTTTTTGTCCGAGTCGTCGAATCATGAGGCGATCTATGCGGCAATCAGTAGCAGTTCCGCAAAGGCTACGGCAACGGGGACAACAGCGCCAGTCTGCCTCACCGCAAGCGCTGCGCGATTGTCCGGCACTGCAACGCTTACGTTTAGCGCAAACGGCAGTGCATCTAGTGCTACCACGACAGACGACAATACGCCGGTCAACACGACAGACAAGGTTCTCATCGGCGTTTATCAAGATTCGAGCGGCAACCCGTATACGCCAGGTAGTTTCTTGAACGGCGATGTCTACGAATGCGCGAAATGGAGCGCAGCAATGACCAGCCACAGCCGCCAGCGTCTTGAGCAAAGCAGGCTGCGTAAATGGGGGATCGCATCAGCATGATTTATCTCGACTACCAAGATCAGCCAGCAGTAGAGACCGCCGATGAAACGCTGGCCAAAAACCTTGAGCGCAAAGGCTGGGCACGGCGCCCTGAAATGCCTGCGTTTGACCAAGCGACGCAATCGTGCGCGTGGGACGGCAAAGCATGGCAGGTGGTCGCCGTTGAGCCGATCAAGCCTGAACTTGTGCCAACCGCAGCGCTGCTGATCGTCATCGAGCGTCGCAAGCTGACCGCACAGCTTGACGCCATTCGCGCCGCCCTGCCGGACCAACAGCGGCGCGAGTTTGAGCTGTATCTCAAGATGCCATACACCAGGCGTGATCATCCGCTTGTAGTCATGGTGCAGCAGGCATTCGGCTGGACGGATGCCGAAGTGGATGCGCTGTTTGCCGAGGCGGACGCGGTCTAGTCATATGAAGCTCGGCATGTCATGACCAAGTGGGGCTATGGGATCAAGTGGGTCAGCTCTGGCCTCAAGTGGGGGATGGCCGAGTACATCACGGGCACGCGCGCAGAAAACTTGGCGCTGCAATCAGACCAGCCGCGTTCGTACCGGCTGCGTCGCGGCGATCAAGGCAGGCTGATGCGGCGACCGACCAGCGGTAACCGGGCAATCAGGCCCGATCAGTAGGAGTCACGATGTCAGGATTCACACAGTACGCAGCGGATCAGGTGCTCGGGCTGGTAGCCGGGACCAACATCACGGCACCGGCATCGAAGTATCTGGCGCTGCACACCGGCAACCCAGGCGCGACCGGCGCGGCGAACGAAGCGAGCTACACCAACTATGTGCGCATCGCGATCACGTCCGGGCAGTTCTCGGCGATCACGACATCGGTTGACAAGCGCGTGCGGTCGAACAATGCAGTTCTGAACTGGGCGGCGAACGGTTCGGCGACGACGCAGACATTCACTCATGTAACCCTGTGGGATGCCGCTAGCGGTGGCAACTGCTGGCATGTCTACGACCTGCCGGCGTCAGTGGCGACGGTTCCAGGCAACATTCCGACACTGGTTGTCGGCGACCTATCACACGGCATGAGGATGCACCAGTAATGCTATGGGGCGCGCTCGGAGCCTTCGAGTTCGGCGGTCAGGCCACTGGGCCGCTGCCGTTTCAGGCCGCCTGTGCCGGCGAGATGTCTGGCGCCGTGAACATCGTTCAGGGTGTGCGGGTTGCGGCTTCGTCGGTTGGCGAGATGGTGGGCTCGGTGCGTGTCTCAGTCTTCGGGCTCGGCGATTTTGCGGAAACACTACGTCGGCCGCGGCAGGATCGCATGCTGCGCCGACCAATGCACGAGGTTTGACATGACGACGCTCTGGAAGGGAACCAAACAACCGGCAGAACGGTTGCCGTGGACGTACACGCCAGTTGATGACATGACTGAAGGCGACGTGCTGGTACCGGAATCGACACAGGTCATCATCTTACCGTCCGGAACGCTGGTCGCCGACCTGGTTGTCACCAACACGCTGCCGAAGCTGCCGAAGGAGCAGCAGACCGATGCAAACATCCCGCGGGCGACGGTGTGGCTGGCTGCTGGCACGGCGGGCCAGAAGTACAAGGTGACAATCCGCGTGACGTCCAGCGCTGGCGCCATCTACGAAGACGAGTGGTACGTCACGGTGAAGGACAACTAACGTGGAGTTGTTCACCAACTTCTCGAAAAGCCTACTGGCGGCCGGTATCTCGTCAGGATCGGCAACGGTAACCGTGAGCGCGGGAACCGGGGCGTTGTTCCCGGCGCCGACGGGTTCCGACTATGCCCGTCTGGTCATCTTCGAGATCGGCTCCAGTGGCGAGACCAATCAGGAAATCGTGTTGCTGACGGCGCGTGGTGGCGACACGCTGACCATCACGCGCGCTCAGGAAGGAACGACGGCCAGGGCATTCAGCGCTGGCGCCTACATCGCGCTGCGACCGACAGCTTCCACGTTGACCGACATGCGACCGAACTCGCTGCACGTCAAGAAGACGGTACTGTTCGAGTCGGAATACGACGCCGGAAACTCTGGTGCTGCGGTGTCGATTGACTTCACCAACGGCCAGAAGCAGAAACTGACGCTGACTGCAAATGCCACGGTGACGCTCACAGCGCCGGCATCCGATCGCGTCGGGCACTTTCAGCTTCGCATCGTGCAAGACGGCACTGGCGGCCGGACGCTGGCGTTCAGCGGCATCGCGGCAACGTCTTGGCTGAACTCGCCGTCACAACCGGAGCACAACACGGCAGCCAGCGGCGAAACGATTGTCTCGCTGTTCTGGACCGGCGCGAAATTCATTGGCTCACTCAATCAGGTAGGGGTGTGACATGGCGATCACGGTAGACGGCGCATACTATCCTGTTATCGGGTATTCCGGCGGTGTCAACACCTTCACGTTCAACGCGGCAGCTGGCGGCGCCGTGGGCGACATCGTGATCGTTGCGGTGTCGTGTCATGGCTCGATAGCCCCATTCGCGGCAAATGGCGGATGGAACTTTCTCGGGCACAAGCGCCCGATTGATGTCGACGGCATCGTGCAACCAATCGGGGCACAGGTAGCTATCTACTGGAAGGTGAAGGCATCCGGTGACGCCAGCTACGTTTTCAACTCCGGCGCGGCGCCGGCGCAAGACGTTAACGCCAAGGGTCAGATGGTGTTTGTACGAGGCGCAAAGGCGTCCTTTCCGGCCATCGGAACCGACAACAGCGACTATCGTCAGCGAGACATTGACCAGATGGACGGAGCATCATCGTCAGAGATGGTGTCTAGCGTCTTTCCTCCTTCCGGGACCATACTGCTGGCTTTCTCGTTCTCCAATTGGCGACTGTTCAACACGCGACAGTACGGATCTGAAGGCGGATATGTCCTGCCGATCCCTCCATTTACGACGTACACGGCAACTTGGAACAGCTCGGATGGCCAAGGAATTATTGGTCTCGCTACATTAGGGTCAAACTCCGCGATGTGGGACGCAGAATGGGAGCCAAGTGGCGGATTGAATATCGGCTGCGTTCGATACCAATCACCGTTCTATGGGCGGTTTGAACAGCTTCTTTCGACGACAGTGTGGTTCGTCGTTAAGCGCGCGAAAACCGGCGGACTGTTCGGGGTGAACCACTGATGCTGATCGGTCAGACCGCATATGGCGGGATGGTGCTCAAGGACGAGCCCCATCTCATCCCGGAAACCGCTTCGACGTATGCCCGCAACTGCGATCTGCGGACGCATGCGGCGACGTCGTTGAAGGGGCTCGGCTCGTCTGATGTCACGATTCCGACGAATGTGAAATCACTGTTCACGATCAACGGATTTCAGTTCTTCACCTGGAATGAAGTTGTCTTCGCAACAAAGGCGCCGACGATCAACGACACGTACAGCCGGGTCTACTACGCCGACTCGACTGGGCCGCGTGTCACACAGTCATCGCTTGCGCTGACGACTGGCGGCGTGCCATCGGCGAACTGGCGTATCGGCGTACCTGTGCCAACACTGGCTGCGCTTACGCTTTCTGACTTGACATCGCTTCCGGATGGGCTGTCTCTCGTCTTCAAGTTCTTCTATGAAGAGGGCGGCATCCGGTTTCAGGAGCAAACCGTCGCTACAACGATGGTGACGCTCGGGCGCGAGTACACCTTCACCATCCCGGATCGCGACGGCGCAACAGGGCTTGCCGGGACCAGTGTCACCATTACGGACTACTACAACGGTGGCTGGCGCAATGTCGGGACAACCGAACAACCGCAGCAGGCAACCGTTATCGGGCCAAGCAGCATTCAACTTGTGCCACAAGGGACGGTTATTTCCGGGATTTCGTCAATCAGCGCCGACGAGTTGGCAACAAATTCCACGCTCGCCGCCGCCTGGTCGGCGGTGGCCGGCAATGACAAAACCCCTATTTCAGCCATTCCGGTGATCATGCTGCAGGGAATGGTGGACGGCAAAGTGGCAATCACAGCCTACAGCGACAATTCGGCGTTCCTCAGGTCGGATCAGCCGGTGAAGATGTCGCTGAAGGAGGGCACCGCCACGACCATGAAGGTGCTTCTGGAGTGGGGGACCGGTGGCGTATTCGGGAAGGACACGACACGACGCAACGAGGCGTATGTCGTCACCTTCATGAATTCGTTCGGCGAAGAATCCGGGCCGTCACTCCCGATGACGACGGCGCGCGATTACCTGCAGAGGGCCAGGCTGCAAATTACGGTCCCAGCCGATGCCGGGCAGTACAAGGACATCACAAAGGTTCGCTGCTATCGAACGGTCGCCGATGCCGAGAACAATTACTTCCTGTGCGGCGAACAGTCGATGACGCTGGCCGCAGGGTCTACCGTGTACTTCGATGTGCCGGCGGTGTCATCGGCCGTGATTGGGCAATCGCTGGAAAGCACTACTCGCCGGCCACCGCCGACAGACTGCAAGGGTGCGCTGTTGTCCGCGTTCGGCTCTGTGATCCTGTGGCGAGAAAACGAGCTGTGGGTGAGCGAGTCATATCGTGGGCATGCTTTCTCTCCTGACTATGTCGTCACTTTCCCGAACAACATCATTACGGCCAGGGTGACGGCGTTCGGGATCATGGTGTGGACGACCGCGGGCGTCTGGACCGTAACCGGTGCCAGCCCCAAGAATCTCTTCCCGCAGCGCATTCCGATCCGTCAGACGGTAGTCAGCGAGCAAGCCATTGCCGTTTACGAAAATTCCGTGGTGTTTGCGTCGCCTGACGGCCTGGTCACCGTGCGCGGCTCGGATGCGACGCTGGCGCCGTTTCTGGAGATCATGACCCGCGATCAATGGCGCGACAAATACGCAGCGCGGTTCTCGACGCTGACTATGGGCGCCCATGATGGCTACGTGGTAGGCATGTTCAGCACTGGCGACGGGTTCATGATCCGACTCGACGAGGGCGCCGGATCCATGATCGAGCACGGCATCAACGGCAATTCGTTCTTCTACTTCCCACAAACAGACGAGCTATATGTCGGCGGTTCTCCGGGAATTACGAAGTGGGCCACGGGCAGCCAACTGGCATGGCAGTATCAAAGCCGCGTACAGCGCACCGGTAAGCCGGTCAATTTCGGCGCCTTGCGGGTGCGTGGAAGCGGTACCGTGACGGTTACGGTCATCGGCGACGGCGTCACCATCGGCAGCTATGCCGTGTCATTGACAGATGCCGGCGTCACGGTTCGCCTGCCGACGGGTCGCAAGGCGCAGTTCTGGAGAATCAATGTTGACGGCACGGCTGGGGCGAAGCTGCTCGGCAACTGGCTGGCCGGGATTCCCGCGGAGTTGAGCGGTGCCTGATCGTTCTGTCGTGCCGGCGCTGCCGAGCCTGGCAGGCATCTCCGATCAGAACACGCGAGCAGCGCTACAAGCGATCGCTGACTTTCTCGTCGTGCGCAACGGCGACATAGGCCCGGGAACTGATCGGTTTGTGACGGTTGGCGAACTGGGGAAGGTCGGCGTTGACAACACGGCGCTATTGGCATCAGACGGTAATGCAAGGGCTGACCCGTCTTCGTCATTGCCAAACTCACTTCAGCTACAGAACGGCGCAAGAAACCTGGCCGCGCTGGAAGATTCAGTGCGCTCCAGTGCGTTCTTCACGGCACTGCGTACCCGCATAGAGCGGTTGGCGCAGCGCGGCGCTCAAATCAAGCAGGAGCAGGAGACGCTTCAAAGCGACTTCGCTTCGCTGGCCAGAATTTCGACAAGACTACAGGCAGAAGTCGGGAACAATCTCGTTTTGCTGGAACAGCTCGCACAGGTCACAGCCGATCTTGACGGCCATCTGTCCGCTCAGTGGTCGGTCAAAATGGACATCAACGGCTATGTATCGGGCTTTGGTCTGTCCAGCACGGCCAACAACTCGACGCCGTACAGCGAGTTCTTCATCGCTGCGGACAAGTTCGCAGTAGGCTCCCCGAGTGTGCCGAGAACCTTCGCTGGTGGCTCGTACGCAGCACCGAGCACGGCAAACGTGCCGTTCATTGTCATCACGACACCAACGACACTGAACGGCAAGACGGTACCTGTCGGCGTCTACATGCGCGATGCCTTCATCCAGAACGGCAGCATCGTCACCGCCATGATCGGAGACCTGCAGGTCGATACTGTGGCGATCCAGAACAACGCCGTCACGGTTCCGGTGTCTGCCAATCAGGTCGGCACGGTAACGCTCACGAACGCGTACCAAACCGTTATATCGGCGACCGTAACCTACACATCTGGGTCGGTGCCAGGCAATACCTATATCAATGCGTCCGGGTACGTTTCAGCGGTCGCCGGAACGACGTACTACTCGCTGCTTGGCAGATTGCTGATTAACGGCGTCGCCGCTAAAGAGGTTGGCATCTCAATTAAGGGGCAGGAGATGGGCATGGCGCTGCCTTTGGCAGACATGGTGACAAGCGCAACACTTGGCGCTGGCACGCATACGGTGGAATTTCAGGTAAGGGCGTTTGATGGCGGCGGTGCATCGCTATCGCCGGCTCCGGGATTCATCAACTCGACAATTCTCCTGTTAGGCACAAAAAAGTGAGCGCATCACCGTTTGTTGTGTGGGACACCAGAACAGGAGACATCGTCAGGTATGGATCATGCCCGACTGGGCAGGAATACTTGCAAGCAAGGGAGGCATGGCACCAGGCCGAAGCCGGGTATCACGACCCCGCTACCGAGTGGCATGACGGCAGCGAGTTTAAGCCGCGTAGCACGATGTTACTTGCGGTGAACGGCGCTGTCGTGAGAGGGTTACCCATTCCCGCGAGAGCGCTGATCGAGGGCGTCACGTATCAGATTGCAGACGGTGTCGCTAATCTGTCGTTTCAGCTCCCCGGCACCTACACGGTCAAGTTCTCGGCGGATGGTTTTAAGGATGAGAGCGTAACGATTCAATGGCCGGTTTCACCTATACAGGGGCAACCCAACCCGTACTGAGCACGCTGCCTGTCACGGTGGGCGCCACGACGTTTTCAGGCGGCTCTGGCACGCTATCCATCACGTCGTCGCCACCGTTGAACACTTTCTACTTTCTCGCTGTTCGGGCCGCGGTCGGCAACAAGGTCTACTCAAAGCCGGTATTTGATACGACGCTTTCGATCAGCTTCACGGCTGCTGGCGATTACGAGGTGATCCTGACGGCAGACAACTACAAGCCAAAGAAGATCGCCGTGCGGGTGAACCCATGACCGACATTGTTCACTCCGGCGACTATGCGCAGCGGCGCCGCGCCGAGTATCCGGACATCGGCGACCAACTCGGGGCGCTGTGGGAAGCACTGGCAGACACGCCGCTGCCGCCGAAGGCGGAGGCTATTCGCGCAGAGATTCAGGCGGTGAAGGCCCGGTATCCGAAGGCGGCTGGATGAAGGTTGTTCGTGCCACAACGGAGCACCTGGCGCAAGCCATGGCGCTTGCCATGAAGTTTGTCAAGGAGTGTCCGTTTCAGGAGCTGGTGCCGAAATCCATTGCCGACGAAAAGGAGGCATTTGACGCGCTGGGCGCCATGATCAACAACGGCATTGTCCTGCTGGCCATTCACGACGACGGTCGGGCGGTGGGGATCATCGGCGGTTACGTCACGTCATGGTGGTGGAAGTCGGCTGCCAAGATCGCGATGGAAATGCTCTGGTATGTCGAGCCGACGGCGCGCGGCGGACGTGCCGCCATTGTCACGCTGAACGCATTCGAGCAGGCCGGCAAAGAAGCTGGCGCTGGCTGGACGATGATGCAGGCCGGGGTCGTAGAGGACGCCGTTGCCAAGCGAGTGCTACAGAAACGCGGCTACCAAGTGCAGGGGCCAATTTGTATCAAGGAGTTGTAGTCGTGAAACACCAACGATTCGGACGGCGGTCAAAGCAGCGTGGATTTGTCGCAGCCATTCCGCTGATTGCGGCCGGTATAGGGGCTGCTGCCAGCAGTTCGGCTTCACGCCGAGCCGCCAGTTCGCAGGACGCGGCTACGGCCGTGGCTCAGCAACAGGCAGACATGGCGCGCGAGCAGTGGGACATTTGGCAGCAAGACTATCGCCCACTCGAGCAAGACCTAATCCGTGACGCCAAGGCATACGATACGCCAGAGCGACGCGAGCAGGCCGCAGCAACCGCAATGGGAAACGCGCAACGCTCAATTGATCAGGCGCAGCGCGGGTTCGGTGACGCCATGAACGAGCGCGGCGTCGACCCCAACAGCGGGCAGTACCAGGCCGGCATGCGCGACTTCGCAATTCGAGGTGCTGCGCAGACAGCAAATGCCGGGAACGCGGCTCGAGTGCAGGTTGAGAACACCGGTTACGCGCGACTGGCGTCGGCTGCGGATCGCGGTCGTGGCTTGGTCAGCGGCGCCAACGCAGCAGGCGCGGCGGCCGGCAACTCGTTTGCCCAGCTTGCCGCGGCTCAGGGGCAGCAGGCCAACCAGCAGGCCAACGGCATTGCAAACCTTTTCGACAAGGGCTTGAACGCCGCCTACAAGTGGTGGAACACACCGTCGACGGGTGGCGGATACAACACCGGCCAATGGGGCACCAACGGACCAGGAGAGTAAGACATGAGCTTCGCAACGTTTGCCGCCAATATGGGCAACAACATGATGTTCTTGGAGGATCGTGCGAACCAGCAGAAGATGCAGGCCGCGCAGCTTGCCTCTATGCAGCAGACCGCAGACATCAACGCACTGAAACTGAAGGACGCCAAACAGGCGTCTGCTGACGCTGATCTGGCGCGTACCCGCAAAGACGCCTACGGGCAATTGCTGGTCGACACGCCTGACCCTGTCGAGTTTCTGAAGAAGAAGGCCGACAAGGCACGCGAGCTGAAAGACGCGGAAGGCTTCACCGGTGCCGTGAACGAACTGGCTGCGGTTCGCCAGAAGCAGTTCGCAGACCAGATGAACCAGGGCCTTCGGCATTTCATGGTCAGCGGCGACCCGTCGGTGTTGGCTGACCGGTTCAACGCGCAGTCTCCGGGCATGAAGATCAACTTCGCGCCCTCACAGACAGCCGGCAAGTACGTCTTGACCAGCGCGACGCCTGACGGCAAGCAGTCGCCACCGCAGGAAGTCGGTCGTGACGAAATCGGACGCCTGACAATGATGGCGATGGACCCGAAGTTCGCCGAGACGATCTTCAAGGAGCAAGCGAAAAACGAACTTGAGATCGGCAAAGAGAAGGCCAAGGGCGCGATCAAGCTGGATTTCGACAACAAACACCAGCAGTTCATGTTCGATCGCCAAAAGCAGCTCGCCGGTGTCAACAACGAATTCACGATGGCGCAGATCGCGGCTCGCGGGGCGCAGGACCGCAGCACCGGAGCATCAAATGCTGCAGCACAAGGCGCGCAGCAACGCCAGACGTACACATGGAAGACGGCTACCGATGCGGCCTTCGGCGGTGGCGATGGCGCCATGAGCACCAAGGAATTGGACAAGCGTTCGCAAACCGCTGTCACCGCGTTGCAGAAGGCGCTAGGAGAAGACGAGTTTGGGCGTCTGAAGCAGCTCAACCAGCCGTTGTACCTCAAGGCAATCAAGGAGATTGAGGCCCGAGTTCACGCTGGCGCAATGCCGTTTCAGGCGGCGAGCGAGGTCACGATGGGGCTTCTGCAACAAGGCGCCGCAAAGACTGCCGCCGACTCAATGTCACAACCAGGTGGCGCCAAAGGTCTGCCGCTGCGCCCGACCGTAACCCTGCCCGCATTCTGAGGTAACAATGGCTGACGAACTGCCGCGCTGGAGCGATATTGCGTCGCGCCCTGACTTTCTGGCTGCCGATACGGCGACCAAGGAAGCGACACGACTGAACTACCGCAACGAGCTGGCGCGAATGTCGTTTCTGGCTGGGGGCGATGAGAAAGCTGTCGCTGATCACCTGTCGAAGTTTGACGAGATCAGCAAACCGACCATTCAAAGGACCGCGAATGACACGCCGGCAAAGACGGCGGCTGTCGCCATGCAGGTTGCGTCAGCTCGCGCTCGTCAGCAGCCGCTAACAGCCGCCGAAATTGCGGCTGCATCACAGCCTGCAATAGTCGGTTTCAATGTGAAGCCGCGCGCCGATGCTGCGCCCGCGACAGCGACCGAGCCCATGCCGGGGTCTGCGGCTGCGATTGCGACCGACTGGGGGCGTAACGTCGCCACTGTGGCCGCGAAGGCCACAACCGGCCTGGGGAAAGCGCTCTACGGCGCGGCTGATTTGGCATCGCGTTATCCGATCGTCGGCGGCGGCATCGCCACGGCCGGCACCGGTGGCATTGACTCGGCGCTGCGCAAGATGGGCGTCGCGCCAGACTTCGAGCGTACCGATAAGGCGATTGATGCCAATGTAGCGTCACCGTTCTACCGACAACAGCAGGAAGCGCTGTCCGCCACCAAGGGCGCGCCAACCGCGATGCAGGAGCAAGTCGCTGCACTGCGCGCTGACGGCAAGAACTCCGAAGCCGACGCGCTCGAAGCGTCTGCCGGCGTCATGGAGAAGGCCAAACGCATTGGCAACGAGGCTGTCGCCAATGCAAAGTACCTGATCAACAATCCGGACTTCGCCGTACTCAAGGCGGTCGAGACGATCCCGCAGATGTTGGCCAGCGTCGCCACCGGGCAGGCGGTTGCCACTAAGAGCGCAGCCGCGATTGCAACCGCCGCAGAACAAACGGCACTGAAAGCCGGACTCAGCAAGGGCATGGCGTCAGCAGCCGGCGAGAAGGCCGCAGCGGACTGGCTGGCATCGAAAGCGGCCGACAAGGCGGTGCGTGTCGCGGGCTCCGGCACTGAGGCGGGGCTCGCTGTCGGCGGCGCCGCGCAGTCGATCCGCGAGAAGTTGGACGATTTCGAGGTGCCGACGGAAGTTGACGGCAAGAAGCGCAAGCTGACCGAAGACGAGAAGGCCCGGGCGATGGCCGTGGCCGACACCTATCTTCCTGTCGTCGGGCTCACTGGCGTCATCAGCTACGCACTGGGCGGCATGGAATCGTCGCTCGTGCGCAATGCCGTGGGCAAGCAGCTGACGAAGATTGCCGACAAGCCTGTTGTGGCTCGCCCAGGCGCGATGGTGAAGAACGCCGCGCAGGAAGGGGCGGAAGAGATTCTGCAGGCCATTCCCGAGCAGGGCGGCCAGAATCTCGGCGAGAAAACCTTCGACAAGAAGAAGGACGTCACCGAGGGCATCGGCGCCAACATGGGACAGGGCGCCGTGTTGGGCGGCATGATGGGCGCCGGACATGCGGCGATTCAGGGCGGCGCCGGGAAGCGGGCCGATACCGTAACTCCGGCAACGACTGCCGTAATTCCGGGCCGCGATGCCGTAATTCAGCCGGAACTTCCGGGCGGGAGTTCCGCCCCTGAAAGCCCCGTAAATCAAGGCTCTCAGAAAAAAGCGGAACCTGCGGCGGCGAATTCCGGTAGTGCAAACGGTAATTCCGGCACCGTAATTCCGCCCGCTACGGCACAACCGGCAATGGACGTTCCGACGATTCGCGCCGATGCGCTGGATCGTCTCCATCAGTCGGGAGCACGCGACGCCGCCGACCTGAAGGACTTCCGCAAGCCGACGCAAACTGCGCCAGCAGAACAGACGGCGCCAGAGCCTGATGTCGCAACACCGCTCGCGGATGCTGCTCGCCTGGAATCGCTCGGCATGGCCCCGGGTGATGTCGGGCGCCCGGACAACGGCGAGCCGTTCGCGAACAAGCGCGCCGCGACGATGGCGCTCGGGCGCATGCAAAAGGCCGATCCTACCGTTTCGCTGGAGCCGGTACAGGTTGACGTTGACCGTAACTACTGGGCGCTGCGTCCGGTGGCGAAGCAGTCTGAACAGCTTTCAGCGGATCGCCAATCGCAACAAGGGCTACAGCAGGCAAATGTAGATACTCGACAATCAGACAAAGCGTCGAGCGCGCCCAATACGGATGCGGCTTCCAGCGAAAAGCCGTTGCCGGTTGTTGGATCGCCCGTTGACGAAGCCGCGCACGCCGCCGCACCGTCGCCGCTAAATGACCGCGCGGAACCGACGCCAGCGCAGCAGGAAGCCGGGAACTTCGCCCACGGCCACATCAAGATCGCGGGACTCGACATCAGCATCCAGCATCCGCAGGGCTCGACACGCTCGGGCACTGACGCTGCCGGTACTGCATGGTCGCAAACACTCGGAGACCACTACGGCTACCTGAAAGGCAGCATCGGCAAGGACGGCGAAGCCGTTGATGCGTTCGTCAAGCCTGGCACGCCAGAAGACTGGAAAGGTCCGGTCTACGTCGTCGATCAGGTCGATCAGAAGACCGGCGCGATGGACGAACACAAGATGATCATCGGCGCCGCCAGCGAGCAGGAGGCGCGCGACATCTACCTGCGAAACTACCCGAAGGACTGGAACGGTCTCGGTGACATCACGCGCCTGCCGATGGCTGCCTTCAAATCGTGGGTGAAGGACGGCGCCAAGAAGGAGGCGCTGGGCGACATCTCGCAGTGGAAGAAGTCTGAGACATCGACACAAAACTCGTCCACTACCGCTGCAAATCCAAGCGCTGCGCCTGTTCCCGCGACCGCTGCGGTGGACGAGGCAAACACACAAGGGGCAACGAATGTCGGCAACGATCAAGGGGGACGTGCGCCCGTTCGAGATAACGGGGCATCAGGCGATAGCGCTGCTGCGCCGAACCGGGCAGATGGACAGGGTCAGCGCGAGGCGAATGACGGCGCTCATCAAGTCGGAGGCCGAGACGTTCCCAATGGAACTGTACCCACAAGCGGAACGGGTGTGGCTGATGCAGCTAAATCGAAACGCAATGGGGCGGGCGTAAAGCGGGCGAAGAAAGAGCCTACGCTGATCGCGGCCATCAAGGCCGCTGGTGGGTTGCGCTCGGAGTTCGCTCGCGACCTGACCGGCGAAACCCCGCGTCGCGCCAATCAGATGTACCCGTTCGCATTCAGGCGGAATGGCGTCGACCTATCGACGATGGTGCATAACGGCCTGCTGGATGACTTTCTGCCGCCAAACTTGCGCAGCGATGTGTTCAACACCCCCGATGCGCCGGCGAATCCAGACGAGGCGATCGCCTACATCGAGGATGCCATTCGCAACGGCGAAGCGGCGCATCTGCGGTCATGGGATACGCAGATGGCGCTTGCTCAGGACGCCATGACAGAGCGACAATTGGAATCGGTCGCGGATGAAATTTCCGACGAAATGTCACAAGCGGAGATCGAGCATGAAATTGCCGTTCTTGCTGCGACGAATAAAGAGCTGAACGAGGTAGCCAATGCAGAAGCAGACCAGTACGCCGAACAACAAAGCCACGCTTCTGGCGAAACTGCGCAAGCTCAATCCGAGGACTCAAGCGGTGATCCTGGGGCGCGCACTGGCGATGCGCAAGATCAAGGACGAGCAAGCGAAGTAGACCGCCCCTCCCTCGAGCTGACCGGCCAGACCGAAGGCCAGATTCGCGGCGAAGAGGCGCAACGCGCGAAACAGCAAGCCGACCAGCGCGCCCGAGACAACGCGCCGCCACCGGACGACTTCACACTGACAGGCAGCGACCGGGCGGCTGATGTTGGCGCGGCGCGTGGACAAAACTCTCTGTTTGAGCCACAATCGGAGTATGGACAGCGCGACCTTTTCGCAGACGAAGTACCCGACAGCCAAAGAGCAAATCTGGTTGAACGGGTCAGTTCCGCTCGATCCGACGGCATCAATGCAAAAACCGCTGTCAACCGGGCCGAGCAGCGAACCCTACCAGGACGATACTCGACCGGCGTAAGGCTTGATCCTGGAGCCGTTCGCGACTCTGCTGTCGCATCCGTACACAACCTGCAAGATGCCGCGCTAGCAACAAGCTCGCTTGTCACGCTGGTGCGCGAGCATATCGATGTCGTTGTCACAGATCGCGCCGGGAAAATTCTTGCCGTGCAGCGCATGTTTGGCGGGGCGACGTCTCAGGCCGCGGCATACCCGCAAGAGATCATCAAGTTTGTAACCGCCATCAAGGGGTCGGCAGCGTTCTATGTCGCACACAATCACCCGTCTGACAACTATGCCCTGAGCCAAGCGGACCGCAGGCTGTCCGATGCTATCGGGGCGGCGGCAAAAGGCATTGCACCGGAGTATCGCGGTATTGTGTCGGTGACGACACAGGGATACGCAGGTTATAGCGTTGACGGAGTGGATGAAAGTGGACCATTCCGCAAGACGGAGAAAAAACACCGCATTCGCTATCTTGAAGAGACAGTAGAAAAACGTGGTTATCTTGGCCCGGTCATCAACGCCCCGGAGATCGCGAAGACGATTGTCCCAGAAATCGCGCAAGGGCAGCAGGGCATTGTCTTCCTGGATACACAGCATCGTCCGACCGGGTTTTTCCCGGTCAGGTTTGATGACGCGACCAAATTGCTTGATGGAGAACTGGCGCGCGACATAGTTGCCGCAGCGTATCGGTCAAGAGCGCATTCCGCGATGATGGCTACGCAGGACTACGCGCCAGGGCCTTACGTTTCGTTCGCTACCAGCGCCAGAGATGGCGTCAGAAACGTCGGCGCCTTGTTGGCTCGGATCGAAGTCAGGGCGTTGGATGCAATCAACTCGCGTGGCGATAGCAGGGCAATGACCGGCGATCCTATTGTCGGTGATGCTCTGTTCCAGCGCAGCAATCTCATGACTGACGCGGAGGCCTTGAAAGCGTTCAACGAGCGCCCCGACCTGTTCCACAACAAGAAGTCTGACAAGCGCGACTTGGCCGGCATCATCAAGGACATTGACCCGCAACTGGAGATGCGGGACGGCGGCAGTATTGCCAGCGAACATCTCTACGTCATCACGCGGAAAGGTTATCCGGGCGAGGCGCGTGTCTGGGTGCGCAAGGAAATGCCGTACAGCGGTGTGCGGGCGTACGATCAAATCCGCAACGACGAAGGCCAGATTGTCGTAACCAACACCAAGATTCCGGGCGATAACTCGCAGTCGCTTGACCCCGCGGCGCCAGAGGTGTATCTCGACATCTCACAGATGGCGCCCGGCTTGGGCGGCAGCCGCGTCTATGCCATCGTGGCGAACTATGCCTACAACAACGGCATGCGGTTTATCGGCGACCCGAATGGACTGAGCGACGAGGCGCTGGCCAGGCGGTCGGAGTCCATGCTGTCGTCGGCGCTGAAGTTCGGCACGACCGAACATCTGGTGCCACATTCTCGGCAGGTTGCCGGTGACGCCGCGCTCGGTGTGCCGCCGCTTCGCTGGGTGCATGGGGATCACGTCGGAAATGTCCGCAGACTCGTTGACGTGACGCGCAAATCCACGGAAAATGCGCTCAATGATGACGCTCGAACAAGCCAGAAACCGCCCCTGGATTCGCAGCAAGCCGCAAGTGGATCGGCTGACGGGGGAAATAACGTGGGTTCCGCCGCTTCCGCCGGAGGTCGCGGAAAGCCTGCGATTGGGGATCGAACAGCAGCGCGAGCAGCTATCTTCGACGCCGCATCACGCGATGCAGCTAGCCAACGCGGTGAAGGCGGGCCGCCATCCGACGGAGTACTGGGCCGGAGTTTTGATGTCCTGCATCAATCTGCGGCCGATGGAAACAAGCCACTCCTCTACCAGCGTGACGGCGTAGCGCCGTCTGGCATGGACCCGCGCGCCGTGCGCGGGATCGTTGACCTGCTGACCGGAGGCTGGAAGAACGCCCCGAAGATCGTGGTCATCGCGTCGATGAACGACGCGCCGCCTGCCATCCTGCGGCAATACCAGATTGCGAACGACGCTGGCGCACAGGGCGAAGCGCGCGGCTTCCTTGATCGCGCCACCGGTACCGTGTACGTCGTCGCATCCGCGGCACGCAACGCGGAAACCGTATTCAGCACGGTATTCCATGAAGCGCTCGGGCACCACGGCTTGCGTGGCGTCTTCGGCACGGCGCTGAACAAGGTACTCGACGACGTCGCCGAACGACGCGCTGCAGACGTGGCTCGCAAGGCCATTGAATACGGACTGCTGCCGGAAGGTGTCAAGGCGACGGACGGACCACACAAGATCGTTGCCGCGCTACCGGAGGACATCCGCCGCGATGCTGCCGAAGAAGTGCTAGCCGAGATCGCTGAGAAGTACCCGAACGTTCCGGCGCCCGGCCTGATCCGCCGCGCGATTGCCGCAATCCGTCGCTGGCTGGTTGAACGCTTCCCGACGCTGCGCTCGATCCGCACGCTGACCGATGCCGACATCATCCGTGACTACATCGTACCGGCTCGGGATTGGGTGCAGCGTGGGCGCGAGGCGCTGACCGGAGGAGATGGAGCGGTAGTGTTCCAGCGCGCCTACCACGGCAGCCCGCACAAGTTCGACAAGTTCAGCTTGGACAAGATCGGCACCGGAGAGGGGGCGCAGGCTTACGGATATGGGCTGTACTTCGCGTCGAAGAAAGAGATTGCTGAACACTATCGCCAGAATCTTTCCGACGCCGGCATTGCGCGGCGAATCGGGCTGCCAGCCACAAAAAAACGCGCCGACATAAATGGCGACCACATCCAGTACGTGCTTGCTGGAATGGACGATGGCGCTACTTTTGCGGAGGCCAAACGTGTAGCAATAGAGACTGTGCAAGATGAGATCGACACGCTTGAGAGGATCAAGCAGCGTCGGGCGCCGCGATACTTGAGCGACGTCGAAGGCTTTGAGCAACAACTTGCAGAGCAAAAAGCAGCCGTGCAGGAATTGGTTGACTTGCAAGAGTCATCATTGACCGATGCCCCGATTGCTCGCGATGAAGGCCAACTCTACACCGTAGACATCCCCGAAGACAGCGAGATGCTGGACTGGGACAAGCCGCTTAGCGAGCAGCCGGAGGTGGTGCGCAATAGCGTCCAACTACTGCGCGTTGACTTTTCACGTAGCTGGCTTGATGATGCCCTGG